>Ga0265292_1000043_pt1 | contig 295525 bp, 282 predicted proteins | sample Munlanlewell296A_FD_189080 | JGI IMG/M metagenome (GOLD analysis project Ga0265292, IMG submission 189080) | Leachate microbial communities from a municipal landfill in Southern Ontario, Canada - Leachate well 296A | ecosystem: Engineered > Solid waste > Landfill > Unclassified | place... | reverse complement strand
TGCGTTGCCCAAAAATGAGCAGTATTTGGTGATGGCCGCAGTCAGGGTCGTCTTGCCGTGGTCAATGTGACCCATCGTCCCTACGTTCAAATGCGGTTTGCTGCGATCGAATTTCTGCTTTGCCATGGTACTAGACTCTCCTTGAAAGAAAAAATCCTGCAAATGTGATTAGGAATTGGTGACTTTTGCTTTGACGCTCTCGGGGACCGAGGCGTAATGGTCAAATTCCATTGTTTGAACACCGCGGCCCTGGGTTGCTGACCGCAAATCCGTTGTATAGCCGAACATTTCGGCCAAAGGGACCAGCGCCCGCACGGCCTGGGCGTTGCCTGGGCGAATTTCCATGCCCTGGATCTCGCCGCGGCGTGCATTGAGCTGCCCAATAATATCGCCCAGATATTCTTCCGGGACAACAACTTCCACTTTCATAATCGGTTCAAGCAAAGTAGGACCGCCGCGCTGCATTCCTTCTTTGAAGGCAAAAATGGAGGCCATTTTGAAGGCCATTTCGCTCGAGTCCACTTCGTGGTAAGACCCGTCTATCAACCGTACCAGAATATCCGTGACTGGATACCCGGCAATAATGCCCGATTCTGCAGCTTCCTTGACGCCTTTTTCTACTGCCGGAATATATTCCTTGGGGATGGAGCCGCCAATGATTTTGTTCTCGAACTTGACGCCGTTACCGCGCTCCAGCGGTTCCATGCTGAAGACGACATGCCCGTACTGGCCATGACCGCCGCTTTGCTTGGCGTACTTGTAATTGATTTCCGGGACAGCGCGTGAGATGGTTTCGCGGTAAGAAACCCGCGGTCGTCCAACATTGGCCTGAACGCGGAATTCACGCATCATGCGGTCAACAATAATATCCAGATGCAACTCGCCCATGCCGGAAATAATGGTCTGAGCGGTGCTTTCATCGGTGCGGACCTTGAAAGTTGGGTCTTCTTCCGCCAATCGACGCAGCGCTTCGGCCATCCGGTCCTGGTCGGCTGCGGTCTTGGGTTCCACGGCAATCGAAATGACCGGCTCGGGGAAGGTGATGCTTTCCAGGATGATGGGATCTTTGGGGTCGGTCAACGTGTCGCCGGTGAAGCTGTCTTTCAACCCTAATACCGCGCCAATATCACCCGCATAGACTTCGGTAATATCTTCGCGGCGATCAGCGTACATGCGTACCATGCGTCCAATGCGCTCACGCCGGCCTTTCGCCGGATTTAAAACCGCCTCGCCCTGGACTACTTTTCCGGAATAGACGCGGAAATAGGCCAGCCGCCCAACATACGGATCAGCAACGATCTTGAAAACCAGGGCTGCCAGAGGCGCATTGTCATCCACCGGGCGTTCCAGTATGGTTTCAGGGTCATCCGGAGCGTAACCCTTTGCTGCAGGAATTTCCAACGGCGAGGGCAGATAATCGATTACAGCATCCAACACTGGCTGCACGCCTTTGTTTTTTAGCGATGAGCCTGCAAATACCGGGGTGGCTTTATTCTCAATGACCGCTTTGCGCAGTACCGATTTAAGCTCTTCAATTGAAATGGAGTGGCCTTCGAGGAATTTCATAATGAGGTCATCATCAAATTCCGCGATTTTTTCAACCATTACATTACGCGCTTCTTCGGCACCGGTTTTTAGGTTCGCTGGAATATCGCTCTCAATCGGTTCTTTGCCAAGTTCGTCATCCCAGACAGTCGCCCGCATGGTCAGCAGATCGACCACGCCGCGGAATCCAGATTCCTCACCGATTGGCAGTTGCATGGGGATGGGATTTGCTCCCAGGCGCGAACGAATCGACTCGATCGTCCGCTCGAAAGAAGCCCCCGTGCGGTCCATCTTATTAACAAAGCAAATGCGCGGAACCAGGTAGCGGTCCGCCTGACGCCAGACCGTCTCGCTTTGAGGTTCAACGCCCTGAACGGCATCGAAAATAACCACACCACCATCCAGAACACGCAAGGAGCGTTGTACTTCGGCGGTGAAATCGATGTGGCCCGGGGTGTCGATCACATTGATCTGATACCCCTTCCACTCGGCTGTGACTGCCGCCGACACAATGGTAATCCCACGTTCGCGTTCCTGCGCCATCCAGTCCGTCACAGTCGTGCCGTCGTCTACAGAGCCGATGCGGTAAGTCCGCCCGGTGTAGAACAGGATTCGCTCGGTCGTCGTGGTTTTCCCGGCGTCGATGTGGGCGATAATCCCGATATTACGACACTTATCTAACGGAAAAGTACGAGGCATGATTCGATACTCAATAATGAAAGCGTAAAGATCAATTAAACCCGATAATGGGAGAACGCACGGTTGGCTTCGGCCATTTTGTGGGACTCTTCGCGTTTGCGAACCGAAGTACCCGTGTTGTTGGCCGCATCCATCAACTCAGCCGAGAGTTTCTCAGCCAGCGATTTACCGGTGCGGGCGCGAGCGGCATCGGAAATCCAGCGCATGGCCAGCGCAACACGGCGGCCGGAGGGAACTTCGATCGGCACCTGATAGGTGGCGCCGCCAACACGGCGGGGGCGAACTTCCATCGCCGGGCCGACATTCTTAAGCGCCTGTTCAAAAATCTCAACCGGGTTGCGGCCAGTCTTTTCCTGAACCATGTCGAGTGCTTCATAAACCACACTGGTGGCAGTGCTTTTCTTGCCGCTGCGTAGAATGCGGTGAATGAAGGTTGTAATATAGACGCTGTTATAGCGAACGTCTGGAATAATTACGCGATTTTCGGGTTTAGTACGACGCATGTAACCTTCTCCGTCCTGGGAACTAAATTATTTCTTGGCGGCCTTTTTGGCGCCATACTTTGACCGGCTCTGAGACCGTTTGGCAACACCCGTGGTATCCAGAGTGCCGCGCACAATGTGGTAACGTACACCCGGCAGGTCCTTGACACGACCGCCGCGCACTAAAACCACCGAGTGCTCCTGCAACTGGTGACCTTCGCCCGGGATGTAGGCTGTAACTTCGATCCCGTTCGAAAGCCGAACGCGGGCAATCTTCCGCAGCGCCGAATTTGGTTTCTTCGGGGTCATGGTGCGGACGACGGTGCATACGCCGCGTTTCTGCGGTGCGCCAGAGTCCTGGCGCGTGCGATGCTGATGCATCGAATTGAAGGTGTATTGCAGAGCCGGGGCTTTGCTCTTGGCCTTCTTGGTCTGGCGACCTTTGCGGATCAATTGGTTAATGGTTGGCACTTTCGTTTGTCTCCAGTCGAGTGTTCCTGTGGCGGTATTCCGCCAGATGAATTCTGTCTTTCTTTTCAACAAGGGAGGCCATCGAGTGCAATGATGGCCTCATGATTGTCCGGTTAACGTTCGCGAACAGGAAAGGCACGAAGATCGATTATATCATTACAAATTTCGACCGTCAACCTTTCACCTGCTCCTTACAACAAATCATCAAACTCTTGGCCAACACCCAGCAATCCGGTGGAGGTCTGCGGTGGGCGAACGCGCTCTTCGTCCTTGCCAAACTTGATCACTTCGCCCGTGTCCATGGTGGCTTCCATCGCCAGGCCAAGACTTTGCAGCTCCTTTACCAGAACGCGGAAGGAAGCCGGCAGGCTAGGTTCTTCGATCGGCTCGCTCTTGACGATCGACTCGTAGGTGGAAACGCGTCCCTGGATATCATCCGACTTGACGGTGAGCATTTCCTGCAGGGTGTAGGCAGCGCCATAAGCTTCCAGCGCCCATACTTCCATTTCACCAAAGCGCTGACCGCCGAATTGAGCCTTACCTCCCAGCGGCTGCTGGGTTACCAGCGAGTACGGGCCGGTGGAGCGAGCGTGGACTTTATCCTCGACCAAATGGTGCAGCTTGAGCATCGTCATCACGCCGACGGTTACCGGATTGTCGTAAGGCAAACCGGATTTTCCATCGCGCAGGAGCATCTTGCCGATTACCGGGAGTGGAATGCCGGTGCGGGCAGTGAAGTTCTCGGCAATCTTGCGAATTTCAGCGCTGGTGGCCTTGGCATCGTACTCAGCCTCGTTTTTGTCGAGCCACATGCGCGTGCAGGTATCGATGGCGCGTTGATCCTTGATATCCAAATCGGGATCAGAATTCACTTTTTCGCGTTTGGCCAACAAATCTTCGGGTTTGTAACCTTTGTTGCGCAGCCAGGTTTCTAACACAGCCCAGCGGGCATACGATTCATCGTAGGCAATGCGGTCCATGTCGTACTCTGACCCCGCCAGGATCTGTTCCATATAAAGCAGGCGAACTTCATCATCATCGCGGATATTGTTCGGGTCGTAGGTCTGTTCGGTCAACCAGGCCCAACCCTGATCGGCTGCTTCCTTCCAGGCCTCGTCGATCATCCAGGCGCGGCCCAGTTCAGCTTCAATTTCCTGCTCGTTAGCGCCGTCAAAGACGGGGCTCACAGCGCGGAAACCAAGTCGCAGCGCTGCCCAGCCCAGGTGGGTTTCCAGCACCTGACCGATGTTCATACGACCAGGGACGCCCAGGGGGTTGAGGATGATATCGACAGGAGTACCATCTTCCAGGAAAGGCATGTTTTCAACCGGAACCACGCGGGAGACCACACCTTTGTTCCCGTGGCGACCGGCCATTTTATCACCAGCAGTAATCTTGCGGCGCTGCGCAACGGAAACGCGCACCATCATATCCACGCCGGCAGAAAGGTCAGTGTTATCCTCGCGGGTGAAGACTTTGACGTCCACCACTTTGCCGCGCTCGCCGTGCGGCATACGCAGCGAGGTATCTTTCACATCGCGCGATTTCTCGCCGAAGATGGCGCGCAGCAGGCGTTCTTCGGGGGTCAGTTCTTTTTCACCCTTTGGGGTAATTTTGCCGACCAGGATGTCATTCGGGCCTACTTCAGCGCCGATGCGGATGATACCGTGCTCGTCCAGGTCTTTGATGGCGTCCTCGCCAACATTGGGAATGTCGCGGGTGATTTCTTCAGGACCCAGCTTGGTGTCACGGGCTTCCACTTCATATTTCTCGATGTGCACCGAGGTGAAGCGGTCATCCTGCACCAGACGTTCGGAGATGAGAATGGCATCTTCGAAGTTGCCGCCTTCCCAGGAGAGGAAGGCCACCACCACGTTCTGACCGAGCGCCAGATTACCGTTGACGGTCGAGGAGGAGTCCGCCAGCACGTCGCTTTTGTGAACATGCTGCCCTTTGACAACTGCCGGGCGTTGGTCCGTGCAAGTGGACTGGTTGGAGCGCTGGTATTTGCGCAAGTTATAGGTGCGCAGACCCGATTCGCCGCGAACAACGATTTGTTTACCAGAGACAGAAACCACGTCTCCGGCTTCTTCGGCCACCAGCACCTGTCCGGAATACAACGCGGCATAGGCTTCCATCCCCGTTGAAATCAGCGGGATGTCGGGGTTGATCAGCGGAACCGCCTGCGCCTGCATGTTCGAGCCCATCAATGCGCGGTTGGCGTCGTCATGCTCCAGGAAGGGAATCAGCGAAGCGCTGATTCCGACCACCTGGTGCGGGGCAACGTCCATATAATTGACTTTGTCAGGAGTTGCCACCACAAAATCGGAATGGTGCCGCGACATGATACGCTGGGTGTCGAACTCATCGTACCCGTTGAGAGGCGTATTGGCCTGAGCGATGGCGAATTTATCTTCTGCATCGGCGGAAAGGTAAACCACTTCCTCCGACACGAATGGAACTACAAAAATAGTCGTCTGGCCAAGCTTTTTGATGGCCGGAAGCATCTTCTTGGTGATGCGCTCCCCTGAAACGACAATAATCTGTCCCGATTCGGCGTCTTTTAAATCTTCAGCAACGGAGCGCCCGACCAGGCGGGGATCATCCGGTGAGAGAGCTTTGATCACTCGGCGATACGGCGTTTCGATAAAACCGTACTCGTTGACGCGGGCGAAACTAGCCAACCGGCCAATCAGGCCGATGTTCGGGCCTTCCGGCGTCTCGATCGGGCAAATACGGCCGTAATGGGAGTGGTGCACGTCGCGGACATCGAAGCCGGCGCGCTCGCGGCGCAGACCGCCGGGGCCCAGCGCAGATAGCGTGCGTTTATTGCGCAGCTCTGCCAGCGGGTTGGTCTGATCCATGAATTGCGAGAGTTGGCTGGAGCCAAAGAATTCGCGTAGTGCGGCTACCACCGGACGGATATTGATCAGGCTGACCGGGGAGGTCTGGTCCTGGTCGCGGATGGACATGCGTTCTTTGATCACTCGCTCCATGCGGCGCAAGCCGATGCGCAGCTTGTTCTGCACCAGTTCGCCGACGGTCTTGACGCGGCGGTTGCCAAGGTGATCGATGTCATCCTTGTCTTCTTTTTCGTTGTTGATCATGATCATGCGACGGATGAGATAGACAATGTCCCAGCGAGTCACATTGCGATGTGACATGGGGATTTTATCCATCAGATCCAGCTTCTGGTTGAGCTTGTAGCGCCCAACCCGCTCCAGATCGTAATGCCGTTGATCAAAAAGCTGTTCTTCCAGGAACTGGCGGGCATTTTCGATGGTGGCTGGGTCACCCGGGCGCATGCGCTTGAAAAACTCGATCAGCGCTGCTTCGGCAATGGTCTGGTTGCCAGTAAGGTCCCATGGGGGTTCCTGGCGGAAAGTTGAAGGGATGAACAGGCGCTCGGGGTTGTTGTCAACGTCCTGGAACAACGCCATCAGTTCCTCATCCGAACCTGTTTTGATGGGCGAATCCTCGAGGCCGTCCGTGATGGCAGCCAAAGCCCGTAGGAAGATGGTGATGGGAACAGTGCGTTTGCGATTGAACTTGAGAATCAGGTAGTCGTTCTTGCGAGTCTCAAATTCCATCCAGGCGCCGCGGTCAGGGATGAGCTTGGCGGAGGCCAGGCGGTGGCCGCTGGTGCGGTCAACCGGTGCTTCGAAGTAGACACCTGGGGAACGAATGAGCTGCGAAACCACCACACGCTCGGTTCCATTAATAATGAAGGTGCCCTTGTCGGTCATCTGAGGGAAATCCCCCAGGAAAATGTCCTGTTTAATCGGCTCGGGAACATCCGGCCCAGCCAGGAGGACCGACACATACAATGGGCAGGCATAGGTTAAGTCGCGCTCGACGCATTCCTCAATCGAATGCTTGGGATCGCCAAACCAGAACTTGAGATCCCACTGTTTCGATTCATCGGCCTTACTGGGGAAATAAAGTTTCATTCCCTTGTTGTAAGACTCAATCGGGGACACTTCATTGAATAAGTCACCCAAACCCTCTTTTTTCAAGCGCTCGAAGGAATCGAGTTGAACTTCGATCAGGTTGGGCAGGTCAAAAACGACCGGGATGCGAGCGTAAGACCTAACAGGTAAAACAGAAGACTGCATTTTTCGCTCCTGACGTGCAATTGGCAGGATAAATTGTGGCTAGATACGACATCAGCGCGTACTAGGGCATAATACGCAAACAGTAATTATATCAAAGCGTCAATGGAAGGTCAAGAAAATTGAGAATATTGGTGACAGGAATTTGGATTTGATTTCCGAATAATTCATTATAACGCGTTTTTGTGGGCTGGTACAATTTTTTTACGTATGTTCAACCCACAGGGCACAAAAACACGCGAAAACCGAACGCACCCTTCGACTTCACGGCGCACATTGACAAAATCTTCTGTCGTCCCTTCGTCTATGCTACTCGATCACCCAATTCCCAGCCTGAACCGGGATGCGGCGCATGGAAATAATCTCGCCGGTCATGCCCCCATGTCCGCCTAAGGTGAGCACCCCAAAAGACGGCGCCGGCCAGGTCGCCGGTGTCACTGCCGCCGAACCGGGGTTGAAAAATAGGATTCCATCCTCAGCCAGGTTGACTGCATGGTGCGTATGCCCAAAGATCATTACGTCATGCCCGGGCATGCTGCGCAACAGCAGGCGCTTATAACGCGCGAAATGGTAGCCCACCGTGGCGTACTTCAACTTGTCCAACCAGTAATGCCAAAAGTTGCCCATGCCGTGTTGCATGGCGATGCGAACGCCGCCCGTGGTAAATGACCGCGCCCAGGGCAGCGTGCCGGCAAAAGCCCAATCGCGGTTGCCGCGTACGGCCACTACCGGAGCGACCTGCGAGAGTTCCGCGAGCACAGCCGGAGAACAAATATCGCCGGCATGCAGAATGGCTTCCACCTTAGCCGCGCTTAGCCCGGGGAGCAGGTCTGGGTGCAGGCTGCGCACCCGGTCCGGGATATGGGTATCCGCAACCACACCCAGGCGGCGGACCGTGCTCAAACCTTCAGGCAGTGGGACAAATTCCGACACTCTTACCCCTTAGGCCTGCTGGGTGTGGTTCAGCATTGCCAGGACTTCTTGTTTGGCCTGGTCAGCGCTGCAAAATTTGACGGTACGCAGACCTAAAGCCTGCGCAGCTTTGATGTTTTCACCATAATCATCGACGAAGATGGCTTCCTCAGGGTTGGCTCCAAGTTTTTCCAGCACCCAGCGGAAGAGTTCAGGTGCGGGTTTCCGCATCCCGGTCTCAGCCGAAAAAATGACGACATCGAAATAGGGATCCAGGCTGCCCCAGTGTTTCGTGATGTTCGCACGGGTTCCTAACCAAGCATTGCTGAGCAACCCGGTACGGACAGACGGGCGCAGATTGTTGATGAATTTCAACAAGTCATAATCCATCCGGTCACCAACCCACCACTGACGGATAAAATCCGGCCGATCTTCCGGCACCACCCCCAGCTGATCGAGCGCCCAAGTCCAATGATCCGCATCTGATTTTTCGCCGCGCTCCGCCTGCTGCGAAGACTCGCTGATAAAGATGATGTCAAACAACTGCCGCAGCGTGACGCCATAGCGCTGCGCCAATGCCTCGCGCGGCGCCGAGTCAAAGGTGCGCAGCAGGACACCGCCCATATCAAAAATGACTGTTTTGATCACAACGTAAACCTCTGTCTTAAATATTACATACTCGGGCAGAAGGAAATAAATCAGACCTCAGCCCGAGCGATTTTTGCTTCGAAAAAGTATATCACATGTCCATTTATGCGGGTTTGCACCGCGCCAAAGATGGTTATCCTTTATTCGCGACATCCTTTCCAGGGCGCAGTTCTTTTTCAAAGTAGCGCGTCTCATATTGCACATGCATACCTGCCTTTTGGTATAACCCCAACGCGCCGGTAAGATTTTCAGCATCGACGTACAAACCAACGCGTTTTCGTCCGCGCCGGTGCATCTCGCGGAAAGCGTTGCGCAGCAGCGCCAGCCCGAGACCCTGCTTGCGCCACGGGCGCCGCACCGAGAGTGACCCCACCCAGCCGGTTTCCTGGTCGTCCGCCAGGGAAATGGCATTGAAATCCGCGCCGGCCACCTGCTCGCCGTCCAGCGCTATGAAACACGCCGAAAGGTCAACGGTCTCGTCATGCAGCAGCATGTTTTTGCGCCGTTCGAAGTAAGTTTCAAATGGCTCGGGGATGACGCCGTAATGATCCAGAAAAGCCTCCTGTTCGGCCTGCAGCGCTCGGCGTAGATCGGCTTCATCCGGCTGGATGGTGTGCAGGACGATGCCCTCCGGAAATACCGGTTCCGGGATGGAGCCATTCAGTTCGATCGTCATGCGGTAATTCGAACGCACATGCTTATAACCGCAGCTGTTCAAAAAAGCCTGCGCGTCGGACTGCACGCCATAAGCCCACATGCCAAGGGTCACCCGCAGGCCCTCGGGAGCTTTTCCCAATTCCTGCACGGCCCGCGATTCCAGCCAACGGGTAATTGCAGTTCCAACCCCTTCACACTTGCGCCGCGGGTGTATTCTGACAAACCCGAACATGCGCACATGCGGCGCTGCGCCTGCCCAAAAATCTGAATAGCCTATCACGTTTCCATCGGCCGTGCGGACGACGCTGGTGTCGGTTGCCGGATTAAGGTCCAGTGTATTCAAGTCTGTGATGAATTCGTTCAGAGTGACGATATTATGCCCGGCGAACGAACGATCAGAGGCGTTGATTAATTCCACAACTTCCGCATAATCGGCTTCCGTAACAGAATTCAGGGATAAGGTTTTTAGCTGGGTCATTTGTTCTTCCATGATGAATTCCCTGGTATGGATGGATTGCCGGAAATGCGTGAATTCGCGCGCCTTTCCGGCAAATTAATTGGCGGTTTGCAACTGCTCCCACTCCCGGCGCAGGACGCCCATAAACACCTCGTCGTAGCGCACACCGGCTTTAAGCAGGTTACCATTGAGATGGCCTTCATGCTTGAATCCGGCTTTTTCATACGAGGCCATGGCGCGCTGGTTAATGCTGAATACATCCAGTTGGATGCGGTTCAAATTCAGCATGGTGAAACCGTAACGCAGAATGATGCGCATGGCGTCGGTGCCGTAACCCTTGCCCCATAACTCGCGTACGCCGATGCCAATCCCGACCCAGGCGCTGCCGACCTGCCAGTTAAAGCCCTCCAGTTCGATCATGCCAATCTTGCGGTCGTCATCCAGCTTTTGGATCATGAAAGCATGCATTCCTACGATTTCTTTTTCAAAAAATTCCTTGGTCAACTTGAAATTGTAGCGGTTGGCTGCGCCGGCATCCAACAGCCGCTGGTACTCGCTGTCAACATTCCATTCCTCGATTAACTTAAGATCCTCGTCCAAATTCATGATAATTAAACGCACCAGTTGGCCAGTGAAAATCGGGTTGTTCATGATTGCACCCCTGCGTTGTGGATTTTCCATTCGTCCTGCAAGATTTCCATAAATATTCGGTCCCATAACTTTTCGGAGCGGTAAACATTCTCCCGCTGCCGCACCGCTGCCTTGAATCCAGCCGCTTCCAGGGCTTGCTTGACATCCGGTTCGTACTCTCCGGACGTGGTGTGCATGGAGTAAAGTCCCAGTTCTTCCAGCCCATAGCGCAGCGCCATTTGCAGCGCCTCGTCAAAATAGGCCTGCCGCATTTCAGCTTCTCCGATCACCACCTTGAAAAAAGCATGGCGGTTGAACCAGAAAACATGCGGTAAAGTCAAAATCCCCAGAAATTGGCTGTCCGCTTTGCGCCGCAAAGCGAACAAGAAGAAATTGTCCTTTTCGACCCCCTTCTTCAACTCCTCCTCTCGTTTTTTCTTGACCTCGAAAACGGTCAACGGATGTGGCACGCCATCCCAGTCGATCACCGCCGCGTAGTTGGGGTCGTAAGTAAAGGCTGCTTCAATAGCTGCATCTTTTTCAGGGTCGTAAGCCTCCAGTACCAGATTTTCAGATTGAAACAATTGCGTTGTGAATGTCATGGTCCCTCCTTGGCTATGATTTGAATTTTTTATAATTTCGAGGTTGGAATTAATGATGGCTGGCGGCCGTAGCCGGCGCCATTAAGCAGCGCCAGCTACGGGGTATTGCACCAGATTTGGGAAGCGGACAGGCGAGAGCATGCCGGCTTCGGTGGAAAGGATATCCATCCATTCCAGCTCGCGGTAGAAGTTCCAGAAGTCCGAGTACTGTTCGGTGCTGCCGACCAGGTCATAAACAACCGGCACGCACAGCCGGCGGAACATGCCCGCCTTCATGTCACGTTTCATTTGCTGGTAGGCTGGCCGCTGGGCTTCGTCCGGTGAATTGATGTCGAGGTAAATCGCAACCAGATTTTGATCCTCGTGCTGCTCGCGAATCACGCAAAGCCCGGTGAACAGGTTGTGCTTGGCCATCCGGCTGTAAGACTGATGCGCGGGCAAATCACCCAGCACATACAGACCCATCGCCGCAGACGAGCCAGCCCGGTCCATATTCAAATAATCGACGCGGTATCCGCCAAATTTCATCAAGGTTTCAAACATGGTGTCCTCCATTTGAGGAGTCTTGCCAGACTGCGAAAAATGTCCTGCTTGGTTACGATCGCGCTCCGGGCGCCCAACAACTTCGCCATGAGAAAGGGTTGCAGCAGTCATAAGGTTCACTCGCAAAGGGTTAATCGGGTCGCAACAAAAAAGCCGCGGGGTTCTTCCTTCCCCCGCAGCTTGATGTTCATTTCGCTGAACAAAAACAAAACAGCCACGGGTTTGGAGTGCTCCCGCGGCTGCCGGTAAATTCGTTGATCAGTAAGTTACCGAGAGACAGGCGCACTCCGAGAAGGTGCAGCTACACCACCGCCATCGACGGCAGTGTGTCCGCTGAAAAGGGAACTGATAACAAAGTTTTTAGCCATTCTCGCGTGCTCCTTTCTTTAGGATAACAGAACAATTTTACAGATATTTACAATACTTGTCAATAGTTTAATCTACTTTTAACCTTAAAATATTCATTGTTTGTGTCATATCTATTCAGGGTAAAATTCAGATGACCGGCCGCACGGAATTATGCAATAATGATAGGGATGGAAGACTGGATTGGCCATCATCCCGGTTAAACAACCTTCAGGAAGGAACTTAATTATGATGTCAATTCTATTAGTTCTGGCGCTTGTCATTGCTATCATTGCGGTTATCTTTGCGCTGCAAAACACCGCCGCTGTCACCGTTTCTTTTTTCGTCTGGCAGTTCCACGAATCTCTGGCTCTGGTGCTGCTGCTGACCGTCATCCTTGGCGTGCTAATCGGCATCCTGACCATCCTGCCAGGTTCCATTCGCAGCAAATGGCGCATTTCTTCTCAGCGGAAGAAGGTCGACATTCTTGAAAAAGCACTCCAGGCAGAGAAGGTGCAGCGCGAAGATGCCGTTCGTCAACTCGAGCTGCTGAAGAACCCGCCCGCCCCCGAGCGTGAACCCGAACCGCCTGCCAGCGAGACTCAGGCTGCTGTTCCACCCATTCCGCCGCCCCCTGCTTAATTCCCCCAACTCTGATTGCAATCGATCCGTTGTCTCAACGCAGGTCTTGTCGAGAGGCAGGGCCTGATATGGTTTGGCAAACAATCCATTTGAGTTAATTCTACGTAACCATTCATACCGTAAAACCTAAAAACAAGTGGGAAAAGAGTTCAGGTTGAAAATGAATAAATCATTTTACCTGGCGCTGATTAAGGAATAAAATAGACCGCAATGGAATATCATCCCAGTGCTTCCCCATTTCAGAAACCCATTGTCCTGCCCGAAAAAGTCGCTATTATAACCGACAGTACCTGCGATATCCCCAGTATCTGGCGGGCGCAGTATAACTTGCAGGTCATTCCACTCACCATCGTCTGGGGAGACCAGCAATATTTGGATGGCGTCGATATTCGGCCAGATGAATTTTATGCCCGGTTACCGCAGTCCGATCTGCATCCGACCACTTCACAGCCCGCGCCGCAAAACTTCCGCGCAGCCTACGATCAGGCAGTAACGGATGGTGCCCAGTCAATTTTAGTATTTACCTTAAGCAGCGCTATGAGCGGTACTTACTCGTCTGCTGTCCAGGCTGCTACTGACTCGCCTGTCCCGATCACGGTGGTCGACTCGAAAAGCAATTCAATGGGCCTTGGCTGGCAGGTGCTGGCTGCCGCTCGCGAACTGGGAAACGGCAGAGATGCCGCGGCGGCGCTGGCCGCAGCCGAAAAAGTGCGGGAGGGACTGGTGTACCTGATCACCCTGGATACGCTGGAGTACCTGGACCGCGGTGGGCGGATTGGCGGCGCCGCGCAATTCATCGGAAACCTGCTAAAGATCAAGCCGCTCATTTACGTTAACCATGATACCGGCAAAGTCGAGGCGGGTATCCCGGCTCGGACACGAAGTCGGGCAGTCGAAGGACTCTACAAAGACTTCTTTCACCGGCTGGATGGCAACGGCAAACTGCATCTGGTGGTACTGCACAATGGTGCTGCCGATGAAGCGGAGCAACTGGCTGAACGGGTAAATATAGAATATAACCCGGCTGAACTATTTATCTCGCTGACTTCTCCCATCCTGGGGGCGCACACCGGCCCGCGCGCCCTGGCGTTGTGCGGCTATCGCGAAGCATAAAAAGAATTCCTCGAAAGTTGAGGGTTCGACAGCACCGGGCTCTTCCATCGCCCGTGTTAGAATCACCGTAGGAAACCATTTAATGCGTACACTGCGGGGAAATCTCCTGCGGCACCTGGGCGTGCTACTCTTTTATACCGTCTTAACCCTGGCCCTCACTTACCCGTTGGCTTTGCACCTAAGCGATTCGGTGCTTGGCGGTACCGGTGATAACCTGTACTTTGCCTGGTTGACCGGCTGGTATGAGCATGCTTTTTTTGACGGCGGCGGCCATCCCTTTTTCAGCCAGTGGATGAATTACCCGGAAGGCTGGAACCTCTCCACCACCGACACCGCGCTGGCTGCTGTTCTCCCCGGCGCCTTTTTTAGCCATTTCTTCGGCCCCATTGCCGGGTATAACCTGGCAATGTTGCTCACCTTCGTGCTATCGGGCTGGGCAATGTACTGCTGGGTGCGCCACCTGACCCGTTCCGAAGGCGCGGCGCTGCTGGCAGGAGCGGTATTCGCCTTTCTACCCTTCCGCATGGCCAAGCTATTGATCGGTCACCTGAACCTGGCAGCGACTCAATGGTTTCCGCTGTTCTTCATGGGTTTGACGGGAATCCTTCGCAACGAAGCCAGAGGTTGGTGGCAGCCGGCTGTTCTGGCTGCGGTCAGCCTGGGGCTCATTGGCTTCACCTCGATGTATTATCTTTACATGGTATTGCTGGTCGCATTGGTATTTGTGCTGGCCTACCTGCTATTCAGTAGATTGGATGTCTTGACGAAAACCGCTTTCTGGAAGCAGGTGGGGATTTTTATCGTACTGGCTGTGCCACTGCTCTATCTATCTGTACAATACTTCTTTAACCTGGCTACAACCGGTACTATCCTCAGCCGCGACTGGGAATATGCCAGCATGTATTCGGCTAGCCCGACCGATTTCTTTTTACCCTCCACCGACCACTTTTTATTCGGACGCTGGGTCGGCAGCCACTTCAACCGCGACCTGTGGCCTGAGGCGACGTTATACATTGGCCTGGTAACCCTGGTGTTGATCGGTTTTGCCGTTTGGAAGCGAAAATCGACCGGGTCCAGCACGCTGGTGTGGGCAGCGCTGACCGCTGCGCTGGCCGCCTTCATCCTGGCGTTGGGCACGGATCTGCACTGGAATGCCGAGCGGGTAACGGTCGCTGTGCCGGCATTTTTACAGCCGCTTTTGGGGCGCAGCGAGACGCCCCTCTTTTTGCCAACCTACTGGCTGTTCAATCATTTGCCTTTCTTCGACCGCATGCGGGCGCTTGCGCGTTTTGGCCTGTTCACCAACGTATTTACCACCCTGTTGGCCGGGTTGGGCGCGGCTGCCTTGCTGCAGCGCGGCAAAGGACGCTGGCGGGCTGGCGCCGCAATGGCGTTGATGGTGCTGGTGTTATTGGATTTCTACCCTGGTCCGTACACCGGCCAGTTGACCAAAATCGAGCCGCGTCCGCTGGATACCTGGCTGGCGTCCCAGCCAGGGGACGGCGCGGTAGCGATGTTTCCGTTCGAACAGGTGCAGGATCAGATCAACGTTTTTGCAAATTTAATACATGGCAAACCCTTCATCGGCGGCCTGTTCAATGCCTATCAACCGCCCCAATATCTAAACATCAAACCAACGCTCGACCAGTTCCCGGCCCCACAGGCGGTTGATTTGCTGCACGAGCTGAGGATAACGTATATTGTGGTGGATACTACCGCCTACGGCGATTATCCGCTGGTGGAGCGAGAACTGGAAGTAAACGGCCTGATGCTGCTTACCGAACAGGGGCAGTACCAAGTGTATGGGTTTGGTGAATAGCGCGAAGCATAATCCAAAACTACCATAAGCGTTACCGCATCTTGGTGGCTGGCCTGGATATTTACGATATTCACCATTTCTTTATCCAGGGATATGCCTACAATCGCGAGGTTATTCGAGAAAGATCCGGCCTCGAACCCCAGGAATATTTTGAAGAAATGCTTGTGTTTATTCAATCGAATGTAAATCAAACCATCATCAACGAAGATCTTAATTCGTTGCTGCCAGCGCATAAATTTCAGCAAATTCGGAAAATCTTGCTTCCGGAAACGATAGCCCTGTTGGAAAATGCCCTTGGCCAAGAATTGTAGGTTTGTGCACGAGTTTGGCAGGAATCAAATAACCAACGTACCCCAGAGGCAGCTCGAACAACCGGTGTTGAGCTGCCTGCCTTCCAAAATACTTATTTGGTAGCATCAGCGCAGACATTCGCGCGAATGGCTTAGCCTTTCCTGGTCTTGTTTGCCCAACGAGCTTGCTGGGCTTTTTTGATATTTTCAAGCCGGGCCCGTTGTTGCGCTTCCGTCGGCTTTTTCTTTTCAGGTACGTTGGGTCTATCTTTCGCTTCAAAGATGTCACCTATAACATGCCTGGGCTTTGTTCCCAGCGCTTCGATCAGTTCTCTGGCGTCACCGGTATCAGCAACCAGCGTATCGCCTTCAAGGTGGGCGTCGCCTTTACTGATGAGCCACGTCTGGGTATCCCAGGATCCACTGCTCCTTTTGCCGGCAAGACGTAGAATATGGCCTTTCTCGCCAACATCATGGTAGCGAAACGTGGTGAATTCGTCTTTCGAGCGTACAACGATCCGGAAGTAGTCGCCTTCACCCTTCGTTCCTGGCTTCGCACGCTTCCTTCCTTCAGGTTGAGCCAAAGCGCGTTCACGAGATGTCATTTCCTGCCATCTTTGCTGCGCCTTAGCAATATTTTCCTTCGCTGCTTCTTTCTGCCTGGTATTAGTCATTTCATTCACCTCCATATAACCTTATGCACCTTCGATCATGCAGATAATGCCGGCAACCAGCGTTTCCCACCAAACAAATAGGTCAATGCCAGCCCAGCTATAAATCCACCGATGTGCGCCATGTATGCCACACCGCCCGTATTTGCGGTACTGGTAATCGAACCAATGCCGCTAAACAACTGCAGAATAATCCATAAGCCAATAACCGTCAGTGCAGACATTGGAATCACGCCTCTGCCCATCAACACATGTACTCTTCCTCTTGGGAACATCACGATATAGGCGCCCAGCACACCGGCAATTGCCCCAGACGCTCCCAAATTCGGCACGTTCGATCCGATACTAAACGCCAACTGGGCAAAAATTGCCGCAATGCCACAAAGCAAATAAAAGATCGTGAACCTGGTATGTCCGAAACGATCTTCCACGTTGTCGCCGAAAATCCACAGGTAAAGCATGTTACTCAGCAGGTGTAACCACCCTCCATGCATAAACATGGATGTAAAAAGCGTCAAAAAATCACCGGATGGATTGGCAAGGAAACGGCTGGGTACAAAAGCCCACTTGATAACAAAAGCATCACCCGCGCTTAGCTCTATCAGGAAAACCAGGACATTCAGAGCGATCAACGCGTAAGTGACTACAGGAACGATTCTGCGTGTGCTATCATCATCACCAATTGGGAGCATAAGGTCTTATCCTTTCCTTCCGGAAAACAGCCTGCCAGATGACCAGTTAAACCTGTCCACAAAACAATTTTTTCATATCCCGCGGTGTTCCTTGGATGTCTACTGGCCATCTGGCTACTCAGACTGGTTAGTCATCGGTAATTAATGTCACATCCATGATCAGAAGCGACCGGTTACCGGGGGCGTTCTGGTGGGATAGAGTCGTCCGGTGGTGGAGGTATGTGATCTTCTACAACCGTCTGTCTGACGCTTACGTGCCCGCGCGGACGGTAGAAAAGCACATAAACCAGCCTTTCCAGAGCCCAGGCGATCAACGCGTAAACAATCATGGCAATGATGGACGAAACTTCCAGCACCATTCCCTCAGCAGATGGCGACCCTTTCAGACTCGCAAAGGGGGCCAGGAAAGGATTGGTCACAGTGTAAAGTAACACTGCAAATGGGTTGCCAGGATTGACTGCGATCAACTTAAACAATATACGCAGTCCAATCGCAGCTTCGAGAAGGCCAAACAGCAGCCAGATTAGTTGTGTGGCTTTGAAGGTGGTGGCACGTTGTGCCTGACCTGCTTCATGATGTTCCGTTCTTACCTCTTTATATTCAGTCATTTTATTCTCTCTCCTTAATCGTCAGGTTGTTGCTGGGTGTAACCGTGTATACACCTTGCTCGGCGCGTTTAGCTGACAACATGCCGGCCAGGTTTGAGCAAAACGCCCAACAGTAGGCCAAGAACCATGGACATCGTGATTGCCACCCAGGGGTATCCTGAAACCTTCTTGCTCAGGTCGCCAGGAACGTTGCTTACAACGCCCTGGACTTTCGCGTTGTATTGATGCAAACCTTGCCCAATGGATTTATTCAGGGTCTTCACAGCAACCTCTGCCGTTTTTATCGGACGTTCTGCCAGTTGCTCGAATTTCATGTTCAATCCCGTAACGGCATCGTCTTTTAATACGGACAGGTCTCTTTTTGCCCTGTCAAAATCCCGATTAATGCGTCTGTCAAATCGTTTACCGTTCATCTTCTTTGTCCTTTCTTGATTTCATCATGAAAGTGCTCGAAGGGCCTTCAACCATAGCGGAATCCGCTACCCAGTCGAAGTGCACATCTGGATCTTGCGGCGGCATGGGCTGGGAGTAACGTTCATATCCAACCAGATGGATGCCATGCAGTTCGTGCAACCGCTCGCGATACCAGATATCAAAAGCGTGGTCCGAGGAAATGAGCAGTCCTAGTGCCTGGGCAACATCGGGAGCTTCCAGAGTGGTTACAGCCGTCGCTCCAAACGAGTTCTCCATCAATGCCATTCTTTCATGCGTGATGCCCAATCGCTGGCGTGAAGCTTCGTATTGTCTTTGGCGAGAGCCGGACAATTCCTGACAAAATCTTCGCCAGGCTTCCACTTTACCGGCCTGAATAGGAAATGTGAGAACAATCTTCGTTAGAGCCAACCTCTCCATGTATGAACCTTTTTCTACTCATTCCTTCTTCACATCTGTCTTAAGGTTCAATATAATGAAGTAGCGTCTCAACAGCGTAACAAGGAGCCGTGAAATCGCAGACCAGCCCAAAGCTTTGCATATCCTGGCGTTCGGTCCGCCTGAAGTTCGCCTGGGTGAAGACCTGGTAACCTTCCCAACGCGCAAAACGCAAGCGTTGATGTTCTATCTTGCCATCGGGGCCGGGCAGCAAACCCGCGCGCATCTGGCCAGCTTGCTTTGGCCCGAATCAAGCCCTGAGCGCAGTTACGCATCGCTGCGTAACACATTGAGCCGCCTACAAACTGCTTTGCGCCAGGCAAGCGGCCAGGCACAGGTAACCTACCTTTCCATCACAAACACTACCTTGGGGCTGAATCCAGATGGCAACATCGATCTTGATCTGAATGTAATCGAGCGCGCTTACGCTCTGGCGAATACCGACCCTATGAAACAGCCGTTGTCCGGTGGCGCAGTGACAATCGCGCTTCTCCAATCAGCGGTGGCCAGCCAGCGCGGTGAGTTTTTAGCCGGATTTTCACTCGGTGACGCCCCTGGCTTTGACGATTGGGTTTCCATGCAACGTGAAAGCTGGCACCGCCGCCTAATTTTGATCCTCGACCGGTTGTCCGAAAATCAGTTTGCGCGCGGTGAGTTTTCTGATGCCAGTGAAACTGTCTCGCGTTGGATTGCTTTGGATACGCTCAACGAAGCTGCCTATCGGCGTAAGATGAGGGTGCATTTCGCGGCTGGCGAACGCGGGAAAGCGCTGGAAACATATGATGCCTGCCGGGCTATGCTGGCAACTGAATTGGGCATAGAGCCAGAACCTGATACAGACGCGCTGGCAGATCGTATTCGCACACAGATCTCTCCCGTCCACTCTCGTAAATTACAAACCGCCGACCTGCCGCAGCGGGCAGATACCTCGGTTGATTTTTTGGGAAGCCTGTTCGCCGGCCGCAAAAGCGAGACCCAGACGCTGGTCAATTGTTACGAACTCGCTGCCGCAGGTCAACCGCAGTTGGTAATACTGCGCGGTGAGGCAGGCATCGGAAAAACCCGCCTGGCAAAGCGATTCTTAGCCTGGGCCAATGCCCAGGGAGCTGAATTATTGCATGGAGGCGCTTTTGAGAGCAGAAGTCATTTCCCCTATCAACCGCTCGTTGATGCAATCCGGCTTTGGCTTGAAGGAAAAAGCCCTTCCAACGGTTGGCTGGATGAAGGCTGGCTTTCCACGCTTGGCCAGTTTTTGCCGGAATTTCGTCAAGATAATCCAGATATATCACGGACTGCCAAGGGACCTCGCCCGCTCAAATCGGAATTAATCCAATCGCAGCTTTTCGAATCACTTGTCCAACTCACCTTGGCTCTGGCCAAACGAGCGCCGCTGGTGATGCTAGTCGATGACCTGCAATGGGCTGACAGTGCAACGTTGGATCTCTTGCATTATGCCGTGCGCCGATGGCGAGAAAGTGCAGCGGTGTCGACCAATGCCCGGGTCATGCTGTTGGTCTCCCTGCGTTCAGAGGCGTTACATCCGATGACACAACCTCAGCAAGGTGATGAACCGCCAGGCTTAATCCAATGGTTGTCCCGCGTGGAACGTGAGGTGACGCCAGTCCACCTTGAGTTGGATCCGCTCGGGGAAGATGAGACGGAGCAAATGGTGTTGTCCATCCTGTCGCCGCCCTCCCCTGAATTTGCCCAAAAGCTGTACGCTGCAACCCATGGGCACCCTTACTACTTGATAGAGACCTTAAAAGATTTTCTCGAGCGCCGCGTGCTTCGTCCCAAACGGCAGGCAAAGGGGCAATGGGCGTTTGCCGTAAACGCTGAGAGCGATTTTGGGCAGGCGATCCACGTTCCGTCAACCATCCATATGGTAATCCGCTCGCGGTTGAACCGCCTTAGCCCCAGCGCCTTCAGCCTGTTGGCCGGCGGGGCCGTGTTCGAGCAGCAGCTCACCTTCGAGCACTTGTTGGCTATCTCTACTGTTAATGAAGAAGCAGCTTTACCCGCGCTGGATGAATTAATCAGTGGCAGGCTCTTGCTGGAGGTAGGGGAACCAGGTACGACCAGTGAATATACCTTCGTTAACGATATGCTGCGTGACGTGGTTTACACAGAAGCGGGGGAAGCGCGGCGGCGACTTTTCCACCGGCGTGCATTGGAAATCCTTGAGACAGAAGGAAGCTCTGCTGCAGTGCTAGCCCATCATGCGGTGGCTGCTGGATTGATGCAGGACGCTTTCCGTCACAGCCTGGCAGCCGGGCGGGAAGCCCTGCGCCTCTCTGCGGTTAGTGAAGCAATCGTCCATTTTGAGCGCGCTCTCCAATTCGTGCAGGAGAAGTCGCTGCCTGAAATGCCGGAAGAGGCCGATTTACGTGAGTTGTACTTGCAGCTTGCCCGGGTTTACGAGCTTGCCAGCCAGACAGAAAAAGCCTCGGCGCTCGATGCGGAACGGGACAAACTCACATTCGAGCGGAAGGACAACCGGCCAGCGGAATAAAACTGGCATACCCTGATCCGCGGTAGAATAGTTCCAAACTTGCTGCTGCACTTGATGCTATGTGTTTGCTGCATCCATTCTGCTTGAGGAGTGCAACGGATGACCTTCGAAAAAGACGGAGTACAATCGATGGAGCAGTCCGCAACGAAGCCATACCCGCGCGATCCTTCCATGTCGCTGCAAGGGTGTCAGCGCATTTTAATTCTAGGCAGAACCGGCTCGGGCAAGACGACTCTGGCGCGTGAACTCGCTGCGGCGATGGGTGTGCCTCATGTGGAACTCGACGCGCTATATTTTGGGCCAAATTTCAGTACAGTACCCTTGCCCGTGTTGCGAGAACGGACAAGCGCCGCGATCGCCGGTGAGCGTTGGGTCACTGACGGCAACAAGAGCGCAGTGCGCGACCTTGTCTGGCCCAGGGCGGATACAATTATCTGGCTCGACTATCCCCTGGTGATATCCTTATGGAGGCTCGGGAAGCGGGCGCTATGGCGTACATCGGTGCTCAAAGCGCAAGCCGTTGAGTCGGGCAAAAAGGCTGGGCTTCCGAAACAGCTCCTCTCGGCGGCAAAAGGGGTGCTCAAGGCGCTGCGATCACACAGAGGCCAGCGGCGTGACTATCCCAGGATGTTTGCTGATCCCAAGAATCAACACCTTGCGGTTGTACGCCTCAGGTCGCCGCGCGCCACTCGCCGCTGGCTGGCACGCGTTAACGAAGGGGAATCACTGCGCCGTAAATCGAATTTTTTTTGAGCACGCAGTAAACCATTTACGACATCGGATTTCGGGCTACCAAGGTGCGTTTTTATTAACAATTCTCCCACGCCCTCTATCCGATCTACAAATACTCACTTGTGAGCGCGAAGGGGCTCGAATACCATCCCCCCTGTGGGGACCCTGAAACAAAAAATCCCACAAGGGGATTCTTTGTGAGCGCGAAGGGGCTCGAACCCTTAACCAATGGCTTAAAAGGCCACTGCTCTACCATTGAGCTACGCGCCCGTGAGCGGTATTTTATCACCACCTCTCGCGGGCGTCAACAAATTCGCCGTTTTATAAAATCTACCCATTTAGAAAAACAGCGCCAAGGTTGGCGCTGTTGATCATTCGGGTTGGCTGGCTCGCGGCGTTTTGGTTTTCAGACGCGGGCGCGGATGCAGCCGACGATGCCGGTTGGTCGCACTGCCGGCATTCGGGCTTAGGATCAGCGAGAGTTGATTTAATGCGGACATATCATACTCACGCCGCCCACAAAAATCACACACCCAGGCCGGAAAATCCGGGACGGTAATCAGATCATCCCCGATCCAGGTGTAATAGGCCACATTGTGCCGGTGCATCTGGCCTGCCTGGCACTCAGAGCAAGGGAGTAAATATTCAGAAGGTTTAAATCGGTCTTTCATACAGTTAATTATTTGCTTTCACCGTCATGGGTTGCGATAGGAGCTTTACCTCATTTAATGGCCAGTATACCACCAATGCCTCACCAACCACGCTCTCTTCAAAAACGAATCCCCAGCGGTGTGAATCGGACGATTGGTTTCGATTGTCACCCAACACGAACAGGCTGCCTTGCGGCACCTCCCAGGATCCAGCATATTGCGGAGCTGCGGCAATGTACGGCTCGTTCAGGATCTGGCCGTTTACCTTCACCTGGCCATTTTCAACCTCGATTCTGTCGCCCGGCACGCCAATTACGCGTTTAATATAATCTTCCTGCGGCGAATAATGGAAAACGACAATATCACCGCGCTCGAAATCGCCGAATTGATAGGCCATCTTGTTGACCAGCACAAACTCGCCGGGCTGCAACGTGGGTAGCATACTGATGTTCTCCACTCGTACCCGCGCGATTACAAAATCGATTAGAAAATATAAAACAACTGCAATTGCCAGAGTCTGCGCAACCTCGAGCAAAATGCGAAAGGCGCCAGGCCCCTTCTGGTCTTGTTCCAGGTTGGTCTCATATAACTCAGGCGATGGATAATCGCTCAATTATTCCTCCAATACCGGTAGTCATTCAATGAATTATAGGCCGGTTCTAAACCAAGGTAAAGAGCGCCAGTTTATACCTGCGGTGCAATCATCACGCCAGTCGGTTACTCACTGCGCAGTCGATTGCCGCACGCCCGGCAGAACAGGTCGCTTGCAGATGCCCGGCGTCCGCATTTGGGGCAGAATATCTGATCTGGTTGAGACGCAACCATCTCATCCTGCCGGCTGGCTGAGCGGTGGCGCTTCTTGGCTTGGCTGCTAGTACCGCTGCGGTTGCGAGTGGCCATAAACCAGACCACCCCTCCCAAAATCAGCACCAGTCCGACCCCACCCAACACCCACGGAAGAAAATCGCCGGCATTCACCCGCCCGGCGGCGTCACCGCTGGCAGCCTGCACCGGCTGGACTGATTGGCTGCCGAAGCTCAAGGAATCATCGGATTTGGCATAGCTAAAGCGCACTGTGACAGGGGTACCAGCAGGAACGCTGCCAACCTGTTTTGTGAAGTAGGTCAGTCCATCTTCGTGTTGTGCGCTCTGCCCAAAGTCTGGCAGGATTTGCATGTCGGTAGCATTAACCGGCTGCTGAATCGCCACCACCAGGTCATTGATCGTAAAATCGCCATTCCACATATATTCAAACGAGCGCTGGGTTACTTCTTTAATCAATCCAGGATCGTAGTATTCGAGCTGCAGCTCAGCCGAAGGGGTGGTGAAAGTTACTTTCAGCCATTCCCCCTGAACCTCGCTGGTGTAGGCCAGGTTATACAACAATCCGTCGACTTCTTTCATGGCCAGGTTGTAAGGAGCCTCAACCTCGCGTGGGATGAGGATGCTCATTTGGACCGGCAGATTCACTTCAGGAGAAAGAGTGATGCGGTAAATAACCAGCACATCCGTCCGGTCATATTCAGGCCACAGGCCAATTTCCATGGTTTCGATCACCGGAGCGGATTGCGCTTGAGCTGGCGCAGTTATAAATAATCCAGTTAAGAGGACAAAAATAACGATTAAACGCCGCATAATCCAATCTCCCGTTTAATTTGGCCTGATTTCACGGCAATATTACCACAATTACCCTTTAGCGCTATGCGCCATATCCCCCATTTCCTTGCTCGAACGAACGGCGCTCCAGCCAGAACTTGATTTATTCGCCACCAGCCGATGAATATAAATTGCGGTATAATCCAGGCTGCATGCTGTCTGTAAAATGGGAAACGGACTGAGTCAGTGACACGCCGCCGCTCGATGGACGACCTGAGTGCAGATGAACTGCGCAGGCTGCTGGTCGATAAGCGCCGCACCGATCATCAAATCCGCCTGGAGCGTTTCCGCAAAACCGGCCGAGTTGTGGGCATCGAGCAAGCCAGCCTAGATGAGGATGGATTATTCCGGCCACAGGTTGAGATGCCTTCAGCAACCGGTTCCAGCCCGCGGCGTAAGCCCTGGCTGGATACCCTTTTACTTTTCGTTGAAATCGCAGCAGTTATCGGACTGGCCTATGTGCTGTACAACGGCGCTGCTCTGCTGCGAGACCTTAACAAAGAAGTCACCGCTGTACTGGTTCAGCCAACACTGACCCCCACTGCCGTCATTCAGGCTGTGGTCCTGCCTTCCGGACACACCCCGCCTAATTCCCCCGAGGGTGTGCGCTTCAACGAGGCGGAGGTTCCGGAACACTTGCGCCCCCTGGTGGAAACCATGGCTAACCTCCCGGTGCCTACCCCTAGTCCGCAGCAGGCGGTTCGCATCCAAATCCCCGCCATTGACATCGATGCCCCGGTTGTTCAGGGTGATGGGTGGGAGCAGCTCAAAAAAGGCGTCGCCCAGCACCTGGGTACCCCCAACCCCGGGCAGAACGGTAACATTGTGCTTTCAGCGCACAATGATGTGTTCGGAGAAATTTTCCGGCACCTCGACCGGCTTCAGGAGGGGGACGAGGTTATCGTGTACACCAATCAGCGCGCGTTCGTGTACGTCGTGAAGCAAACCCAGATCGTTGAACCAACGCAAGTAGAGGTCATGGCAGGAACACAAGAACCGGTCGTCACATTGATATCCTGTTATCCCTATCTGGTAGATAATCAACGCATTGTGGTGACCGCTGAATTAAAAGAAGAACGTTAGGAATTATTCGAACAGGAGTGAATCATGGCAAAGAAACAAAAACGAAGTGTGTCGGTCAGTCAACCAAAAGTTGAAACCGTGGTGAAGCCCTCCGTTGCGGCCCCCAGCCGAACCAGCACCGCGGAGTTCAAACCCGATTACACGTATGTAATCAAAGACCTGAAACGGATTGGCGTTCTGGCCGGATCCTTCTTCGTAATTTTGATTGCCCTGTCGATCTTTCTGCGTTAAACCCGCTTCAACCTCTGATCAACCCAACGCGCTGGTCAGATTAATGCGATGTGCATGATCATGACACGGGCAAGGGTTGTCACTGACGACTTGGTGCTGCACCTTAATCCCCGCGCTTTTACTGACGAGGCGGATTTTTTGTAGCGGCACGGATTTTATGATCGATGCGACCTACATTGAACCCCCCCGTGCCCCGACCAGGAAGGCTTTATGAGAACGGGGGAAATGCGAAGTTGTCAGAATGAGTACATTCGATACCGATTAATCTCATCCGCCAGTGGCCACCGCCACCAGCGTCAACCTGTCGCCCGGTCGGGGATGTTCGTCCATCACCATCACCGGGTCGCTCATTTCATTATTGATGATAAATAGATTAGAGCTGAGAAACGTACTACCATTATGGTCGATCAACACACCAACCAGGTCAGGGTACTTCTCGCCCAGTCGCTGCACGATATCCGCATAGGTATCGGCTGGCGTAATCTTCATTTCAAGGTCCGGAACACCGGCCACAACGCGCGCCAGGTTGGTAAACTCGACGGTAATCGTTTCCGTTTTTACAGATGTCTCAACCATGTCACTCCACATAGTCTACCAGTAAAATTTATTACTATTTAATTCATAAATATTATACCTGAATTTTATTCAAAGCAAAAAGCAAATAATATGGCGCCGAGACTGGTGCCAATCCACCAATATTCCTGCGCCCAAACAGGGAAGCCGGTGTTATAGCGCGCCATCATCCCTGCCAGCATTAATACTGCCGCAAAGGCCACCAACACCCAACTGGTTATCTTGTACCCCGGCAGGTGTTCTTCGTCCACCGTCATTTTAGCCCCCTTACCCTGACGTTTTACGGCTAACGCCTGCTCGCGCACATCGCGACGTTTTTTTCCGCGCAAGAGTGCCAGCCGTAGATAGAAAAGACCAAATGCAATAATCGTGACCCACATGCCAAATTCCATGGTTAATCTCCGCTTACTTTTTCCAGATGAGTTTCAAAACGGCTTGATAAAAAGCTTCCTTGTTGACCTGCGTACCCGGGCCAGCAGGCAAATAACGACCGCGCGGGGTAATTTCAAAAATTTGGGTGCCCGTTTCGCTCTGGCTTAAAGGGACATGCGCCAGCACCAGCACTCTCGTACTCGGGAATTTTACAAACACGAATGGCGAGCGTTTGTCAGGTGTCTTAACCAATGCGGCATAATGGAATTCATCAAAATCAGTCGGGTGCGGAAATCGCACCAGCACAATTTTTGACTTTTTCTCGGGGACTTCGCGCACTTCATAACCCATGCCTTCGAACGGGGTCAGTTTGTCATTGTCTAACCGCTCAGCGACGTGATTCCACCAAAACTTTAAGAACTTCAGGCCGTCCCGCTCCAAATACTCAAAAAAGTCTGTGGTTTGAGTATGAAAAATGGTGGGCAGGGCTTCGTGCCCGAAGTTGAAATGCTGGCTTCTGGTTTTAAGCATAATGGATCATTCCTCAATCCGAGATCGTAAGATGGGTGGTGCGCTTAAGGTATTCTTCGAACCGGGTGGGAGTACGGCCAAGCAAGTTGCCAAGCATGGTTGCATTACCCGCAAAGCCATAACCGTCATAATACTCAAACATCTTCAGCAAAGTGTTCCGGGCATAATCGTTCATCCCATTTTCTCGGGCGCTGCGCTCCCAGGCGTCGCGGTCCAATGTAACCGCTTGTACCTGGCGGTGAACAGCCTCCCCGGCCAATTCAGCTATGTCGGCGCTGGAAAGCAGTTGCGACCCACACAATTCATAGATTGCACGGTAATGGCGCTCTCCCTCGCGAATCACCTTGGCTGCAGCCTGCGCTACATCATCCAGGTCAACCATGCTGAACCGGGCGTCGACGGAATAGGGAACCGCATATTCGCCAGCGGTCAGCATTTTGCTCCAATACCCGGAAATATTTTGCATGTACGATGCGGGTTGCAAGATCGTGTAGTTGAGTCTTGATTTGAATAACAGCGCCTCGACCAGCAGTTTATTCCAGTGGTGCACCATCTCCTGCACCTGAGGGTGCAGCACTGAGTGATACACAAAATGTTCCAATCCGGCTTCGCGGGCAGCAGCAATGGCGTTTTGCCCAATGCGTACTTCGTTCGGATTCATGTTCGGGCAAATATGGTAGGCCGCCCGCACGTCATCAAACGCGCGCTGGAGCAGGTCAGGTTCTTCCATATCACCAACAACCACCTCCTGGGCGCCTAATTCGCGCAATTCAGCCGCCTGAAAATCACGCCGCGCCAACGTGCGCACCGGCTCGCCTGTTGACAAAACTGCTTTAAGGATGGCCAGGCCAGTTTTACCAGCAGCCCCTGTAATCAAAATCATGCTTGTTCTCCAACCGGGGTTTCTTACAGATCAAAATTATAAAATCGATGCAGGGGTTTTTACAAGGTAAAGCTTCCCTGTTGAACAAACTCCCGACGCCAACCTGCGACGTCGGGAGCCGTTGGGCTGCTCTGGGCAGGGTCTCGATCTATTTCTGTCCTGCCAGAACGGTATTCCAGGCAAACCTTACTTAGTGGCTGCAGCGCGTTCCATCGGGGGTTTCCAGAATAGCGTCAGCAGATTCATCAGGATACCGACAACTGCGCCAGTAGCGATGGCAGGCCAACCGTAAGGGAAGACGCCTGTAAACAGCGGAATCGGCAGGAAGCCGCCACTGAAGCCAATGTTACCGCCAATACCGATGACCAGCACCGTGGCGCCGATCGCCAGTTGCTTGGGATCATAGAGATTGACCTTCTCAGCCATCATCAATGCAACACCTTGCATGCCAATGACGCCAAACAGGTAGATCGCCAGACCGCCAGAGACAGCCGTCGGGATTGACTGTACAGCTTCCGCTAGAGGGCCGATGAAGCCCAGGAGGATCGAGATGATACCAGCTGTGATCAGGGACGGGCCTGAGTAGTTGCGGGTGATCACCATCAGCGAGTTGTTTTCGCCGTAGTTGGTGCCGGCAGTCGAACCGAATAAGCCGTTGACCAAGTCATTCAGACCGTCGAGCATCAGGTTGAGGCCGATATAGCGGGACAGGTTGTATTTCTCTTTGCCCTGTTCTTCGGCTAGATGGTCAACGTACAGGCTGATCTGGTACAGGTGAGCGGTTGATTCCGGGATGGTTGCAATCGCCATGATACCGACGCCGACCAGAACGGTCAGGGTCAGAGGATCATTGAAGACCGGGAAGCTGATCTGCGGAGCGCGCAGCAAGGCTTCTTTGCCGAAAGTGGAGAAGTCAACCAGGCCGAGCGGGATGGACACAACATAGCCCACGATAGCCGCCAGCAGAATTGGCAGCATCCCGATAAAACCCTTGCCCTGCAGGTAAACCGAAAGGATGAAGGCGGCCAACAGGGTGGAGAAGCTGGCAGCCAATATTTTAAGGTTTTCTGCCGTGACAAGAGTTACTAGGTCTTTTACTTCCTTAGTCGGGTCAAACGTAAATTGTTGGGTAAAAACTCCAGTTGCCATCTGCAGAGCGGCAGCGCCCAGACCAATACCGATCGTAACAGCCACAGAGCCGGTGACGACGGGGGGCAGAACCTTATCGACGGCTTCTTTGCCACCCGACGCGCGGATGATGATGCCGACGACAATATTGATCACACCCGTGGCGATGAAGCCAGCGGTCGCAACCGAGATAACCTCGGGGGGAGCAACGGCGCCGGTAACGCCCTTGGCGGCCATAACTGCCGAGACAGCGGCGATATAGCTGAAGCTTGAGCCGTAGTACAACGGAATGTACTTGCCCATGGCCAATTTGGCGCCAACCAGAGCCACGACAGTGCCGAGACCGGTGATGGTCAATACGGTGCTGACGGGGAATTTCATCAAGATGGCGGCTAGAACGGTGGCCGGGAACATGGTCAGAACGTGCTGCAAACCTAGCAGGAGCATCTGTCCGAATGGCGGAGTGTCATTCGGCAAATAGCCCATTACCTTAGCTTTTGGAGCTGCGGTTGCCATAGAAGTCTTCCTCCCTTGAAAATTAATTGAAAATGAATTGGGGTCTGGGGTTGCCTTCGATCCGATCTCCTCGCTTTCATGCCTGCAGGCGGGATTGAGTTACCGCCGTTGGCCTTGATTAATCGCGATCGAAGTGATTAGGGCCGTTCTCTTGGTGTCCTCTTGTGATTTCTTTCCTCCTTTCCCTTTATATCCGTCCTGATTCGGAAGCAGTGCTGCGCTGGCAAGAAAAAAGGTTATTGTGCAGGCTTGCTTACTTACCCAGGACCAGCGCCAGGATCACGAGTATTGTAACCACTGGCAGGATATAGAGAATCAAGCGAAGTTCGGGTACTTTAGTAAAACCCCCGACCATATCTTTCGCTACGTCAGTTGCAAATTCGGCCTGAGTGGGGGGGGTGAAGTTGACCTCCGTGCCAGTCTTTTTGGCAGCGAGGCGGGCTTCCAAAGCTTTGTCCAGCGTTTCGAAGGCAGAGCGGATCATGCTTTTGGCTACGCTGTCGATCATGCGCTGGCCAACCGAGGCCAATGCGCCGCCGATGTTCATATCACCGTCGTATTTCAAGGTCGTCGTACCATCCGGATTCTGGATGAAATTGACCTTACCAACGCCTTTGCCGTAGCCAGGAGCGCCTTTGCCATCCACGGTCAGCGTGAGGTTTTCCGGTTCGACAACGTCGGTGAGGGTGAGTTTGCCCTGGAATTTACCGGAGACCGGGCCAATGCGAACGTTCATGACGCCTTCGTACACGTTTTCCGCAACGACATCCAATTTGTCCATTCCCGGGACAGCGCTAGCTAAAATGGCAGGATCGTAGAACATTTTCCAGACATCTTCGCGCGGACCATTAAATACGTGCTCGCCTTCAAGTTTCATTATAGGTGTTCCTCCAAAAAAGAATTAAAAATTTGGTGACCAATTTTTTATATCGGTCGAGAATGGCAAAGGGCGCTAAGCACCCTTTGCCTTCATCACGTAGCTATACACCTTACTGGGAGAGAGATTTGATTCCATAATCTCAACGCCCGTGTCATATAAGGCATCTTCCAGCGCCTGGGTAAAGGCCGCCGGCGTGGGGATCGCACCGGCTTCGCCCACACCCTTGATGCCGAGCGGGTTAAGCGGAGACGGAGTTTCAATATGGCCCATCTCGATCTTGGGCGGCATATCGGTGGCCTGCGGGAAGAGATAATCCATGAAGGATGCAGTCAACAGCTGGCCGGTCTCATCATAGAATACCTTCTCGAAGAACGCATTGCCGATGCCCATTTGAATGCCGCCGTGCACCTGGCCTTCAACCACCATCGGGTTGATCGGGATGCCGCAGTCGTGTACGATGACCAGGCGTTCGATCTTCGGCTTCATAGTTTCCGCGTCAACATCCAGGATCATCGCCATGCAGCCAGCACCGGTAGCGCCGTATGGGGGCCCGTAATAGGCGACGGCTTCCAGGCCGGGCTCTGCGCCGGGGGGAAAGGTACCGCGCATGGGGTTGGCCATGCTGGCCAGCTCGCCAAGGGAAATTTTCTTGCCCGGGATATCCGCAACCTGAACGTAGCCACCCACAAGTTCCAATTCTGATTCCGGGGTTTCCAGAATTTTGCTGGCCAGTTTCAGGGCTTTGTCCTTGACTTTGACCGCTGCCAGGTGAATAGCTGTGCCGGCTACGGTTGCGCCGCGGCTGGCAAAAGTGCCAGCGCCCCAGGCGAAGGCGCCCGTATCGCCGGTTATAACCTTGACATCCTTGACTTCGACACCCAGTTGTTCAGCCGCAATCTGCGCGAACGACGTGTAGTGCGCCTGACCTTGCGTGGCAACGCCGGTCGCAACGCTCACCTTGCCATTGCCGCCCACCGTGATTTTGGCGCCTTCGTACGGGCCGACGCCCGTCCCTTCGGTAAAGGTGCAGATGCCGATTCCAAGATGCTTGCCCTCCGCTCGAGCCTTCGGTTGAATCTCTTCGCGGAACTTCTTGTAATCGATCATCGACATGACTTTGGCCAGCGCAGTCGGGTAATCGCCGCTATCGAGCACGCCTTCGACAAAGTCCTGGCCGATGATGCCGGTCGAAACCGGGTAGGCATCTGGCTGGATCAGATTGACGCGGCGAATTTCCGCAACATCCATTTTCAACTCTCGCGCAGCCGCGTCGATCATACGTTCCATTACGAACACGCCCTGCGGACGACCCGCGCCGCGAACCGGCGTGACCACCATTTCATTGGTAAACACCATGGTGATCTCGGTGTAGAAGTTGGGAATGTTGTAGTTGCTGACCGTATGCGTCTGGGTATTGAGTGGCACGGTCATCATGTAGGGGTCGTAAGCACCCGAGTTGTGATAGAAAACGTCCTTGAAACCCAGGATCTTGCCGTCTTTGGTCAGGGCAATTTCGGCATAGTGCACCTGGTCGCGTTCGGAGGTGGTCGCCAGGAAATTTTCACGGCGGTCTTCGTACCATTTGATCGGCCGGTTCAGGCGCACGGCCAATTCGGTCAGCAGCACATCGTCCGGCATGGAGGTGTTGATTTTTGGGCCAAAACCACCGCCAGTGAACGGGGTGATCACCCGCACCTGGTTTTCGAACAGCCCCATGCGGGAAGCCGTTGCATTACGCAGCGTGATGGGCGACTGCGTGCCGCACCAGATCGTCATCATCTGGGCCTTTTCGTCCCAGTTGATCACGATACCCCGATTTTCGAGTGCTGCAGCCGCAACGCGATCCACATAGATCTTTTTCTTGATGACCACATCCGCCTTTGCAGCTGCTTCGGCGTAATTACCGCGTTCCTGCACCACATGGGCTGCCTCGTTGGAAGGCAAATCCTCATGCACCAGCGTAGCGCCGGGTTGGAGCGCCTTCTCAAGATCAATTACGGCGTCCAGTGGTTCAAAATCAGGGTAGATATAGTCGCAGGCATCTTCGGCGATGTAGCGGGATTCAGCAATGACTACCGCGACCGGCTCGCCCGAATAGCGCACTTTATCCTTGGCAATCGGCATGAGCGTACGGGATGAATAGGTTGCGCCTTTGATCGCTGTCGGCGGCGGGACCTGTAGCGGACCGGGTTTGACCAGATCGCCAAAGTCCTCAGCCGTGTAAACGCCAATGACACCCGGCAGTGCCTTTGCTTCGCTGACATCGATGCTCTTGAGCCGGGCGTGCGCATAATCGCTGCGCTTGAAGGCCGCGTACAGCATGCCGGGAAGTTCGATATCGTCCAGATACTGCGCCTTGCCGGCCAATATCTGAGGGTCCTCATTACGAAGGATTGACTTATGGAATACTCGTTCTGCCACAATACACCTCGTTTCTCTGTCCGTTATGAATGGGCAGCCATTTTCTTAGCCGCAAGTTTCACCGCTTCGACGATGTTTTCATAGCCAGTGCAGCGGCAGTAGTTCCCATCGATCGCTTCACGGATTTCTTCGTCGGTGGGATTCTTGTTATCGCCCAGGTAATCGACCAGGGTCATCAAGAAACCAGGCGTGCAGAAACCGCATTGCAGCGCATGTTTTTCCATGAAGGCTTCTTGCAGCGGGTGCAGGTGTTCAGGCGTGCCAAGCGATTCAACGGTTTCAATTTTGTGCCCATCCGCCATCACCGCAAACATGATGCAGGAGCGCACAGACTGGCCGTCGAACAGGATGGTGCAGGCGCCACATAGACCGTGCTCACAACCGACATGCGTGCCCGTTAATTTCAGATCATGACGGATGAAATCGCTCAAAAGCAGGCGCGGTTCAACTTCCCGTTCGTAGGGAACGCCGTTTACAGTCACATTGATTTTTACAAGTTGCGTCATGTCAGCCTCCTACTTCTTCGCCCGCAGGACCGCTTCAGTGAGGGCGCGGCGAACCAAAACCTCTACCAACTGGCGGCGGTATTCCGTGGTGCCGTGCAGGTCTGAGCCGGGATCGCACTCGTTCTTGGCAACGTAAGCAGCGACATCAGCTATGGCAGCTTCGGTAGGTTCGTTGCCAATCAGCACCTTGGCAGCGTATTTCGATAAGATGGGGGTTTCCCCAACGCTGAAGATCACACAGCGCACATTCTTCACGCGATTGCGGTCATCCAGGCCAACTATGCTGATGGTCGCAGCCTGGGCGTAGCCGCCGCGCTGTCGGGAAACCTGTTTGTAAGATCCTGCTGTCCGCGGAGCCAAAGGCGGCAGGACAACTTCCGCGAGCATATCTTCAGGTTCGAGCACCGTCATAAAAGGGCCAACGATGAATTCCTCGGCAGTCACCCAACGCTCAGCGCCTTTGCGCTTGACCAGTAATCTAGCATTAAGCGCAAGGGATAGCGCCGGCAGCTGCGCAGCCGGGTCAGCGTGCGCGATAGCCCCGCCGAACGTGCCGCGGGCGCGAATTTGCGGGTGGGCAATATACCCGATCGTCTCAGCCACGATTGACATGCGCTGTTTGACGAACGGATCCTGTTCCACGACGCTGTCGCGCGTCATGGTGCCAATGGCAATGCCGCCGTCAGCGGTTGGCTTGATATAAGCCAATTCCGCGACATTGTTCAGATCGACCAGAGCCGAAGGGCGCGCCATGCGGAAGTTCATGGCAGGAATCAGGCTTTGGCCGCCGGCAAGGACCTTGCCGGAGTAACCCAGATCCGTCAAATTCTGGAGCGCTTCTTCGGTGGTTTTTGGAGCATAGTACTCGAATGGAGCTGGCTTCATGAACTTATTACCTCCTTACAAGGGCAAGATGTTTGCCTAAATGGATAGCGGGGGCGTGGAAAGTTAGGGTAGGCGCTGTTTCCAGAGCGGTGCAGGGTGGGGCGTTCCTCCGGTCAACAGTTGGAAGGTCATTTGCATGTGACCCAAGTGCAAAGCAGTGTGGTCGATCACATGCAAAAGCGCCCAGCGTACCGGTACCTTTTTGGCCTCCACCTCACGACTTGAATTCATCGCATCGGGAGGTAAAGCCAGAAGGACCTCTCTGGTTTCATTTGAAGTTTGTTGCAAAAGATGGAAAAGATCAGTCTGGCTTCTGGCTTGAGTGTTGAATTCTGCTTGACGGTTGCGGGTGGGTGGATTGCCCCCAATTACTTCGCTTATCCAGAAGTGTTCCGCTCCACACGTATGGGCTACCAGAATAGCCAGTGAATTCGCTTGCTGCTCTCCGCTTGCTTCAAAAGGTTGCCAGTTAAGCTGATCCGGCGCAACTGCTGTGATCAGGTTTTTAATCTGATTGCGCAAGTCTTCCAACCTTTGAAGGTAATTCTCTAGCTCGGAGGGCAAGCGAACCTCGATATTATCGATGCAGCCCCCCAAAAAAGCAAACGAAGGGGGGCTGCGATCATTCGATTATTAAGCTTCCTTGAAGGCTACGAAGCGAGCCCACATGGACTCAACTTCCATGACCTTCTGCAGGAAACAGCCAATATAGTAACGGCCGCTTGAAACATTGCCAATCTGGCCGCCCAGGTTTTCAGCATGCACAATATGCTTGGGGAATAAGTTGTAATGCATGTCCTGGTAGTATTTATCCAGCGGGAACATTTCGTCCCAGTCCTTGCCAAAGTCGCGCTTGAGTTTTTCATTGGCTTCCTGGAAGGTCTTGGGGTGCCACTGGCGTTGGATGGTATTCATCGGGTGGTCGGCAGCAACGCAATCAACGCCGATCCACTTGATCTCTTTTTCAGCAGCCCAGGCAGCGAAGTCGGCTGACGGACCTGGATGCTTGATCATATAGCGGAATTCATCCGATTCAGGGCTGATCCAGCCGAATTTGTACCAGCCGGTCTTGATAATCAGGATGTCGCCTTTTTTGACTTCCACTACCGATTCGATCATTTCGGGTGTGTAAACGCTGGAGTTGCTGACCTTGTCAGAGATATCGGCAATGACGCCTGGGCCAACCCAGTCCTCGAGCGGAGTCTGGCCGATTGTGCGCCCACCCGGGTAGAAGTGAACCTCGCCATCCATGTGGGAACCCAAATGGATCGAAGCGTTGCAAATCGAGCCGTTTCGTCCCATGCCGTAATGGAACCCTGCGCCGCGTTTGAAATACCGAACCGACAGCGGTTCGTAATTCGCCCACTGGGGTGACTGTACCGAGAACGGCACGGTCATGTCAACCATTTCGGAAGCTTCGAGTTCTTTGAAGAACTCAGCATCGCTCATACCGCGCGGGGCAGTCCACCCGACCACGCGCGACCAGGCCGCTTCCACTTCCATGAAGGGGATCGGCATGACGGTCAGCCAGGCGCGTTTGCCATTCAGCTTTTCGATATCGCCCACAATTGCCTCGACGAAGACCTTGTGCTTCTTCGGCAGGGTAATGTGAGTCATTTCGTAGTACCAATCCTGGGGGAACATTTCGTCCCAGGTTTTGCCGTAATCCTTGATGAGCTTGGCTTCGGCTTTCTTGAACTCGACCTCATGGAGGCGGCGGATGGGAGTATTCATCGGATGCTCAAAGCAGCCGCAGTCAACCCCGACCCATTTGAAGTCCATGTCGATCACCCACTGGAAAAACTCAGGGGAGGGACCTGGATGGCGAACGAGGAAACCGAATTCTTTATTCTCAACGCCGCCCTGAGCTTTCGGGTTCTTGATATCGGGCTGGTCATAGGAATAACGGTGGTAACCGGTGTTGATGATCAGGATGTCGCCTTTTTTGACTTCGGCCTTCTTCATGATCATTTCTGGTGTGTACAAGGCATAATCCGACATTTGGTCAGAAATGTCAACCACCACGCCCTGGCCGGTCAGGTCAGAAAGAGGGATGTCGCTGATGCGGCGTCCGCCGGAATGGAATGAAGTCTCACCCACCAGGTGGGTTCCAACTGAGTTGCTCCAATTCAAAATTTGGCCGTTCGCGCCAGCGCCGCCGCCATAGGCGCCGGTCACACGCTTGAAGAAATGCACTTCCAGGCTCTTGTCGCCGGGGAAAGGCGGGGTAAAGATGCTACAACCCTGAGTCAGGTCATACATCTTGGCATCCGCCAACATCTTAATGAACTTTTCGCGATCCATGGATCCCTCCGTATATGGAATATATGAATTAGATGTTGTACTTTTCAGCAAAAGCCTGAAGTGCATCTTCGAACATGCTTAACGGAGCTGAAACAACACCAGCACCAACCTGTCCAACTCCTGGATCTTTATGAGCAACGCCGGTATTCACGCGTGGAGCGATTTGTTTTTCTACTACCTTGCGAATATCAACACCAGTGGGTGTTCCCCGAAAATCGAGGTAAGGAATTGTGAACATCTTGTGTTCAGCAAAAGTGATTTCGTACATGTCGAGTGTGGTATTAATAGCGTCTCTGGGAACACCACCAATAAAAGTTACCAGTGCAGGCGCAGCCGCCATGGCAAATCCGCCGATACCTGCCGTTTCAGTGATTACACTGTCGCCGATATCGCGGCAGGCATCTTTTTCAGTGAAACCGGGGAAGTAGAGTGCTTTTACTACTGGTGATGGGGCGGTAAACCATTTATCGCCTAAACCGCTAACTTTGATGCCAAAATCGGTACCGTTACGGGCCATGATGGTAACGATTGTGCTGCCTTCAACATTTTCTCCCGCAGCGGTCATGGATTTGCAGCTAGCCATGATTGGATTAAGGATGCTCAAAGCATTTTCGCCGAGGAATTTAATTACATCAAAAGCAGTCTGAGAGTCTTTGGCTGTCTTGGCAATATACGGCGCTAACTGCATCGACCAAAGGATCGATGCTGCATCTTCGCGGTTATGGCCATCGTCGCCCATATGCAATGATTTCGCAATCATCGCGCGGATATCAACTCCACCCATTGCTTCCAGGGCAGCTTTGATGGTCGGTCCTAAGACCGTTTCCATCCAGCGCAATTTGTCAAGCACATCCTGGCTATAAGCGCCCATGCGCAGAACTTTACCGCGACCTTCATTCAGATTCGAGAAGGTTTTGATGCCATGTGTCTGGTTCTCGATTACATAAACGAGCATTGAAGGTGAAATCACGCCGGCCATTGGACCAGCGCACATATGATCGTTGCAGGGAGCGAATTCAATCTTTCCTGACCTCAGCAATTTATCTGCTTCCTCTGGGGTCTTGGCTTTGCCTTCGAACATTAATGCGCCCATCATCGCGCCGCGTGTTGGGCCGGACAACCGTTCATAGGTTACGGGCGGGCCGGCGTGGAGAAGCATATTTTCGTGTATACCAGGAACTACATCGATCGCTTTAGCCATGGTAGTGGCGACGGGTCGCGCTTCCATGAAGGCAGCTACTACTTTTTTATTCGCTTCGGTAATATTGATCATCATTTTCTCCGTAGTCGATCCGGGCTATTCGTATTTTTTCATACGATCCAAAATATTGATCAGTTTTTCATTGCCACCAGCAGTCGGCCGCCAGTCAAGCTGTACCGTGGGCGTCCCCTGCAGCTTCAAGTTCTCGTAGAAGGATTCAAGGCCAATGTTGATCGCTTCAAGCGGTTTCTTGAGAACGGCCAGGTCCACCGGAGCGGCTTTTACCTTCTCGGTGACAGCTATGCTATTCAAACCCTGAAGAATGGAGCCAACATATCGAACGACCTCTTCATTGCTGGTGCTGACCCAGGCGCCGGCTTTCTTGAGCGGTTCGATCTGAGCGCTCAACTTTTGCGGATCTTCTTCGGTACCAGTAACGACCACTGCGACTTCCAGGTAACGACCGGCTTTTTTGGCGATGTCCTTGGCCTTCACAATTGCCGGGGCAATTTCGCTGGCCGGGTCTTCGTGGGAGCCGAAACCAATAACCACGTCCAGCATAATGACAGCAACTTCCGGGTCCTTGGCCTCGTCCAGCAGGCGGCGGATGCGCAGTTCGTTGTCCATCATTGGGTGCAGCCGGCCAACTGTGAACTCGTCTTCGCCCAGGTCAACAATGGTATGCTCGACACTGGTCAGGGCATCCATGAGTTTATTGGCCTTATTGATAGGGGCGTTGGCATAGACTTTTGGAACGTACTCGGTCAGCAGGTACTGAGCTTCGTAAGCCAGAGTACCACCGGAGAACAGACCACGCAAATATTTCTGCCCTTTGACAAAGCGGTTCAAACCGAGCTCGGGGGCAACGTAGAGAGCCGGTGGGTTCTTTACCAGGTCAACCGCAATCGCCGCTGCATCATCCAGGCCGGAGGCAAAATACAAATTGCCAGAATGGCGCGAGATGGGGGTGCGGCCGATGAAGTTGACGACCACGGGTTTTCCGGCCTTGCGCGCCTGGCGCAGCACTTCTTCGGCCACGACAGGGGATGGGGGTTTGGAGACCAGTACGATGACCTTGGTTTCGGGATCGCGGATCAAAGCGTCCAGAGCCATTAGGAAGGTCACGCCGCCGATTTTTTCAGACAGGTCGCGGCCGCCGGTACCAATGCCGAAGGTCAAGCCGCTGCCTAGTTGTTGAATGCGCGAAGAAACCTGCTGTAAACCGGTGCCGGCTGCAGCTATCAGGCCAATGGGGCCTTTGCGAACTTTGTTGGCGAAGCCCAGGCCGATACCATTGATAATGGCGGTGCCGCAGTCGGGGCCCATGACCAACAACCCTTTTTCGGCTGCTTCGGCCTTCAGGGAAATTTCATCTTCGACGGAAACATTGTCACTGAAGAGGAAAGCATGCTTGCCAGCTGCCATTGTCTGGCGAGCGACACGCGCTGCGTAACGCCCTGCTACAGAAATCAGCACCCAGCTGGATTCAGGGAGAATTTCATTGGCGCCCTCAAGGGTGCGGGGGCGGGCGGCGGTTTCTGCGGTGTCTTTTCTGGCGGTCAACAGTTCATCCACTTTTGCGATGGCTTCTTCAGCAATCTTGGGATCGTCAGAGCTGACGACGATAACCAGGTCGTTTTCGCGTGAGTTGATAGCCTCAGGCGATAACAGGTCTACGCGGGCCAGCAGTTCCTTGTTGGTTTCCGTGCCCATGATGACACCGGCATCTATAATGCCGGGCAAATTTGCCAGTGTGCGCTGCAGCTGCATCAGACGTGCCGAGTCGTAATAAACGCCAGTTCGGATTTGAGTTTTAATCACTGCCATTTTGATACTCCTGACTCAATCGTGATAAATAGAACAATTGACTGCCAAAAGTCAATTTGTTCCATGCCAATCTTCAATTCCGGGTCATACATCATGAATTGGTCAATGATAGGAAAAGTGGGACTTGCAGAATGTAAATATTTACTTTAACTGCAACCATCTGGCTGCATGAGAGAGAATAATGGAAACCGGTGCGAGGTCTGTTACCCGGGTAGTGGTTGTTTGACAACTTTAGGTTGAGTATAACACTTTCAAAAATGAGCGTCAACCAACCACGGAAAAGCAGGTGTCCTGCGCTACCGGGAGAACCGTTCTGGCGATTCCGCAGTTTTCTCTCCCAAAGTATGGAACTTCACCAGGGTAAGGGCACGGGGGGGCGTGGAAGCGGTGAGGCAGCGATAAGCCCCCGTGCCCCTACCCTGGCGATCAATTTCCAGGCTGCCGGTATGTTGGCGGCCTGGAACAGGTTTTATTTGTTAAATTTCAGGGGTTTCCTGAACGCGCAGAACTGCGTTGGCCTTCTTGACTTCATCGGTCACATTGAAGTTCAGGTCGGTGCCCATCATGCTGACCAGGTGATTCTTGATCTGGCGCTGCCATGATTCCTGGCTGATAACAAAGACTTTGGCGCCACCCAGCTCGTGCTGGTATTCAGGCCACATTTTGGTAGGTTGCGCCATAGCCAAACCGGCCATACGCCAACCATTGTAGCTTTCGAAGGTCGTCCACCATTCTTTGGCTTTGAGCAGTTCCATGGCATAGTAGGTCTTGGCATAGTACATCGCCCAGCCTACCCGCCCGCGGCGGGAGAAGGCCATGGTGTGCAGGCTGATGGCCCGATCCTGATCCCAGGCGCGGCCGTTGGCGAAACCGACGAACTCGCCGTCGATCAAGCCGAGGATGGTGAAGGGGTCCTTCAGACGTTTGCGGCGCACGGCCAAAATTTCGCCATAGACGCGCACGCCCACGATGTCATAGAAGTCTTTCTCGATCTTCATGACTTTTTCCATGAAAGGCAGCAGCATATCGATATCGTCATCGCGCATGGCACGCAGGTACAGGGTGCGGCCGTCGCGCAGCACAACCGAGGATTCCGGCCAAACAGGCATATCCATCGAATAGCCCTGCAGCAGACCTTCGATCTCACCAACATCGATTTTCATTTCTTCGACGCTGGCGGTGATTGGGAGAGGTAATTTCATGCGAAACAGCTCCTTGGTAATAATGTTGGGTGAAACGGGATAAAACAGACGCGAGCCAGGCACTTATAATGAAGTGCTGGCCCCCAAAATAAAGGTTGTCCCGACTGTAGTGCCTTTGTCAAACTACAAAGTACGGTCTAAAAATGGAATTTACAGTTTTTTGGCACATTAGGGAACACCTAAAATTTTATCAAACCCGCTTGAAGTTTACAATTTACCAGTGTAATCATTCAAGCGGACTTATGTCACAAGAATTGTCTGACAGGTGTTCAAACCTTCCAGGTAGTTGTCACTAAAAAATCCAGACCCTCTTTATGGAGTCAATCGTCTTGATTTCTGGACTATAATCTACTATAATGGACGATATGACTGCTGACCCGCTAACCTCCAGCGCAGAACGAACGCTGCGCCTCGTCGAATTACTGCTGTCCGAACCGGATGGACTCACCCCGCAGGAAATGCTGCTGGTGCTGGGCGCCTCCCGCAGTTCCCTGTTCAATTTATTGCGCCGGTTGAAAACTTTGGGGTATATCGATCAGAACGAACGCCGCGGGCGCTATCATAGCGGGCCGCGCCTGCAAGCCTGGCGCAGCGCGCCAACCGATTCAATGCAGACCCTGCTTTCCGCCTTCTACCAGGAAGCCAGCCGGCAAAGCTGGGCTGAAACGCTGCTGCTGTGCGTCCCGGCGCCCGAGGGAATCCTGACCCTCGGCCAGGTTGAATCCAGCCAGGCAGTGCGCAGCGTTTATACCATTGGCGAAGTCTCCAATGCCCTCACAGCGGTCGGCAGCGTTCTCCAATCGGCCCCAGCTGTGGAGGTGAAAGCCAACGGGTACGCGCTGACCCAGCCGCCGCAGTTGTTCGAGCTGGCCTTACCGGTTTGTCCGGACGGCAATCTGCCGCAAGCCGCGCTGTTGTTTTCAGCGCCAGCTTACCGCTGGACGCAAGAATCGTTGTTGCAGGTTTGCCTGCCGGAGCTGCGCGCCATGGCTGCCCGCCTTTCCTATCGTATGGGCGCAACCCAGTACACGCCCTATCATAGCGTTCTAAAAACTGAACTGGATCCGGAGTCGCGTCTGGGGCCCGAGGAATTGCGTGACTTTTTGGAAGGCCCGTGGACCGCGCGCCTGGCGTGTATCCGTCCCGACGGCAAACCGCATGTCATCCCCGTCTGGCAATCCTGGGACGGCGTCCACTTCACGGTAATTGCCTGGCAGGGCTCGCAATGGGCGGAATATCTGCTGCAAAATCCCTCCGTTTCATTGACCATTGACGAACCCTGGCCGCCGCTGCGGCGCGTTGCCGCGCGCGGGACGGCGTTCCCTCTGGCAGAACAGTCTTCGCTGGCCAAAATCGATGCGTTAGTCCAGCGCTTCGCTTGCCGTTACCTGGGCGCTTCAGCCAATACATTGAAGGCTGAAAACGTGCTGCGGGTGTTCCAGATCGAACCGGATTACTTGCGCGGATGGCAGGGCCTCCCCGGTTCGGTTTCGCTACCAGGACGGCAGTCCTGATGAACATCCAGGTTGAATCCCTGACGCATATCTTCGCCAATAGCAAGCCGCAGCGCACCGCTCTGGCGGAGATCAATTTCGAGGTCAAATCAGGTCAGTTCGTGGCTTTGATCGGCCCCAGTGGTTGTGGTAAATCCACGCTGCTGCGGCTGGCGGGTGACCTGCTGCAACCCACCCGCGGAAGGATCGCCCTTGACGGACGCGAACCGGCTGAAATGCGCGCAGCGCATGAAATTGCCTGGATGGCGCAAAGCCCGGCGCTGTTACCCTGGCTGGATGCCCGGCAGAATGTCGCCCTGGCGCAGCGTTTTATGCCGACCAATCGCCATCCGCGCCTCACAGTTGACCAGGTGCTCGAACGCGTTGGGCTCAGCGATGCTGCTGGCGCATTTCCGTTCACCCTGTCCGGCGGGATGCAGCAACGGCTGGCGCTGGCGCGCCTCCTGGCGCTGGAGGCTAGCCTGTGGCTGATGGATGAACCCTTTGCCGCATTGGATGAGATCTCCCGTGAACGATTGACTACTGAGCTGCTCGACTTATGGCAGCCTCTCCACCCGACCGTACTGTGGGTAACCCACAACATCTACGAAGCGCTGCGTCTGGCAGACCGCATCCTGGTATTCAGTCCTTCACCGGGGCGGATTGCTGCCGACTTGACGATCGATCTGCCGCGTCCACGCAGTGAAGCCGACCCAAGGTTCCAACAGACCCTGGCCGCTTTACGGGCGGCGCTGGGGAGCACGGTCACTGCACAGGTAGCACAATGAATGGCAGCCGCAAATCCGGGTTGGTTGCGCTGGCGCTCGTTCTGGTCTTTTTTGCCAGTTGGGAAGCTGCCGTGCGGTTCTTTGGGGTGCCGGTTTATATTTTGCCCTCCCCTTCGCGCACATTCGTGACCCTGGCGACCAACCCTGAAATGTACCTGCAGGCCTCCGCACTCACCCTGGGCGAATCGCTGGCAGGGCTGTTGATCGGTGTCCTGACTGGCGGGCTGCTGGCCATATTGCTGACCCTTCTGCCCGGACTGGAAGGCGGCGTCATGACCCTGGCCATTCTGATGAAATCCACCCCGCTGGTGGCCATTGCCCCACTGCTCACCATCTGGCTGGGATTTGGCGTGGTGCCAAAAATTGTCATCACCGCTCTGATGACCTTTTTTCCAGTCCTGGTCAATGTGCTCAGCGGGCTGCAGCACGTTGATCCGGCTCTGACGGATCTATTCCATTCCTGGAATGCCAGCCGTTGGGAGGTGTTCCGTCATTTGCGGCTGCCGACAGCGCTGCCCTTTCTGTTCGCCGCTCTGAAAATTTCTGCCCCATTAGCGCTGATTGGCGCGGTGGTGGCGGAGTGGACAGGCGCCTCCGGCGGGTTGGGGCGCACCATGTGGCTGGCGTACACCAACTTAAATCTCCCCTATCTCTTCGCTGCAATCTTCATTCTTGCGGCAGGCGGTATGTCGTTATTTCGATTGCTCGGCTGGTTGGAACGCAAGGTCGTGTTCTGGCTACCGGACAGTCGCGAATCCTAATCCTTCATCGAGGTAAGCAACAATGCGTAAGAACTTCTGGTTACTGGTAAGTTTTGTGCTCGTCCTGGCAGCTTGCACGCCAACTGCCGCCACTCCGGCTGCGACCGAGCCGGTCAGCACACCGCTGGCTGAACCAACCGCCGTCGAACAGTCCCCCACCACGGTCGTGACAGAACCCTCGCCCACACCTGCCGAATTGCTGCCAATGACCTTTATGGCGGGCTACAAGCCGCAGGCTAATCTGCCGTTTGTCGGCGTGTATGTAGCCAAAGCCAAAGGGTTTTTTGAGGAAGAAGGCCTGGATGTCACTGTGGAGCACTCCGCCGGACAGGGACAGCATTTGCAACTGCTCAGCGCCGGTACCATCCAGGTGACCAACCAGGATGCAGCCGTCCTGCTGCAGCGCCGCGCTGACCCCGGTTTGCCCCTGGTCGCTATTGCGCTCCTCGGGCAAAAAGGACAGCAGGCTTATGCAGCGCTCAAATCTTCCGGCATCGAATCTCCCAAAGATTGGGAAGGACATACGGTTGGATATAAGGGCACTCCGCCGCCGGATTTATTTGCCCTGATTTCCGCAGCCGGCGCGGATAAGGACAAGATCAAATTGGTCAATGTTGGCTTTGATCCGCGCCTGCTGACGGAGGGCAAAGTCGATGTCTATCCCGTTTTTAAATCCAACGAACCCTACATGATCCAATCCTGGGGCTATGACCTGAACCTTTGGGCAGCGGAAGATTTCGGCGTCCCCAGCCTGGGACTGACTTACGTCACCAGCGAGGAAATTCTCAAGACTCAGCCCGAATTATTAACCCGCTTCCTGCGGGGTGCGCTGCGCGGCATTCAGTATGCCGCTGAACACCCGGATGAAGCCATCGAAATCACCCTGACTTATACCGGCCCCGAGACCGACCCGGCGCATATGCGTTTTATGCTGGACGCTGAATTGAAAGATGCGCAATCCGACCTGACCGCTGAGAACGGCTGGGGCTGGCAGACGCAGGAGCAATGGCAGGCGTTGGCAGACATGCTCAAAACCGAAGGTCTGCCCGTGGAAGACGATATCAGCGGCGCCTTCACCACCCAGATTCTGGAAGCTGCCCGGGGTAAATAAAACATCCGGGGAAAATTCTTCCTGACCCGGAAAATTCCATTTGAATCGCAAGTCAAGCTGGTGAGCACTGCCGCTTGTGGTACACTTACTCTGACCACAGCGGCAGTACCTATATAGCTGTGGGTTGCCGTCGCCATTCACCGGCCCTTATCGGGCTCCCTTGAATGGTTTTTCGTATAAGGATACTAAACCATGCGTTGGGTTCGTGATTACCGCCCTCAGCTCAATGTCATCCGGCTTTTCAAAATTGCTCTGATCATCACGATAGCAGGGAATGTCCTGCTGGCAGTGCTCAAAGGGCTGGCTGCCCATTTCTCGGGTTCCGTCGCGTTATACGCCGATGCCGCCAATTCGATCTCGGATGTGTTGTATTCCATCATGATGGTGATCGGGCTGTGGATGGCGCTGCGTCCGCCCGATATCGGCCATCCGCAGGGTCACAGCCGCTTCGAACCTCTGGTCGGATTGATGGTGGCCTTTTCAATGGCGTTTGCCGGGTATGAGGCTGGAAGCACTGCCATCGAAAGATTCGTGGAAGGTGGACTCGCCGTTGAACCCGGTCTGCCGACGTTGACCTTGGTATTCAGCGCCCTGCTTAAAGTCGGTATGTTTTACGCCATCCGGAAAATTTCACAGCAGGTAAACAGCCCCACGCTGCGCACCACCGCACAGGACAACCTCAACGACGTTTTCACCTCCATGGCAGCTTTCATCGGCGCTATCGGTTCCAGTTTTATACACCCGCTGCTCGACGCTATCGCCGGTATTTTAGTTGCATTGTGGATCTTTCGTTCAGCATATAATGCTGCCCGCGAACACCTCAATTTCCTTACCGGCGGCGGTGCATCAGAAGAGCTTAGACACAAAATCATCGAAACGGCCGAATCAGTGCCCGGTGTGCTGCGCGTGCATCATTTGATGACCGATTATTCAGGACCGCGGCTGGTAGTTGACTTGCACGTCAATGTCAACGGCGACACCCCGCTGCGTGACTCGCACGAGATCACCGACCAGGTGATTGCCAAACTCCAGGCTTTGCCAGATGTCGATCGGGTGTATGTACACCTCGAACCCGACGATTGGACCGATTAATTTATCAGGAGCAGCACCATGCGCATGTCTCAGCTTTTTTCTCAAACGCTGCGGGAAGCCCCCGCTGATGCGCAGTCTGAAGGATTTGCCCTGCTGGTGCGCGCCGGGTTTATCCGGCAAATCGCGGCGGGGATTTTTGCCACCCTGCCGCTGGGATTGCGCGCCTTGCGCAAGATCGAAACCGTCCTGCGGGAAGAAATAAACGCTATTGGCGGACAGGAACTATCCATGCCGGTGGTGCTGCCTGCCGATCTGTGGAAAGAGACCGGACGCTGGTATACGGTTGGCGCCGAACTGGCGCGACTGAAAGATCGCAATGAACGCGACCTGGTGCTGGCCATGACGCATGAGGAAGCCGTTGGCGACCTGGTGCGGCGCGAAGTACAGTCCTACAAACAGCTGCCGCGTTTGATTTACCATATCCAGACCAAGTTCCGCGACGACCCGCGCCCGCGCGCCGGGCTGATTCGGGTGCGCGAGTTCAGCATGAAGGACAGCTATTCACTCGACAGCAGTTGGGAAGGTCTCGACCGCCAGTATCGCGCCCATTACCAGGCGTATTTCAACATATTCCGCCGCTGCGGGCTGCCGGTGATCTCCGTCAAAGCCGACACTGGCATGATGGGCGGCAACCTGGCGCACGAGTTCATGTACCTGAACCCGATTGGCGAAGACACCATCATCCTGTGCGAAGCTTGCGGCTACACCGCCAATCGCCAGGTGGCCCGGGTGCGCAAGCCAACCCCGGCAACCGAAGCGCCGCTGCCGTTGGAAAAAGTACATACTCCCGGGACGAAAACCATCGCGGACTTAGCCGCATTTTTACAGATTCCTGAAGCGCGGACGGCCAAGGCGGTGTTCATGACCGCCTCCATCCCCTCTGGCCAGGAAATGACCGACCGGTTGGTGATGGCAATCGTGCGCGGCGATATGGAACTGAATGAAACCAAGCTGAGTAATGCGGTCAACGCCAAGGAGCTACGCCCGGCGACCGAGGAAGAAATTCTGGCGTCGGGAGCAGTGCCCGGGTTTGCCTCACCCTGCGGACTGCACGACTTGCTGGTGGTGGTGGACGACCTGATTCCTAACGCACCCAACCTGGTTGCCGGAGCCAACGAAACGGATTACCACCTGAAGAATGTCAATTACGGGCGGGATTACACCACTCCGCTGGTGGCGGATATCACGGCTGCCAGCGCCGGAGACGCTTGCCCTGAGTGTGGGTCGCTGTTGCATGCTGAACGCGGCGTAGAGGTTGGTAATATATTCAAACTGGGTACCTGGTTCTCCAAGGCGCTGGGCTGCACCTTCCAGGATGAGAATGGGGAGAATCAACTGGTGATTATGGGTTCCTACGGCATTGGTCTGGGCCGGCTTCTGGGCTGCGTCGCCGAGGAACATCACGACGCCAATGGCTTGGTATGGCCTGAAACCATTGCCCCCTACAGCGTACATCTGGTGTTGCTGCCCGGCAAGCAGAATACGTTGCCGCAGGAGGCCGCCGAGGCATTGTACAGCCAGTTAACAGCCGCAGGTTTGGATGTGCTCTACGACGACCGCGAGGAAAGTCCCGGCGTGAAGTTCAACGACGCCGATTTGATTGGCATTCCACTGCGCCTGACGGTTTCGGGCCGCTCGTTGGAGAATGGCGGTGTGGAGCTGAAACTGCGCAGCCGCGCTGAACGCGAAATCATCCCGGTGGATACAGTCGTTTCCCGCGCGCAAGGTATTCTGGCATCCTTGCACGCTGAACTGCAAGGTGCGGCTGTAGCTGTTGATTACCGCGAGTGACCGGCGGCAAACAACATGTGTTCGAGCAAAAACCGCTCGATGCGCGGGTACAGATCGTTCAGCGTTTCAGGCTTGCGAAAGCCGTGGCCTTCGCCTTCGTACACGTGGAAAAGATGCGGCACGCGGTTGGCGCTGAGGCGCTCGACAATCGCTTCGGATTGGTTAAAGGGAACAGCCCGGTCGTCTCGCCCGTGAAAAATGGCCAGGGCATCCTTGATGCTCCCAGCCTGGAAAAGCGGTGAACGCTCGCGGTAAATATCTGCTGCTTCAGGGAGCTTGCCGATCAGATTTTGGTCATAATGCTGCTCAAACTTGTGCGTTTCCAGACTGAGCGTGAACAGGTTCGAAACCGGGTAGAGAGCAATGCCGGCTTTGAATACCCCGGGGAACTGTGCCAGGGCATTGAGCACGGTAAAACCGCCCGCGCTGCCGCCAAAAATCGCCATGTGATCCCCGTCCGCCAGACGGCGGGCAGCCATGGCTTGCGCCCCGGAGACGGCATCTTCGGTATCCAATTTACCCCACGCACCGAGCAGCGCATCCCGGTAGGAGCGGCCATAACCGCAACTGCCGCGGTAATTGACTGCCAGCCAGGCGTACCCGCGCGAGGTGAAATAATGGGCTTCGCGCGGAAAATCTTGCACGGATTGGCTGGTCGGTCCGCCGTGGATGTACACAATCAGCGGTGGCGCGCCCTGACCGGAATACCAGCTGTGGGCCGGAGGGTAATACAAGCCGTGCACTTTCTGCCTATCCAACGATTCCCATTCCACTGGCTGGGGGTCAGGTAGATCGCCGGGTTGCAAATCGTCGGTATCGCTGTACGCCACGGCGCGCCAGCGGTCACCATCCCAACGGATAATCCGGGTTGGCAGTTTTGGTGAGGAAGCGATCAGGGCCAGTTCATCCGCCGCTGGCGAAACGCTCAACTGTTCCAGCCAGGTGTAGGGCTCGGTGGGGATCAATTGGTACTTACCGGAAGCGTCAACGGCGCACAATTCCGCCTTGCCAGCCGAATTCCGCAAAATAAAGATCTTCTTGCCAGAGGAACTCCAGCCGTAACTATGCTGACCCTGCACCCAGGCCGGCACAGACAAATCGAATTCACCTGCCAGCCAGGTAGCGCGCTGACCGCTCTCCAGATCGAGCACTTCCAGCGAGTCCCACTCGCCGCGGCCGATGATATAGCTCAAAGAGCAGCCATCGGGCGAAAACTGCGGCTGGGTGACCGTCTCACCGTGCCCGCCGGCAATCAGCCGGACAGACGTGATCCGCGGTGGGCTGTCGCTCAGTTTGCCAAGCTTAAGCCGGGTTGCGTCCCACGGCATGTTCGGATGATCCCACTCCACCCAGGCTAACTCTGCGCCCGAAGGGCTCCAGGTGGGCTGCATGTAGAAATCAGCCCCGCTGACCAGCTTGACTGGCCAGTCCTTGCCCTCAGCATCGACCAGCGCCAGCACGTCCTGGTTGCCATCAGAGTGGACATAAACCACCCAACGTCCGTCAGGCGAGACTTTTGGCGACGCCAATCCGCCAAAAACAGGCGTCAATGGACGCGGTTGGCTGTTGATAAAATCGCGGCGGTACAACGCCCCGCTGTGTTCTGCAAAATACACCGCGATATGGCTTAGTCCAAATTCACCCCCACCGTACCCAACACCGCCGCGAGTGCTGTGATCGACCAATAACTCGCGCTGCGCCTCGCCCAGCGGCTGGTAAAGCAGCTGACCCTGGCCGCCACGATTCTCCAGCCAAACCAGGGCGTTCCCGTCCGGCGTCCATTGGACATCCTCCAGGCGCGGACGGCCTGCCAGAGAAGAGGCTGATATCGGGCTGGGCCACAGGCCATAGGGTCGGATGGTCTTTTCGTCAGACATGCGTTTTCCAACTGCAGTTGTCAAGGGACGCACCGGTTATAGGTGCGGCTCGAATTTGTCAATCAGGCGCTGCAGCGGTTGATAACCGGTAATCCGCTCGCGCATCTCGCCCCCAACGAACAACATCACGGTCGGCACGCTCATCACGGAAAATTGCATGGTTACATCGGTTGATTCATCCACATCAAGCTTGCCAAGCCGCACCTTATCGCCCCAGGTTTCCTTTAACTTTTCCAGTTCCGGCTCGAGCCGCTTACACGGGCTGCACCAGACCGCGCCAAATTCCAGTATAAACGGCCGTTCCGATTTCAATACTTGCTGCTCAAAATTGTCATTGTTAATATGTTCAAAGGCCATAAGTTCTCCTGTTGCACCAGACCAAGGTTTAATTCGGTTCCTGCTTTGTAATATAGCATAAGCCCATCATTTTGTCAGGCGGCCAGCCACTACACATCATTTAACCGGCCGCGTCCATTTTCAGAAGTCCTTTTTTCCGGTTACAATGGTGGGTACTGACGGGGATATTCCGTAATTCTTTAAAAAAACCTATGACCGCTGCGCCAACCTCACTTAAACTGCTCCACGGCACGCTCCAATTTCCGGTTTTCATGCCGGACGCGACGTTTGGCGTTGTGCGCACGGTTGATTCTGCCGATCTGGCTGCTGCTGGCATTGAAGCGGTGGTGATGAACATCTACCACCTGATGCAGCGCCCGGGGTCGAGCACCATTCAGGCCCTGGGCGGACTGCACCGCATGAGCGCCTGGGACCGGCCGATCGTGACCGATTCAGGCGGATTTCAGGCTTACTCGCTCATCCGCCAGAACCCAAAATTTGGCAAAATGGACGAAAACGGCATCCATTTTCAACCCGAGGCCAGCACCCGCAAATACCTGCTGACGCCCGAAAAAGGAACCCAGTTGCAGTTCAGTTACGGCGCAGATGTAGTCATCTGTCTGGATGACTGCACCCATGTTGACGCTCCGCGCAGCGAACAGGAGCTATCCGTAAAGCGCACCATCGATTGGGCGAAGCGTTCCCGCCGCGAGTTCGACCGGCTGGTGGATCAGAAAAAGCTGTCCGCTGACCAGCGCCCGCGCATTTTTGGCGTTATCCAGGGCGGCGGTGAACTCGACTTGCGCAAACGCTGCGCAGAGGCCCTGCTCGAAATCGGATTTGACGGTTTCGGCTTTGGCGGCTGGCCGCTTGACGGCGAAGGCCAGTTGCTGTACGACGTGCTGGAGTTCACCCGCTCGCTCATTCCATCCCAATTTCCCTTGCACGCCCTGGGCATCGGTCACCCGCGCAATGTGCTGGCCGGATCTGACCTGGGCTACGGGATTTTTGATTGCGCCATGCCAACCCGGGATGCGCGCCACGGACGGCTGAACACTTTCGCCACCCCACTGGGAAAAGACGGGGGCTTATCCGGGGATTGGTTGAAGTATCTGTACATCAACGACGAGCGCCACATCAAAGCCAACCTGCCCATCTCACCGTATTGCGACTGCCCAGCTTGCAGCCATTATTCATTGGGCTATATGCACCATCTCTTCAAACTTAACGACAGCCTGTATTTGCGGTTGGCGTCGCTGCACAATTTGCGCTTCATGACCCAACTCACCGAACGCATTCGCATGCGCCGCGCATGACAGACCCGACTGCCGTTCAATCGCTGGTGGAAGCGGTGCGCAATGCGCCCAAGTATGCGGCCATGGATGCGGGACTGGTGCAGGCACTGGTCGAACAGGAGCTTGGCAAAGGCCGCAGCGTCAAAGAGACGATCAAAGCCGTGCGCAATAAGCTGCACCAGGTGGGCAGCGCCTACCAGGAAATACCTATTGGCTATACGCATCTTTTGCAACGATTGACAACCCTGTCCCACGATCTCTACAGCCCGGAGATCAAAACCTTCTGTCTGGAAGCCATGCGCGAACACACCTCCACCCGCGAGCGGCTGGGCTTCCTCGAGGAATTCTATAGCCAATCTTTAGCCGGGCTTGGCCCGATCCATTCGCTCATCGACCTGGCTTGCGGGCTCAACCCGCTGGCGTTGCCGTGGCTGCCGCTGGCGCCGAATGCACAACTCTTCGCCTGTGACATTTATACCGACATGACCGGCTTCCTGAATGCCTTTTACGCGCATACCGGCGTCAACGGGCACGCTTTCACCTGCGACCTGATCCATAACTTGCCTGACATTCCGGCAAAGCCGGTTCAACTGGCTCTGCTGCTTAAAACCATCCCGTGCCTGGAACAGGTGGATAAATCCATCGGGCGCCGGCTTTTAAGCTCGATCCAGGCGGAGCATATGCTAGTCTCCTTCCCGGTGCACAGCCTGGGCGGGCGCGGCAAGGGCATGCGCGTCAATTACGACCAACATTTTCAGGAGCTGATCTCCGGTCTGCCGTGGCAGGTTGCGCGTTTCGATTTTCCCGGCGAGCTGGTTTACCGTCTATCCCGGGTGTAAATCGACCAACTGGAGGTGTTTTTCATCCTTCGCATCGCCCGGCGGTAAAATAAACTCAGGCAGAAAGGACTTTCATGAACGAACCCACCTACCCCGTAACAAAACCCAACCATTCCATGGCTATCGTCAGTCTGGTGCTTGGCATCCTTGGTCTCGCCCTCATTCTGCCGGTCATCGGTTCCATCGGAGCCGTGATTGCTGGAAAAATTGCTCGGCGTGAAATTGCAGAAAATCCCAACCATTACGGCGGCGAAAATTTGGCCCAGGCCGGCATTACCCTGGGCTGGATCAGCATTGCCTTTTCGCTTCTCCTGCTAATCGCTATCATTGCTGCCGTCCTGTTTTTCATCCCCGTCGCCACCACCACAACCTATTAACCATGGCGAGTTCAAACGGGAAGGATTGGTCTGGCAACTCGCTGCAATGCGTAGATTGGCGTAACATACCATCGTTGCTGTGGGTGACGAAGGCTGTCCGCAACGCTGCAGCTATTTGTGCCAGGGTTAAAGGATCTATTTACCGGAATGACTGAGCCAGACAACATCGAACTGCTGCTCGCGCAGCTGAGTACGGATATTCGAGCTTCACGTAAGTACCGCAGCCTGGACCTCCCACTGGAGACGCTGCGCGATCTGTTAGAGCAGGAGTTGGCCAAAGGGCGCAGTGGAAACGCTGCGCTGCAGGCGGTGCGCGAAAAACTGCATAATATCGTCGCGCCTTATCTGGGCGACCCGGATTACCAGGCAGCCGCTTTCATGTTGGATGAGGCGGTTCGCAGCCATGACGAGAATAATATCCAGGCAGCCAGTCTTGAAATCCTGGCAACGCACGCCTCCACCCGCGAGCGTATTCCCATGCTTGATAGCTTCTATCAACGGTTGTGGTCGGTCACCGGTGTGCCAGACAGCATCCTTGACCTGGCTTGCGGCCTGCATCCCTTTGGCTTGCCATGGATGGGATTGCCTTTGGAGACGCAATACCACGCCTACGATTTGCACACGCCGCGGATCGAACTGATTAACCATTTTTTCAGGCTGCTCGGGCGCGAACCACTGGCAATCGTCCAGGACATTCTGGTCAGCCCGCCAAAAGTTCAGGCAGACGCCGCCCTGTTCTTCAAAGAAGCCCACCGCTTTGAGCAGCGCCAAAAAGGCTGCAACCGACCCTTTTTTGAAGCCTTGAATGTGCGCTGGTTGCTGGTATCATTGCCTGCTGCTGATCTGAGCGGGCATCATTCGATGATCGACCGCCAACGCAGCTTGATGGATTCCATCCTCGCCGGACTGAATTGGCCGGTACAAGAGCTATTGATCGGAAACGAACTGGTTTTCTGCATTCGTAAAGCATGAGCCGCAAGAAAAAACGCAATCCTCAGTCCATATTGCCAGAAGCCGCCCAGAATGCGGCGCTGGAGCGTTTTAAACCGTTACTCACCCCTACAGATTACCAGGTGATGCTGGAGGAGTTGGCTCAACCCCTGCCGCTGGCCTTCCGCAGCAACCCGCTCAAGGCTAAACCCGGTGCGGAACAGGAATGGGCGCAACGCTACGGCTGGCAGCTTGAACCAGTCTCCTTCTGCCCCACCGGGTGGCGCGTGACCGAGATGCAAACCTCGGTCTCGATGACCCTGGAGCACCGTATGGGGCATTACTACATTCAGGATGCCGCCTCGATGCTGCCGGTGGAATTATTTGAGCTCGACCCACTCGACCGACCGCTGGTGCTGGACATGGCAGCTTCGCCAGGCGGAAAAACCACCCACCTGACCGCCCGCCTGCTCGACCACGGTTTGGTGATTGCCAACGACTCCTCTTCCGACCGCATTACTGCGTTGCGGCTGGTGTTGCAGGCCTGGGGAGCAGCCAACGTTGCCGTGACGCGCTTTCCCGGAGATAAATTCGGGCGCTGGTACCCCGAAACCTTTGACCGTATTCTGCTGGATGCTCCCTGCTCCATGCAGGGGTTGCGTTCCACCGATTCGCACCCCATGCGGCCGATTACCAGTCGCGAGCAGGACACGCTGGCGCGGCGGCAGGCGTCCCTTCTGGTTGCCGCCATCGCCGCCCTTAAACCGGGCGGCCAGGTGGTTTATTCCACCTGCACGCTAGCGCCCGAAGAGGATGAAGCCGTTCTGGACAAGATTTTACGCCGCTTCTCATCCTCGATCGTGGTCGAAGGTCTGGAGTCGCGCCTGCCGTCACCGGCGCCGGGGCTTGCTGGAGCCTACGGTCGGAATTTCGACCCCCAGGTAATCCACGCGGCACGTCTATGGCCGCACCGCTTTCATACCTCCGGCTTTTTCGCAGCGTTGATTCGCAAGGTCGGCCCGGTCGATTTTCCGCGAGAAGAACCGCCCGACCGCCCGCTATCGCTGGTGGGTCAAAAGCCGTTAGCCGGAGCTGCCAAACGCGACCTGTTTGACTTTTACCGCAACCAATTTGGGCACGATCTTGAACCCATCCTGGAAACGTACGGCCTGGAGATGTGGCATAGTGCGGCGGGTATTTTCGCGGTTCCCAGCACTTACTTGCAGCATTTTGGTGGCTTGCCCTGCCACCTGTTGGGGCTAAAACTGGCGGAGGAAACTCCGGACGGCTTGTCCCCTGCCCATGATTGGGTGGCACGCTTTGGCAGCAGCTTTACTGCCGGCAGAGTAGTGATCCCCCACGACCTTTTAGCCCCCTGGCTGCGCGGCGAGGACCTCGACTTTGCACCAGGCGGTGAGTTACACAGCGGTATGGTTGTGTTGTACGACCCGGATGAACGCTGCCTGGGACGCGGACGGCTGCAAGCCGGGAAAATCAAGAATCTTCTGCCGCGTCGGCTGGTCTAACCAGCGCGGGTTTCGAACCAGTCGATCACCAACGCGGCCGAAACGATTGCGGCTGTCTCCATGCGCAGGATGCGCGGCCCAAGACTGACGGCGTTCCAACCAGCCTGGACCGCCTGATCGACCTCCTCGGCGCTCAATCCCCCTTCCGGGCCGATCAATAGCGCCAGATTTGCACCGGCTGACACGCCCTGCAGAGCGCTAGGCAGCCGCAAGGTGGTCTCCTCCTCCCAGGCAATCAGGCAAATGCCATTTTTTGCCCTGGCGGTTTCCACAGCGGCTGCGTAATCCGACGGCAGGTTCAGCCTGGGGATCTTTCCGCGCCCGCTCTGCTCGGCAGCTTCCTGGATGATGCGTTCCCAGCGGGAGTGTTTGTTTTCGTAGGTGTGTTTATCCTGCACCAGCGAGCGGTTGGATAAAATCGGAGTGAACTCAGTCGCGCCCACCTCGGTGCATTTTTGTAGCATCCATTCGAATTTTTCGCGCTGGGTCAGGCATAGATACATGCTCAAATGAATCGGCGGCTCGCCCTCTGCCAAAGTTTTGTCTATAACCCGCCCGCGGACTTGTTCGCTGCTGACCAGCGTCAACTCGACCCGATACTGTCCGCCAAGGTTGTCAAGCACAATCACGGTGTCGCCAACCCGCAGCCTCAGCACACGCAGGATCTGGTGCGCGGTTTCAAGCGGGAATAGGACAGAATCAGTTTGAATGGCGACGGGAGGCAGAAAAAAGCGGTGCATGACTTTTTACAGTAGAAAATTGGAAGAAGGTCGATACCTTCCTCACCTAACCTCTCCCTCCCTTGGGAGGGAGAGGAATTATTAACCCATTGTTCCCCACGCTGGCAGGCTTATTCACTTGGCACCTGACACTTGACACAGGGAAACATGATTACCCGGCCGATGTGCCGCGCAGGCGCGGGTCGAGCGCATCCCGCAGCCCGTCACCCAGCAGATTGAAGCCCAGCACAGTCAGCATGATGGCAATGCCCGGGAAGAACACCAGGTGCGGCGCATTGAAAATACTGTTGCGTTCTTCACCCAGCATCAAGCCCCATTCCGGGCGCGGCGGTTCAGCGCCAAGCCCAAGGAAGGACAGCGCAGCCGCATCCAGGATGGCAGTCGCAATGCCAAGCGTCGCCTGGACGATCAACGGCGTCAGCGAGTTGGGGATGATATGCCCAAACAAGATGCGTCCCTGATTGGCCCCAATCGAGCGGGCAGCAACCACATATTCCAATTCCTTGACCGAAATCACCGTCGAGCGCACCAGGCGCGCGAATCTCGGGATCGAGACAATACCAATGGCCAGCAGCGCATTGATCAAGCCGGTGCCCAGGAAGCTAACGATGGCAATAGCCAGCAGCAGGCTTGGAAAGGCCATCAAAACGTCCATGATACGCATGAGCACATCATCGATCCAACCGCCAACGAACCCGGCAATGGCGCCAATGATGCCGCCAATCAAAATGGCAAAACTGACAGTTGACAACCCGACTTGCAGGGAAAGCCGCGAACCATAAATGACCCGCGACAGCAAATCGCGGCTGTTCCCGTCAATGCCGAAGAGGTGCTGCGGCTGGTCAGCCGCGCAACCAAGCAGGTGAATGCAAGGTGGTTCGCGCCGGTCAACATCCCTCAGCAGTTGAATCGGATCATACGGAGCGATTTGTTTTGCGAATATCGCCAGGATTAACAGAAAGCCTAAAATAATCATCCCGAGAATCGCGGACCGGTGGTGGAATAACCGGCGCACCGCTTCACGCCCGGGCGAGGTGTATTTAATATTGGAGACATCCAGAATGGCTACGTTTGAGGTCATGATGTTCTACCTGTTACTCCAACCGTACACGGGGATCGAGATACGCATAAGATACATCGACAAATAAATTAATCAACACAAAAATGACGGCAATAATCAGCGTAAATCCTTGCACTACCGGATAATCGCGCGAAAGGATGGACTGAACCAGCATGGTGCCCACACCGGGCAGCGCAAACACCGTTTCGGTCAACACGGCTCCTGAAAGCAGCGCGCCCGTTTCGATCCCGATGATCGTAATGACCGGGATCATAACGTTGCTCATGGCGTGCCCGGACACCACGTTGCGTTCTTTCACCCCTTTGGCGCGCGCGGTGCGGACGTAGTCTTGCTGCATCACTTCCACCAGCGTGGAGCGGGTCATGCGCGCAATAATCGCCAGCGGAATGGTGCCGACTGCCACGGAGGGCAGGATCAAATGCCAGAGGGCATCCTTTAATGTCGCCCAGTTACCCGTGATGATACTGTTTGCTATGGCTGAATTGGAAAGAAAATAAACCGCAAACTTGGGGATACCGGTTAGTTCGGTCAGTCCCCACTCTTTTGCCAGATTGACCAACGTCACGCTGGCGCCCAAACGGCCGGATGGTGGGATAAAAAACGGCGTATCCTTCATTACCAGCGCGAAAAAATACGCCAGCATCAAACCAAGCCAGAAAACCGGCATGGATACGCCAACATTGGCCACAACCATGGTCACAGTGTCCGTAAAACTGTTCGGCTTTAAGGCTGAGATGATACCCAGGAATATTCCGACCGTCGTTGAAAACAACATGGCGAACAGGGTCAGTTCGATGGTCATCGGCAGGCGTTCCGCTATGATATCGGATACTGGCCGGCTAAAGCGGATCGATTCACCAAAATCCCCCTGCGCCATATTGCCAATGTAGCGCACGAATTGAACAAAAACGTTATCGTTCAAACCATAGCGCTCTTTAAACTCTTCACACTTGGTAGGGGTGGCACGTTCTCCCAGCATCGCCACACACGGATCGCCCGGGATTAAGCGCACAATCAAAAAGGTAACCAGTAGAATGCCAATGGCTACGGGTATTAACAAGACCAACCGGCGGGCCATAAAACGCAGCATGATCTCTTAAATCCTTTGCTGGACGAGTTTCAGGGTGATTCAAAACAAGCCGCACGCCCACAGGTTCGTGCGCTGCTCATACCAAAAATTTTGTAAAACAGGAACAGGCCAGCCGACGGACAGCCAGTCTGTTCCCTTATTATGCCATAAAACTGTTGGGGGGTGTTTTATCGCATACCGCTAAAAACACCCCCCAAACCTTATATAAGTTGTGAATTTACTCGGTCGCGTTCAAGAACTTGTTGAAGAACGCAGTGAAGTATTCAAAGTTGCCAGTGCGGCCAACGTGGTTGGGGCTGGCAGCATCCCAAACGGCTGCATAGGAAGCAACCACATCGCTGGCATCCAGCAGTGCGCCGTCATGGAATTGAACGCCCTGGCGCAGGGTGAAGGTCCATTCGGTAGCATCATCATTGGCTACGTAGCTTTCAGCCAGACCTGGTTCGACCTCAGTGCTGCCAACCTTGAAGGACAGCAGCGCCTCAAAGATCTGCTCGCAAGCGCGCAGGGTCTCGCCATCGGTTTCATCGATGCACCACAGAGTGGCAGGTTCACCGGACTGCATCCAGACGAACTGGTCAGAGTCGGAGGTAAGAACACCCATGACTTCATTGCTAAGCGGGCTGGCGTGCGCGCCGCCGATGCTGGCTTTGAAGGCAGTGGCAGAAGCGCCGTGGGCTACTGGGATCATGACCACATAGTCTTTCAGCAGTTGATTGACTTTGTCATAATGCACCTGGCGGGCAACTGGATCAGAAATCTTACCGGCAGCGCGGATCTCTTCGACCAGGTCAGGATACAAGTCGCCAAATTGCAGGTTGGTATCGGCAGCAAAGTGGTAGTCGTAGAAGTTGGTGGCGCCAGGGTAGTCAGCGCCCCATCCCAACAGGTAGAAACCTTCGGTGCCGGCAGCAGTAGCGTCGATGAAGGCGGTGGATTCCATCACATTAATCTTCACCGTGATGCCGACTTCGGCTAACTGGGCCTGGATTTCCTGGGCAACTTTATCGGGGGTGGGTAAGTAACCGCGAACAACATTGCGGAGCGAGAGCGTAATTTCCAGGTTTTCCTGGCCGGCTTCAGCAAGAAGCGTCTTGGCCATTTCAGGATCATACGGATACCAATCGACTGCATCACTATAGCCAGGCTTCAGGGCCGGGGGAACGAAAACCTTGGCAACCTGTGAGCCTTCGGGGTAGTACTGGTCGACGATGCGCTGGCGATCGATCGCATAGGCAATCGCCTGGCGAACTTTGACATCATCGAAGGGGGCTACGTTGTGGTTGAAGCCGATGTAGAAGATGTTCAGCGCCGGGCGGGGGTAGAGCGCCAGGTTCGCATCGCCTTCAATGGTGGCGAAATCTTCCGGGGCAGGATTGTCGATACCGTCAACCTGTCCGGATTGCAGTTCGAGCAAGCGCTGAGCCGACTGTTCGGACCAGCGGAAGACCAGGTTGGGGATGGCAGCGACAGTGCCCCAGTAATTGGGATTGGCTTCGAAGATAACGCGATCGCCGCGTACCCATTCCTTCAGCTTGTAAGGGCCGGTGCCGTTGGGGGCTTCGCTCATCTTGACCGAATCACCAGTGTTAGCATCCAGATATTCCTTGTCGGCAATCGAGAAGACCGAGAAGGCTACCTTTGAGGGGAAATCCGCATCTGGATAGCACAACGTAAATTTAACGGTAAATTCGTCGACTGTCTCGATCGATTTGAACTCGCCGCCATACTCGCAATCGGGAGCTTCGACCTTCATTTCGACGTAGTTATTACGACCGGCAGGAACTTCGACCGGCGGGGTTTCCGCGGTCGGTTCGGCCGGGGGTACCACAACCGCAGTCGTCGGCTGAGCAGCCGGTTCTTCAGTAGCCACAGGGGCCGGTTGACAACCAGCGATCACCATGCTGGCAACGACAAACAGCGCTAACAGCGCATAAACCCATCGGTATTTCATTTCTCCTCCTAAAAAATAATTGGCGATTTGTTTGTAAGGAAAAAGGCGTGTCTTCTGACTCTTACCACCTCCTGTATTTACTTTTGGAAGCATGGAATTGTGATAAAAATAAATGTAAAGCAAACAAGTCAACTTGTCAAGCTGAATGCGAAAATCCGCGATAAATTCGCAATAATGCGGTATAGTCATTTTAAATTCGAAAATCAGGCATACAAATTATATCGAAATGGATAAACTGGTACAAGACCTTCGCTCCCTGGTTGGGATTCAACTGACAACGCGGCAACTCGCAGCCTTCAAAAAATATGAGGAGGTCCTGCTCGAGTGGAATAAAAATATTAATTTGACCGCCATTCGGGATGGCGAGGGCATCCGCAGTAAGCACTTCCTCGATTCACTCACCTGTATGCTGGTCTGGCGCGATCGCCCCCCTGAACGCTTGATCGACATTGGCACCGGCGCCGGATTCCCGGGCATTCCGCTCAAAATTATCATGCCACGCCTGCAATTGACCCTGGTCGAATCGGTGGGAAAAAAGCTGGAATTTTGCCGGCACATGGTGGAAGTCCTCGGATTGGAGAATGTTACCTGTCTGCAGGCGCGCGCTGAAGAATTAGGCCTGGCGCGCGAACACCGCGAAAAATACGACTGGGCGGTCGCCCGGGCGGTCGCCAACTTACCGGTGCTGGCTGAATATTTGCTGCCGTTGGTGCGGGTAGGCGGCGGGATGCTGGCGCAAAAAGGCGAGACCGGTCCTGCCGAAGCACATAAAGCCGACCGGGCTATTCACGTGCTGGGGGGGCGGATCAAGCAGCTCATTCCGGTGCGGCTGCCGGGCGTCACCGAAGAACGCTTTCTGGTGGTGGTGGACAAGGTCAGCGCCACGCCACCCGGTTATCCCCGTCGGGTTGGCTTGCCGGCCAAACGGCCGATCAGCTAAGCCGGTTTTTCTGCTTGAGCGGCATAACCTGCGCGCACCTGCCAGACGGTTCCGCGGGCGACGAAGTCGGGATCGAACAAATTCAAATCGGTGGTGGTCAACAAGGCCTGCTCGCTTTCCTGCAAAGCAGCAATCAGCTGGGTCCTGCGGCTGTTGTCTAATTCTGCCAGGATCTCGTCCAACAGCAGCACCGGCCAATGCCCGGTCTTTTCACGCATCCAATCTACTTCGGCCAGTTTGAGCGCCAGCAGGCTGCTGCGCACCTGGCCGCGCGAGCCATAATCTCCCAGATCAATGCCGTTGCCCATGAAGCGCAGTTCGTCGCGGTGCGGCCCGATCGTGGTGATGCCGCGGGCAATCTCCTCGCGACGCAGCGACTGCAAACGCCGGGCGAATCCTTCCTGGATTTGTTCCAGCGTAAACCCGGTGCGGTCCACCCCCGCCTCAACTGGCAGTTGGACTTGCCCATTGGTCGGCGCAAGCGGATCATAGGCTGGACGGTATTGCAGGCGCAGCACTTCAGTGCCGCCAGTTAATAGGTCATGGTAGCGCATGACCAGGCGCTCCAACTCCTGAGTAGCAGCGATACGCGCCTGGATTAACAGCGCCCCCCGACCCGTGAGTAGTTTGTCCCAATAGGTCAGTTGACTGGGGTCCCCGCCGCGTTCGCCAAGCTGTTTGAGCAGCGCATTCCGCTGGGTTAAGGCTTGAGCGTATTCGCTCAAAGCCTGGGCATAGCCCGGCACCACCTGCGCCAGCGCCAGATTGAGATAACGGCGGCGCTCTTCCGGCCCGCCCTCGATCACCCGGGTCATTTGCGGCAGGAAAATGACCGCATTGAACTGCCCGAGGGCTTCCTGCATGCTGCGTTTGACCCCATCTACCAGAATTTCTTTGCGCAGCCTCGCGCCGTTTCCGCCATTGATCTCTCGAATCAATCGGACTTCCATGCGGTGCTCTTCACCGCCGCGCTGGAACTGCGCCACCAACCGCGCTACCGTCAGCGGTTCATCCTTGTTGGTGAATTGGATGAGTTGCCGATCATTGGCGGCGTGGAACGAGGTAAAAGTCGCCAGAAAATATACCGCTTCCAACAGCGTAGTTTTACCCTGGGCGTTATCTCCAACCAATAAAAGAATCCGCCGGGGCACTTCCATGTCCAGGCGGGTGAAAGCTCGAAAATTCGTCAGAGAGAGCTGCGTAAGGTACATAAAACTGGATTTGGGGGCTTAACCTAATCAGCGGCTATGCTTTCTTCTTCAGGGGCGGGCTTCCAGACCTTGGTAGCCCGGTCGGTGTAAAGGATGCCATCCAGGTGGTCGATTTCGTGCTGGAAAATGCGCGCCAGCCAGCCATCTGCCTTGATTTTTACCGGCTGGCCGCGACGATTTTGTCCGCGCACCACAACCTCCAGGCTGCGTTCCACTTCGCCGACCAGCCCGGGGACGGATAGGCAACCCTCGATTCCCAATTCCGTTTCCTCCGAGGCGCTGATGATCTCCGGGTTGACCACCACATACAATTTCTTGGGGCTGTCCTCTTTCTCATCATCCTCTTCGTATTCGACAACCACCAACCGGTCCAGTAACCCGACCTGCGGCGCTGCCAACCCGACTCCGGGAGCTTCGCGCATGGTTTCGACCATGTCGTCGATCGTTTTTTGCAAATCCTTATCGAACTCGGTGATCTTGCGGGCCTTTCGCCGCAGCACGTCGTTCGGCACTGTGACAATTTCTCGTAACGCCATTCCATCCTGCCTTTAATTGTTTACCAACATACCGCAATAATCCCCAAATTATACCGCGTAAAAAGTCAGGGCGCCTGTTCCGGCCCCTCAGGTTGGTCGTCCTCTACCGGCTCTTCACCCTCCGGAACCTCGTCCAGCGGATTTTCGGAAGTCGCCCCTCCAACATAGTTGTGGTAACGCTCGATCCAATCTGCCATTTGGTCATGGCGTTCCTGCTCCAGCCTGGCTTCGTCGCGCTGCTTGAGCTCCATGAAACTTTGGAACAACTCGCGCTGCACCTCAGCCGGGTTGACCACATTATCAAAAGTAAAGGTGGATTCACCGACGCGAATATAAACGGTGCCAAAATTGAAGATCAGGGCAATCAGGTTCTTCCGTTCATAATCAATGCTGAGGATGTTGCGCAGTGGGGCCGATTTTTTCTCCTCAGTACCCAACGGCTTTTTGAAGACATCCATAATCAATTCCGGGGTGATGATGTAGCGGTCATTGCGCCAGTCAACATATTGGTACAACAGCCACAGGAACAATGCCGGCCCAAGGATCAAAAACAGCAGCGTGCCGGTCGATGCACCAAATGGGATGATGTTCAGCCAAATGAGGAACACGCCGATGAGCAGGACGAAGGATAAAAATAGCGGCAGACCGATCTTTTTGAGCAACAAAAACCAATGTGTGCGGTAGATGATGTTGCCATCTTCTTCCAGTCGAAGCAGGAAAAGTTGAGACATCCATTCCTGCAGCGCCCCGGCTTTGACATGCACTGGTACATCCACACCGGCTGGCATTCCTTTCTCACCGGGCAGGTGTTCGATACGTTCACGGATGGTGCGGTCGATTTGATCCAATTGTTCGGTGCGGCGGTGGAACCTCTTCCGTCCGCGAATTTCATTGATCAAATTGATCACCTGCTGTGGATGCGCCAACCGGTTGAGCACAATCATCCCGGTGTAGGTACGCACCAGGATATTGCCGTAATCGATCAGCCGCCCGATTTGATCGGTTTTAAGATCGTCAGCCAACACCGCATCCAACGGCACCTCCTGGCGACTTTCATAAACCAGCAGCACCTTTTCCAGCTTGACCACCCGCCGGTTGGTGACCACGGCATAATCGTTGGCCCAATCCAGCACCAGCCAACCCAGCCAGATCAACAATCCGAATAAGGTTAAACCAAGCAGAATCACAGGCAGCGAAGAATCGGGTAGAACGACGATGGCCAGGTAAACCAACACGCCAGTGAACAACGCTCCAATTGCCAGGGCAGGCAGCAGTCTCAGGATCAAAAGCAGCCAATGCCGCCGGGCAATAAAATGGACCACCTCGCGCGGGGCGCGCCAGTCCATCTTGAGGTTCATAGACAGCAGATAGCTGTTTAAAACCACCCGCATCGGCAGCACGATTTCGGGGAATTCCTGGCGCAGTGTGGTCAATACATTGGGTGTGAGCCGCAGCACAATTACTTCCGAGAGTGCAGTAGCGGTCGTACGGCGGTGCACTGGTTTCTCAGCCAGCGTTTCTTCGCCAAAATAGTCGCGCGATTCGAGAACCGCGTAGTCTGCCGCTTTTTTATGCGTTCGCTCCAGCCGCACCCGCCCGCTGACGACGAAGAAAAAGCCGTCTGCGGCGCTGCCCTGTGCGAAGATGACCTGCTTTTCCTCATACAAAAATGCCTCGACCCGGTCCGTTACCGTTTCGAGCTGCTCGTCGGTCAGACGGTGAAAAATATGACACTGCCGGAGGATATCCAGTACTTCGCTGCGATCGACCTGCATAATTCATAGTATATCCGATCTACACCTGCACATTACCTTGATTATCATGGTGAATCCGGTAGAGGCGGCTCGCGAGCCGCCTCTACTTCAACCGGCAATGGATCGACCACTTTCCATGACGCGATTCTGGTACAATTCGCATGCAATCATGCAAGGAGGTTTGTTTTGAGACGAGGTGACACAGCCATCCTGAGATGGATTTCTATTGGGGTGCTTTTTTTAGGATTATTACTGGTTGTTTTCCAACTGATTCAATACAGTCGGCTGCGCTCCGCCTACCCCGCCGGAACCGTGATCGCTGGCGTTCCGGTAGCCGATTTAGACCGCCAACAAACCGCCGAACGCCTGATCCAGGCTTACAGCATGCCCGTCGAAATGCGCTACGGCGACGCGGTGGTGCAGATCAAACCGTCGGTAGCCGGCTTTAAGTTGGATGTGGAAAGCATGCTGGCAGCCGCTGACCAGCAGCGCATTTCAGTGCCCTTCTGGAACGCTTTCTGGGGCTTTTTGTGGAACCAACTGCCGGAACCCGCCGAAATTCCACTCCGGGCTGAAACTTCTGACGAGCGGCTGCGCGCGTACTTACGCGACGAAGTCGCTGCCCGCTACGATAAGCTGCCATCGCCGGCTCAACCCGTACCCGGTAGTTCATCCTTCTCACCTGGGAAGCCCGGCACATTACTTGATCTCGACCGTGCGGTGATCCTGGTCAGCGACGCCATGCGTAACCCCACAAGACGGGTGGTCAACCTGACCTACTCCAGCCAAAACCCGACCCGGCCCTCTTTCCCCAATCTGCAGGTCATGATGCAGCAGGTGCTCGCGGTCAACGAATTTGAAGGACTGGCAGAAATTTACTTACTGGATATCCAAACCGGGCAGGAAATTAATTTTGCCTGGAACGCGGGTGAAATCATTGCCCCTGGTATTGCCTTTACCGCCGCCAGCACCATGAAAATCCCGATTATGATCTCCACCTTCCGGCGTCTGGACGAACCCTCGCCCGCCAACATCACCAGCCTGATGGAGTCGATGATCGAACTGTCCGAAAATGATCCGGCCGACCGATTGATGGAAGAAGTGATCGACAACCGCCTGGGTCCGTTAGCTGTCACCGAAGATTTGCAGAAGATGGGTTACGAGAGCACCTTTATGGCCGGGTTTTTCTACCCTGGCGCTGCCCTGTTGCGAGATTATGATACGCCGGCAAACTCGCGCACTGACGTATCCGCTGACCCCGATCGTTACAACCAGACCACCCCGGTAGAAGCTGGCATGCTGCTCAATGACCTGTACCAGTGCGCTTCAACGGGAGGCGGGACTTTCGCCGCGGTCTTCCCCGGGCAGATTTCGCAGCCAGAATGCCGTTTGATGATCAGTTATCTGACCAAAAACCGCATCGCCGTATTGATCGAAGCCGGTGTACCCGAAGGCGTGCAGGTAGCGCACAAGCACGGCTGGCTGACCGACACGGCGGATGGGTTGATCCACACCATCAGCGACGCTGCCATCGTCTATACCCCCGGTGGCAATTTCATTTTTGTCATCTACCTGTACGACCAGGAGCAACTGCTGTTCGACCCGGCCAATGCATTGGTTGCCAGTATCACCCAGTCGATATACAACTATTACAACTTGGCCGGGCAATAATCAACCGCTCAACGGCGGCCAAAATAGGCTGTTTTGAGCTGCCCCAACAATTCAACTGGCGTCCAGGATAACGGGAGGCAGATTTCCCTTTCCAATGCGCCCAAGGCTGCGACCAGAGTGTTCATTTCTTCCTCGGGGGCGGCGATCTTGTAGCGTGCGCGCAATGCGGCCAGCCGCTCGTGGAAATGGACGATCTGACCGCTTTCGACCAGCTTGTCAGCAAAATACACCAGCTTTTCTTCCCAGCTGCGCGGGCTATTGGCTTTATCCAGCAGGTTGAATAACATGTGACGAAGTGCAATCTGCCCCAGTTCTTGCTGACCGCGTTCTGCCAGTATTTTGTCTGCTAATTGGCCGTGATCGGCTTTGAGTGGCTGCGCAGTAATTTTTGCCAGGTCGTGCAGCAATCCACCGCGGTGCACCAGTACCGGGTCGACCTCCTCGCCTGCCTGACGCAGCCAGACAGCCATCTGGTATGCAAGCGCGGCTACCAAGTCAACATGCACCAGCAGGTTGGCGCTGGCACTCTGCTCTGCCAGCCAGGCATGCGACTGCGAGATCGACGGCAAGTCGATCGGACCGAGTGCCTTTGGCAAGTCGACCATGAGAGTTACTTCAGCGCTGTGCTGCGGGGCAAGACCTGTGACAGCGGCACCGGATGGATTGAACCAAACGGCGCGCCAGCTGGCCCCCACGGCACCCAAGACATCATTCACGTAGCTGTCGCCAACCATGACTACTTCGGAGGGCAGAACACCCATGGATTTTTCAATAATTTTGAAGAAAGCGGGGTCAGGTTTTCGCTTATTCAGATCCACTGAACTGAAGAAATCTGAAAAATATTGAGCAATCCCCAAGCGTGCCAGGGCAGCCGCGAGCATCGGTCCATCCGAAACGTCTGCATTCGAACCCACAGCCAGCCGGTATCTCCCATTCAGACGATCCAACATCTCTTTCACTCCGGCAACAGCTTCCAGAACATCCCACTCCACCATGGGGCGTGAATCGTCGGAGTTAAGATTAATCAAGGTATCTCCAGCGTCGAAGATGATTGTGGTGACCGGCATGGTGTTTCCTCCGGAGACATTTTACAACAGATGGCGCTGCAGGCCGGTCAAGGCGCTGATGGTATAATCCCTCCATGCCCTCGCTCGTCGCAATCGACCTTGAAACCACCGGCCTTGATCCCCAAAAAGACGCCATAATCGAAATAGCTGCCGTACGTTTTTCCGGCAACCGGGTAGAAGCAGAATGGACCTCGCTCATTAATCCCGCCCGTGCCATTCCGCCGCTGATTACCCAGTTAACTGGTATCAACAATGATATGGTGCGCAATGCCCCGCCCATCAAGGCTGTCATTCAGGAATTGGCAGATTTTGTGGGCGATTCTCCGGTGGTTGGGCATAATGTGCAATTCGATCTGGGCTTTTTACGAAAAAGCGGAATCCTTGGATTGGCCGAACCGATTGACACCTATGAACTGGCTGCTGTACTTATGCCAACTGCCAGCCGCTATAACCTCGGTTCGCTCGGTCAGATACTGGGAATTCTGATCCCCAATTCGCACCGGGCATTGGATGACGCCCGTCTGGCGCATGCAGTTTACATGAAACTGTATGAACGTGCAATTCAAATGCCGATCGATCTGCTGGCTGAAATTGTGCGTGACAGCGAGTCGGTGAACTGGGACGCCGGCTGGGTCTTTGGCCAAATTATGCGCGCCAGGGCGCGCGAGCCGATTGGCGCACGTCAGGTGCAGCAACATGATTACGGCGCGCTTTTCGCGTCCACGGCAGCAGTATTATTACCGCCACTCACCCCGCCGGAAACGCTCACTCCGCTCAACGTCGATGAGGTGGCATCGCTGCTGGAGTACGGCGGACCTTTTTCCCGTTATTTCGAGGGTTATGAGCAACGTTCACAGCAGGTGGAAATGCTGCGTGCAGTCACCCGCGCTTTTTCAGACGGTTACCATCTGATGGTCGAGGCAGGTACCGGAACAGGAAAGTCCTTTGCGTATTTGGTTCCGGCTGCATTGTGGTCGATGCAGAACAATACCCGCATTGTGATTTCTACCAATACTATCACCCTCCAGGAACAACTCATCAATAAAGATATTCCCGACCTGCGGAATGCCCTTGGGCTCGACCTGCGCGCTGTGGTACTCAAGGGACGCTCCAATTACTTGTGTCCGCGCCGGCTGGAAGCGCTGCGCACCCGCACGCCGGAAAATGCCGATGAAATTCGGGTGATGTCCAAGGTATTGGTGTGGTTGAGTGAAGGCGGGTCCGGCGACCGCTCGGAGATCAACCTGAACGGTCCGATGGAACGCGAGGTCTGGTCGCGGCTCTCGGCGGATGATGAAGGCTGCAAGGCCGAGGTATGCATGAGCCGCACCGGCGGCGCTTGCCCCTTCTACCGCTCGCGCATGGCAGCGCAATCTGCTCATTTGATCATCGTCAACCATGCGCTGCTGCTGTCGGACGTGGTCACCGGCAACCGGGTCTTGCCCGATTATTCCTATTTGGTCGTTGACGAGGGACACCACCTGGAAGCCGCTTCGACCAATGCGCTCAGTTACAAAATTACCCAGAACGATCTGGCGCGCATGCTGCGCGAATTGGGCGGCGCCTCCAGCGGCATCTTGGGACGACTGCTGAACCAGGTGCACAACCTCCTCAATCCCGCCGAGCTGGCATCTCTAACGACTTTCATGCAGCGCGCCACCGACTTGGCCTTTCGCCTGGAAAACCAGATGACCCAATTCCTGCGCACCGTTGATTTCTTTATGGATCATATTCGCGATGGCGCTCCGGTTAGTTCCTACGGGCAGCAGGTACGCATTTTGCCTGCAACCCGCACCTTGCCCGCCTGGACTGAAGTGGAAATGGCCTGGGATTCCACCGGCGAGTTCATGAGCCAACTGCTGATTTTGGTTGGGCAAATCCACCAGAATGTCACCGATACCTTTGACCAGCCGCCCGAGGAAATGGAAGACACCATCGGCAATCTGGGCAACATCATCCGCCGCCTGACTGAAGCTCAGGCATATATGGCAGCGCTGGTTTCGCAGCCGGATTTGAATTACATCTACTGGGTTGAAATTCAACCCAATACCAATCGGCTGGCCCTACAAATCGCACCGCTGCACATCGGCCCGCTGATGGAACAGTTTTTATGGCATGAAAAAAGCAGCATTGTGGTGACTTCTGCCACCCTGACCACCCAGGGCGAGTTCGAATACCTCAAGAGTCGGTTAAATGCCGACGAGGCCGATGAATTGGTGCTCGGATCGCCTTTTGATTACGAGACGTCCACTCTCCTGTATCTGCCAAACGACATCCCCGAGCCAAACGATGCCAACGGCTACCAGCGAGCGGTGGACCAGTCGCTGGTGCGGCTGGCAAAGTCAACTGGCGGCCGAATGTTGGTGCTGTTTACCTCGTATGCACAATTACGAAAAACCTCTCAGGCGATTACCTCGCCCTTGCTTGAAGAGGATATCCAGGTTTACGAACAGGGTGAAGGAGCTTCTGCCAACACCTTACTGGAAACTTTCCGCGGCACCGAAAAGGCTGTCTTGCTCGGCACGCGCGCTTTTTGGGAGGGCGTCGATATCCCCGGCGATGCGCTTTCGGTGCTGGTGATCGTCAAACTGCCGTTCGACGTGCCGTCTGACCCAATCGTCGCAGCCCGATCCGAGACCTTCGACGACCCCTTCAACGAATATCACCTGCCAGAGGCGATTTTGCGCTTTCGTCAGGGTTTTGGTCGGTTGATTCGCACCCAATCCGACCGCGGGGTGGTAGCGGTGTTCGACAAACGCCTGCTCTCCAAGCGCTACGGCCGTTCCTTCCTCGATTCACTGCCGGATTGTAAAGTCCAGGTGGGCTCGCTGCGTGATTTACCCGCCTTGACCGCTCGCTGGCTCAACCTGTAAGGGTCAGTTTGAGTAAACTGGGAGGAAATTCATTGCCGGCTACCCCTGAAAAAAAATGGCAGCCCAAAGCCAGCCTGCTGGATGTCTTTAAAGGCCGGCAGCGCGCCATTCTGCGCATCGACGCAAACCGGACCATCGGCGAGATCAATCCGCACATTTACGGGCACGTCATCATGCACCTGGAACGCAGTATTTACGGCGGCATCTGGACGGACAACGGTGAAAGACTGCGCGAAGATGTGCTGCGCCTGATCCAAACCCTCAAGCCGCCGGTGATTCGCTACCCGGGCGGCAACTTCGCCAGCGCCTACCACTGGGAAGACGGCATTGGTCCGCGAGAATCGCGCCCAAAGCGCTTTGACCCGACCACGAAGGTCGAGGAGAGCAACCAGGTTGGCACGGACGAGTTTATCGAATTATGCCGGCGCACCGGTGCTAACCCGTATATCTGCGTCAATGACGACACTGGCACACCCGAAGAAGCCGCGCGTTGGGTGGCATACTGCAACCAGGATGCTCAGGGTGAACAGGGACGCCGCCGGGCGGCCAACAGGCATCCTGAACCTTACAACGTGCGCCTGTGGGGCGTCGGAAACGAAATGTGGGGCCCCTGGCAGGTCGGTCGCACAGATGCATCCGGCTATGTGCAGCGTCTGCGACCCTTCGTCCAAGCCATGCGCGCGGTTGATCCTTCCATCTACATAGTGGCGATGGGCGATACCCTGGCCGAAGATGCCGACTCGGCCGGCCGGCGTTGGAACGAGACCGTGCTGCGCGAAGCCGGCGACTTAATCAACTATCTTTCGTTCCACCTGTACCAACCCGGTCAAGCAGGCTGGCAGGAGAGCTCCGACCCGGAGGCGCTGTATTACACCCTTTGCGCCGCACCGCTTTCTGCGGAGAAGGATATTCAACGTCTGGCTGAGTTGATCAAACAGGTGGCGCCCGGGCGCGGCATCAAGGTGGCATTGGACGAGTGGAATGTCTGGCCGGCTCCGTCCGAAGGGGCTGCCAGTATGCACGATGTGCGTTACACCATGCGCGACGCGCTTTACGCCGCCGGGATGCTGAATGCTTTCCAGCGCCAGAGCAAGGTACTAACGCTGGCGAACCTGGCGCAGATGGTCAACGTTCTGCCGTTGATCGTCACCGATGAACGCCAGTCGTATGCTACGCCCATTTATTACCCCTTCGAGATGTACCGCCAGATGGAGCCGGTTGCCCTGGATGTCGAGCTAGACTCACCGGTGTACCAGAGCCAGGTGCTTGGCAATATCGAAGCCATGGAAAAAGTGCCATACATCGATGTCTCGGCCACGCGCTCGCGCAGCGGCCAGCGGGTGGTGCTGGGGATTGTCAACCGCCATCCCACCCGTCGGGTTGATCTTTCGGTGCGATTGTACGGTTTTAGCGATCTTAGCCCAAAAAACGGCTGGCTGCTGCGCCACAGAGACCCGCTGGCGGAAAACAGCTTTGCCAACCCGGACAATGTGAAGGCCAAAGCAGTTGACCTGCGCCAGATCGGCAAAAAGTCGCGGTTCACGCTGGACCTGCCGCCGTGTTCCGTGGCGGTGGTCGCGCTGGAATAGGACAAGGTTTATTGTAGGTCGGATTGAGGGCAGGATTAACCACAATTTCCTAATCGAATGCACTCTGCCCTCAATCCGACATTGCTAATCCAAAACGGGCGTCGGATTTCGGGCGGATAAAATTTTGCTTCGAATCCTTGAATGCAACCGCTCTCAATCCGACCTACAAAACTGCTCGGTGTCGGTGATTGGCTTGTGGGATAGGCAATCCATTTGTCGGGTGCATTTCCCCTGTTTTCCTCTATTGACAATTCTTGAAGTTGATTGTATTATATCCGTAACGATTATAGTTTTAACGGATATAATACATGAAATCATCTGTCCCTCAACCCCTTACGCCAGCCGTGTTTCACATATTATTGGCGCTGTCTGACGGCGAAAAGCACGGCTATCGTATCATGCAGGCGGTGAAAGCCAATTCGTACGGCGAATTTCAGATTGGACCCGGTACGCTTTATGGCACGATCAAACGCATGCTGGCAGATGACCTGATTGCCGAATCGGAGGAGCGCCCTGATCCCGAACTCGATGATCAGCGAAGACGATACTACCGTTTGACCGATCAAGGGCGCCAGACATTGCAAGCCGACTTGGTTCGAATGGATGCACTACTGAAGCGTGCCCGAACGCTAAAGGTCATTCCGCCTGCACCAACCAGGTTGTCGCTATGAGCAGCGTAATGTCACCCACCACCCACCCGGTTTTACCGCTTTTCAGGTGGCTGCTCACCTGGTATCCAAAATCTTTTCGGCAGCGCTTCGAGCAAGAAATACTGCTGGCTTTTCAGGATTGGTTGAATAACGAGTCGGAGACGGATTCAAGAGGACGCAGTTTTACGATCTACTGCGCAGTCATTACCGATTTGCTGTTGTCGATCCTCAAGGAACATTGCTCTGAATGGAGGAATACGATGAAAGTCTCTTCAATTTTCCAGAAAATTGCAATTGCCATGTTAGCTGTTTGGCTTACGATTTGGGCTTGGTCGCTTGGCAAATGGGTACTTCTCTTGCCGCTCGCCGATCCAGCCAGCTGGCTGCTAGGAAAGGACTATTCCAGTACTGCAAGCAGCATTTTTGGGGGCGCTATGTTCCTCATCCCCTTCCTGGCGCTCCTGACCTTTGTTATCCCGGCGTTGAAGATTAATATAAGTACCGAGGGCGGCGATTCAATGATGTTGCTCCGGCTGCAAAAGATGGGCAAGACACAGGCAGTAGTCGCCTGGGCGTGCCTTTCCGCCACCGTGGTGCTGTGGGGACTGATTTTTACTTCCAGGATGGGATGGTGGTAAAGGAATATTCGTTGCACCTGCATTTGATCATCGGCCGGGTTGGGTAGGTCGGATTGAGGGCGGGATCAACCACGATTGTCGAAATTATCTCGTCCCGCCCGAAATCCGACGCTGATTGGGTAAACAGATTGTCGGAATTCGGGGCAATATAGAAAATTTCGGACCACAATACTGTGCCGCCCCTCATTCCGACCTACAATTATTCTTATTCTTTCGAAACTTGCCACAGATACAGTGACGCCACCGACCCGTAGGGCGAGTAGCGCTGGCGGTATTCCTCGAACTGCGGGCGCGTTAATTCAGCCTGCCCGTACAAATTCATCATGCCGCGCCGGATCGCCAGATCATGCCAGCTGACCACGTCCGGGCGCTGCATGGAAAAGATCATCAGCATTTCGGCGGTCCAAACGCCAATGCCGGGTTGACCTGACAGGCAGTTGATCACCTCACTGTCAGGTAGGCTGGGCAGTTCCGCCAAATCCAGTTCACCGCTGGCGACAGCGCTGCCAATGCTCTTGATATATCCCGCCTTACGAAACGACATTCCGCAGTATTGAATCGCCTCCAGCGAGGCAGCAGTAACTGTTTCTGGCGTAACCGTTCCTAAAAGTTGTAAAACTCGCCCCCAAACTGTGGCGCCGGCTTTGTTGGATATTTGCTGGTGAACAATGCTGGAGACCAGCGCCGTAAAAAGGTCCGGGATGACCGCCCTTTCAATCAACCCAATGCGCTTTATGGCTTGCGCCAGGGTTTCATCCTGGCTCTTTAAATAATTCAACTCTACATCACTATAGCGAAAGAAATCCATATCAGGCGATCTTCTCGCGCCATGTACGGATGGCCTGCGCATGGATCGGGTAATGCCCATACGTATCCAAACGCAGCCGGCGGCGGAAGCGGGAATCGCTGGTGAACAGCTCTTCTGAAACAGTTTGAAGGTAGGCGATCAAGGCTGCATGGGTGGCATTTACTCGTTTCAGGGTCTCTGCCAGCGACAGCGCCTGCCATTTCTCGGTCATCAAGGCGTTGAAGGCATCGATGCCGCCATACAGAATCGAATAGCGCTGCGGCCGGATGCTCTGGAGCACTTCCGGCAGGTGTTTGAGGGTTTCTTCCTCCCACCAGCTCACATGAGCCAGCAGATCCTTCACCGACCACTCGCCCATTACCCCGGGTCGCACCAGTTCTTCGGGCGACAAGCCAGCATACGATTGATGAAAGTCTGCCCAGGTCTTTTCCAGTTTATCGATTAGCTGCTGTTTGTTCATTTATTGGCTTCCTTCAAGCGCGCGCGCTCGTGCTTGAAAATCCGGCGCAGGATGGCGGTAGTGGCTGCATAGGTTGAGTCCATGCCAAAGTACGAGAGCGTCCCGGCTCCCAGGTTTTTACCCTTGCCGAGCGGTGTATCCGAGGCGTAATGCAGGATGCCCAGGTCAAACGGCAGGTTAAAGAAGTTGACGATCTCGTTGACCGGGTGGCGCTTGGGACGCGCCATTTCGTATACCGCCGAAAGGTAGGGACCGGCTTCCATTTCGATGTCGGTATAACCTTCGCGGTAGATCACGTCCATGATGCGTGCGTTCTGCAAAAAGGTGCCGTACACGCTGACCGCCTTCTGGTTGTCGAGCACGGTGCCAAACTGCAAGTAAGGCGATACTTCCCCTGCCTTGAAACAGTTCTCGAACAGGTAGGTATTTTCCGAATGTTCGTCCTGAACGACGTTCGGGATAATAACATCCCCTTGCCGGCCGTTGAGCGTAGCCGCCTTGCCCATGATGTACACGCCAAGGATGGGTTGGGCATGCTCGGCGATTTTGACCAGCAAGTTATAGGCGCCCATTCCCAACGGGTAGTCGATATTCAATATCAGAGCGTCCGATTGGGCCAGCCAGGTGTGATCCTCATCGTTCAAGCGCGGGTCCAACCAGGCCGGATTGAGTTTCTTCAGCTCCACCCGCTGCGCTTCTACGTCAAAGTAGTGCTCGCTGGGCACCCGGAGGATGCCTGCTTCGGTTTCAGCCGCAGCCTGGCCGCTGATCAGGTGACGGCCCCCACTGGTTTGCTGGTATTTTTTCAATACGTAATACCAGAAATTTTCCTGGCTGGAAGGCACCTGACCGGTGGTGATGCTTTCCCATTCAGCCTTCAAATCGCCGTTTTCTTTGCGATCAAGAAACTGTTGCAATTCTGCCTGGTGGCGCAGCGCAAAACCGGTCAGCAAATTGGGCAAGGAGTGCGTGTTGCTGGATATGAAATAGACCGGGCGGTCGTTCAACTCCGGACAAACGCGCTCGATGTTGTCCCACCAGGCGCGGGTTGCCAGGCGGTAATCTGCCAGCGAGCCGCTCAACAAGCGAACGCCGATTCGGCAGCGTTTGTGAGCAATGCGCTGCAGGGTGGCGCTGAATGACCGGCCCCAGATGGTGCGCAGGCGTTCCAGGTCTTCCACGCTGATCTCGAGTAGTTTCGCCAGGGTTTGAAAAGCAATTGGGTCTTTTTCGACAGCCTGCCAGGTCAAAGATGCCGGCCAGCGCTGCAGCAAAGTGTGCAGCTTGTTCCACTCGATCTGGTAGGCGACCAGCGACGGGATGATATCATCCAAATCGGAGCGGCTGGCAATGTAACAGGCCAGCGTGTCTTTGCGGTTGAAAAAGCAGCGCCGGCGGCGCGCCCGGGCGGACACCTGCTGCCAGTTTTCGATTTCCAGGTAACCGTGCTGGTGAAAAACTACCGCGGACTGCCCCAGAATGACCGAACGCACGTCGGGCATACAGTCCGGCAGCCGCAGCAAACTATAAATGAAAGCCGAGGTGTCCGGCGTGCTTTTGCGCGCGTCCAGGTGGAGCGACGAGTTTGTGGCTGCATGCGTTTCCTCCAGCGTTCGGATCTGAAATTCAGCCGTAGTTCGCAGCAGCGAGTAAATGGTTCGCAGGTAAAGTGCGATTTCGTCCGAGGCAGTGCTGGGAACCGTTCTTTCCATGCCAGTCGTTTCCAATCCCCAAAAATTTATCTGATTGTAACATGGAGAGGTAAACAATCGATCACAACATGGCCAATATTTAAATTGTAGGGACACGGGGATTGTAAAAGAGCGCCGGTTTATCAACGGCACCCCGTGTCCGTATTTATAGCGAAAATCAAATCGCGATATGGCGAATTATTTTTGGTATGGGCAATGAAACTCATTTCTTATAAGACGTGGGGCGTATGCCTATTTTATTGAATTAATAATCCGGTGCGTTCAAGTACGGTCACAGACCGCCCTGAGGGCGGAACGCACCCTACGGGAAACAATATTTATATCCGCACGCACTCGAGGATCAACAGGCTGGTCAAAAATCAACGAGGCAGGCTGGATGCCCAGCAACCCCACCTCACAGCCCAATTCCTGGCGTAAATAAGCGCCCAGCACGGCCGGTGGCAGGCCGTGGGTAAAAGCATCCATGCCTTCCACCGCATCCCAGGGCAGCCAGGCAATCGTTCCAACTGGTTGTCCCATATCCACCGCATCGATCAGCACAACCAGGTCGGGCCGAAATTTACGCAGCGTACCGGTGATGTTTTCCGGGGCTACGCCCGCATCCAGCGCCAGCACATTTCCGCGCGACGCTAGCTGCGCAGCCAGTTTGCGGGCGATCAATGGCCCAACGCAGTCATCTGCGTTGAACTCATTGCCAATCCCGACGAATGCAACCCGCGGCAATTGCCCCGGAATTGCATCTGCATGATTTCGGGCGTCAAGCCTGTTCAGCGCCTGCCTTAGCTGCCTGCTCCATGAAGAGAGCAATATCTTCTTCCTTCCCGTAATACATTACGAACGGTTGTTTTTGCGCCGCAGCTAATTCCCAGTCTTCATTGGATAAACGAAGGCAATTAAAACGGCAGCTAACCACACATTGCGCGCAATAAATGCAGTGGTCAGCATGGTAATTCATGATAAAGCGTTTGTTAGCCTTATCGATAACGATCAATTCGATTGCGTTGGCCGGGCAGTCTTTGACGCATAGCTGGCAGCCGGTGCAGTTGGTAGGATCCCACATTAATTTACCACGCAGCCGGATCGGCGCAGGTGTTTTGACGAATGGATACAGCTCGGTGGCAGGTTGTTTAAACAACGAGCGCAGTAAATCGCTAATCATCGGTCCAACAGACATCGCGCTCTCCTTAGAAAATCGATCCGAGATTGCGCCCAAGCACAATGGCAATCAACTGGACAACCGCCAGCAGCGCACCGGCGCGCCACCACAACCCGACTGTCTGGTCGATGCGCAGGCGGGCAAAGGCGGTTTGCAGCAGCGCCAATACCAGTAGCAGCGCCAGCGTCTTGAGCATGAATTCAAGCGGGTTTGCCAGCCCTCCCAGGTAGAAGGCAGAAACCAACGTCAGTCCAATGACCAGTTCGACGTCTTTACCCAGGCGGAAGAGCGCAAAGCCGCGCCCGGAGTATTCGGTCATGGCGCCGGCGACAATTTCCGTTTCCGCTTCAGGGGCGTCAAAAGGCGGCAGCTCGAGCTTGCCCATCAGGCCAATCATTGCCACCACAAAACCAATCGGCTGGGCGATCATCAGCCACAGGTTTTGATGAGCATAAGTATGGATCTCGCTGATTTGCCAGGTTCCTGCCGCAATGGCGGGTCCCAGCAGGGACAGTAAAAACGGCGCTTCATACGAAAAAAGCTGAGTCAGCGTGCGAGTGGCGCCAACCAGCGAAAAGCGGCTGGTGGTGTTGGCGCCCGCCAGTCCCATGGCCAGCGTCAAAACGGACAAGGCATACAATGCAATGATCAGATCGCCGCGGAAGCTGGCGGCAGGTTGAAATCCAAACAGCGGGACGTAAAGTCCGGCAGTCAACGCTGCCGCCAGGGCAATGACCGGCAGGGCGAAAAACAATCCCTTGTGCACGCCAACGGGCGTGATCTCTTCTTTCGCCAGTAATTTAAGGGTATCTGCCAGCGGCTGGATAAAGCGCGGCCCAATGCGGTTCTGAAAGCGCGCCACCAATTTTCGGTCAGCCCACTGGTAGATAAGCCCGCTGGCGATCAAAAACAGGCCGCCAGGGAAAATCAACAAAACAAAGATGGAGGGCAGAGGCAGATTCATCGGTAATATTCAATCCCGTACTGGCGTAATTTTTCCCAGGACCAAACCTGCGCACCCTGCTGGCCGCGTTTCAAGCTGATACTGCGGTCATTGCACGAAAAGCACGGGTCGATCCCGGAGAGCAGCATCGGCATATCGGCCAGTTTCAGACCAATGGCCAGGGAAAGGACGGTTGACCAGTTGCACAGGCTTGGCGTGCGTACCTTGACTCGCTCAGGTTTTTCGCTGCCGTTACTGGCGATAAAATACAACAGCTCGCCGCGCGGCGCTTCCACCCGGCTGACCGCTTCACCGGCGGGAATGCGCCGCGGCACGCGGGTAGTCAAATCCCCCTGCGGCATGTGATCCAGAATTTCGCGGATGACCCGGATCGATTCGAAGGTTTCATGGATGCGGACGATAAACCGGCCGTGCAGGTCGCCGCTGGTATGTGTCATCACTTTCACCGGGAACTGTTCGTAGGTGAGGTACGGCGCATCCACCCGGATGTCGCGGGCGACACCGGATGCGCGCGCGGTTGGTCCAATAGCGCCCAGAAATTCTGCTTTCTCGGTGGTCATGGTGCCAATGTCGCGCGTCCGACCGATGAAAGTTTCATCCGTGGTAACCACTTTCAGATAGAAACGATTGCGCTCTTCCAGAAAATCCAGGCCTTTATGGACTTCAGTCGCCAGTTCAGGCGTAATGTCAAACTTGACCCCGCCCAACAAGTTGGCTGAATAATGTACCTTGTTGCCCGAGATTTTCTCAAGCAGGTCCATGACCGTCTCGCGGTCGCGCCAGGAGTACATGAAGAGCGTGTCAAAGCCACCCTCGTGCGCCGCAACCCCCAGCCACAGCATGTGACTGTGAATCCTTTCCAGTTCGGCCATTAGCTGACGGATGGCATTGGCGCGCGGCGGAACTTCAACCCCCGCCAATTTTTCGACGCCCAGAGTGTAGGCTGTGGCGTGTACATGCGAGCAGATGCCGCAGATGCGTTCCATCAGATACAAATTTTGCGTCCAGGTGCGCACTTCAGCGCCTTTCTCGATGCCGCGGTGCACATACCCTAACCGCACGGACGCCCCGGTGACGATTTCGCCATCCACCCAAAACTCGAAGTTGGCGGGTTCCTTTAACGCCGGGTGCTGCGGGCCAATCGGAATGACAAATTTATTGGTATCTGCGGTCATGGGTCACGCTCCTTCCGCCCCGACAATTGGCTGATTGAACCCGGTGAACGACTTCCGTAGTGGGTATACGCCAGCAGGCCAGTCGTCAGCCAAAATCAAATGTCCGGTAACGCGCAGGCCAACTACCTCGACGCCGAACATTTCGCGCAATTCCCATTCATAAAGCATGGCAGTCGGCGCGATCCCGGAGATAGTCGGGATGACTGCCTGACTGTACGACAAGGTGATGCGCAGGGTCACCACTGCGGCACCGCTGCAAAAAAGGTACAGTACATCGATGGCGCTTTCCGGCTGCGACATGCCTTCAGCCGCAAGCTGCGCCGGACGATCAAGCCCAACAATGGCGCTCAAGTAGCCCCAGGATTCGTCCACCAAAGCGCGAACGGCTGCCAACAAGTTATCCGGGTGAATGTTCACCTCCAGCCGTTCCGGCTGCGGTCGGGTGATGGTCGTCGCAAACGGTTTCAAAACGGCTTCTGCCGCTCCTAATGATCCTATCGTACTAGCCATGATGATCCTCTAATCCGCTGCCGCTATGCAGCACACCGTCCAACCCGCCCCCTGACCATTGGATCGGTTCGGGGCGTTTGCCGGCCTTTAGCGCCTGTAGCAGAACGGCAACTCCATAAATAATGCCTTCCGGGCGCGGCGGACATCCTGGAACGAACACATCCACTGGCAGCAGTTCATTGATGCCACCGACAATGTTGTAACATCCATGAAAAACGCCGCCGGAAAGCCCGCATGAGCCTACCGCGATGACAAATTTTGGTTCGGGCATCTGTTCATAAGTGCGCAGCAGCGCGTCCCGCGCTTGCATGGTGACCGGGCCGGTGCAAATCAGCACATCGGCGTGGCGCGGGCTACCCTGCAGTTTGATGCCGAAGCGTTCCACATCATAACGCGGCGTGAGCGTGGCTAAAATTTGAATATCGCAGCCGTTGCACGACCCGCTGTTGAAATGGATCGCCCAGGGCGAGTTGATGCGCGCCCAGTTGGTGACCTTCGTCAAGACGCCCTGCCAGGATGAATTGAGGGTTTGTTGGACCATATCGTCTCCGCTACCCTAACAATAAGATGATCAATGCCAGCACCAGCCCCGCCAGATACGGCAGAACGCGGATCGAAAAGTCGCCCAGGCCAACCACCAGCGTACCCAGGTGCAAAATGGCAAAGAAAAACGCGATCAGGAAAAACGGCCGGTAACCGGGTGTTGAGTGGCTGCTGGCCTGCTCCTCGCCGCCCGTGTACGGACTTTCTTTAACATCGGAAGATTTGGCGGGGCCAGCCAACGCCTTGCCAAACCCGGCCAGAGCGAAAACCAGTGGAATGTAGAGTAGAAAAGCTACCGGAGGGGTGAGTATGAAATCCATCAGCATTTCTCCATCATCCGCCAAACAGCATCAGTAAACTTTGGGCCGCTGGACCAGTGAGCCAATCTGCTAACGACGGCCAAAGACCAAGTACCACCACCCCCAGGCTCAGGATCACCATAGGCACAGACATCAACACCGGGATGGGCTTGCCTTGTTCGACGATACTGGCAGGCTGACGGCGGTACAACCGGTTGACCAGCGGTGCGTAATAACCCAGCGAAAGGACGGAGTTGAGCGCGGCAAAAACAACCAGGGCTATCATCCAGGCGTTCCCGGTCTGGAACCCGCCCACAAAAATTTGCCATTTCGACATAAAACCTGCCAGCGGGGGCAAGCCGCCCAAACCCAGTACCGCCACACTGAAGGCGAAGGCCGTCAGCGGGTATTTACGCGAGGCTCCGTTCAAGTCGTCCACAACCAACGGATCGTGATTGCCAAGCGCCTGGTGCAGACTGTAGAGCAGCGCGCCGGCGGCCAAAAAGGCCAAGCCTTTCATCATAGCGTGCGTCAGGATGTGGAAGAATCCGCCAGCGGCCGAATTTTCCGACCCCAACACTGCCCCGGCGCCTACGCCCAGCAGAATGTAGCCCATGTGACTCAGGCTGGAGTAGGCCAGCAAGCGCTTGACCTGAGTCTGGCGCAGCGCCATCAAATTACCAACCAGCATATTGACCGCGGCAAAACCCAGCAGCAATGCGCCCCAGGAAACGGTCACAAGGTGCAGTGCCCCCAGCGCGCGCAGCATCGCCACCAGGCCGGCTTCGATGACCACACCGGAAAGCATGGCGCTGATGCCGCTGGGCGCCTGCGAGTGGGCATCCGGCAGCCAGGTGTGCAGCGGAACCAGGGCAGCCTTGACGCCAAACCCAATGATGAACAGCGCCCCGGCAGCCAGCATTAACCCTGAAGGCTGCGCCGCTATGCGAATCTCTTCCAGGTCCAGCGAGCCCGTGTTGGCGAATACCAGTCCGATGGCGAGCAATACCAGAACCGTTCCCAGCGCACTCTGCACCAGATATTTGACCCCCGCCTCGAGCGCGGCGGCTTCGTTGCGGTAAAAGGCTACCAGCACGTACGAGCAAAGCGCCATCGCCTCGAACCACACCCATAGGTTGAACAGGTCATCCGCTGCGCCTAACCCGATGATGGTGCCAATCATCGCAGTCAGCAGCGCAAAATAAGTTTCGCGCCCGCTGTCGCGAGCAATTGCCGGACCGGAAAACAAAGTTACCAGCGTGCCAAGCGCCAGTACGGCCACTGCCAACAGCAGTGCGATGCCATCCAGGCGCAAGCTGATCGCGCCAACGGCTATCAGCAGTTCATGACGAGTCTGGATAAATTCCGTGCCAACAATGAACAGGAAATAGCCGTCCACCAGTAATGTAAGGAGGGCCAACCAACGCGCCAGATCGACTTTGGGATATTTTCGCGTTGCAATCCGGCCAATCAGATAGATCACCGGACTGGCGACTACCGGCAACCCCAACGTCAGGAGAAATGCATCGTTCGCGTTCATGGTAATCCAACTCCAAGCGCCAGAATGGTCATAACCACGATCAATGCAGCCAGTAGATACGCCACATTTACGCTGAGCATTCCGGTCTGGGTCTCACGCAGCTTTTCAGCGCTATTCTGCGTAATCATCACCACAGCGCGGTTGACATCCTCAAACCCAAAACTGTTGCTTGCTGCTTTTCCAAGACCGGAAAAAGCCCGCCCAATCCCTGCCAACCGGTCGCGCTGCCACCAGGCAGCCAACCCCAGACCTATCGCCGCCAGCGCGATCCAGGTGACCGAAGCCGTCAGGACTTCCCGTAAAATCTCGCCGGTGGAATGCGCAGCGATCTGTTGAGCTGGCAAACTTTCCGAAAGCAGCCGCGAAAACGAGCCGGCCAGCAGCCAGGTGGTCATAGTCCCGATGGCGAGTGGTGCCAGCGCAACCTTCATGGCAGTGCCAGCTTCATGGGCATGGAGTTCAGCGCGCGGCTGACCGTAGAATACCAGCCACACCATGCGAAAGGTGTAGAAGGCCGTCAGCCCGGAGACCACCAGCATGACGATCAACATCCACAGCGGATTGCCGGGTTCCAGGCCAGCTTCCAGAATTAGTTCTTTGCTCCAAAAGCCGTTCAAGACCGGAAGCCCGGTTAAAGCCAGTGCGCCAATGACAAATACCAGCCGCACAAACGGTATCTTCTTCCCCAGGCCGCCCATCTCACGCATATCCCGTGTTCCAACCGAATGGATGACAGCGCCAGCGCCCAGGAAGAGCAGCGCTTTGAAAACTGAATGGCTGAGCAAGTGGAACTGAGCGGCAAAAACGCTGCCTGCACCGACCGCATAAACCATGTAACCCAACTGGCTGACGGTCGAGTAGGCCAGCACGCGTTTCAGGTCAGTCGCAACGATTGCCATCACCGCTGCCAGCAGCGCCGAAAGCATGCCGACCGCCATGACCGCCTCGCGCCAACCTGCAACACCCTCAAAAGCCGGGAAAAAGCGCGCCAGCAGGTAAACCCCGGCATTGACCATGGTCGCGGCATGGATCAATGCACTGATCGGCGTAGGCGCCTCCATGGCGTCCGGCAGCCAGGTCTGGAAAGGGAACTGAGCCGACTTGGCGGCAGCCGCCGCCAGACAGCCGAAGGCCATCCAGGCCAGCGCGCCGGCAGGCAGCAAGCCCGGGTTGGCGATCACAGCCAAAATGTCGTAACCGCCGGTGTGGGCAAATAGAACCAGCGCTCCAATCAGCAAACCAAGCCCGCCAAACTGGGTGATGATGAGCGCCTTGATGCCGCCGGCGACGGCTTTGGGATCGTCATTGTGGAAGGAAATCAGGGCATACGAGGTCAGCGCGGTGATTTCCCAGAAAACGAACATCAGCAGTAAATTGGTGGTCAGCACCAGGCCAACCATGGCGCCAATGAAAAACAGGACAAAGGCATAGTAACGGCCAAGCTGCGCTTCGCCGCGCATGTAGTCCACCGAGAAGATCACCGCCAGGGAACCGATGACCGTGGCAATTGCGGCTAAAAAGACGCCCAGACCGTCCGGCGAGAAGGTGAAATCGCCAAAAGCGCCGCCTATGGGCAGTGTGACCAGCAGGCGTTCATTGCCAAAGGGAATGAGCAGCAGGGCAGTGATCCCGGCTGCGACCGAAAAGCTAACCGCCAGCGTATGCTGCAGCCGGGGATGACGGTCGCCGGCTGCCCAGCAAAGCAATGCGCCCAGCCAGGGAAGTCCAACTGTCAAAAGGATCAATTGTTCTGCCACAGATCATCTCCTCAGCGAGGTTAGCGAACGCAGGTCCAGGGTTCCGATCACACGGCGTACCTGTACGGCCAGCGCCATACCGATGACCGCCACGATGGTGTCAGCAATAATGACCGTAATGGCCAGGCTTTGACCCAAATCCTCCTGGCCGGTCAGGCGACCGGCCAAAACCAGCGCCAACATGGCGCCCTTGACCAGCAATTGCAACGCGACAACAACCTTGATCAGATGACGGGTGGTCAGCAGTGCATAAATGCCAATCCCGATTAAACCCAGGACCATAATGATTACGGTGGTGGGAATGGATATCGTCATGCTCTATGCTCCTTCTGCGATGGAGTTAGATCTGTCTTTTGATCGGATAGCAGCCCCAAGACCCCCAGAACGCCTGCCAGAATCATCAGAATCTGCAGTAGGGTGTCCAATTGCCGGTCTTCCCAGAAAATTTCGCGGAAGGTTCCGTATACCTGACCGGTTGCAGGCTGGTTAATTCCCGGCAGGACGAAAATCAAAAGCAGTGCGCTGGCGCCGAAGAGCAGAACCCAGGCCAGCGGCCGGGGAATCATGCGGCGCGCGTCCAGGTTTTCTTCGCCGGTCAAGTTGATGGCGAACACGAACAGAACTGTCACCAGACCGGCCCCAACGCTCAGTTCGATCACGGCGATTTCTGGCGCCCCCAATAAATACATTTCCAATGCGACCAGCGCGCTGGCGCCCGCCAGCCACAGGGCAGAAACCAACAACCGCGCCGCCCGAACAGCCTGGATTGCGCAAACCAGCGTTGCCGCCGCAATCAGAACATGAAGCATGCATTCACCTCCGCTGAGGATTTAGGTTTCATTGCGCTAAAGTTATCTACCATTGTGAACAATAAGAGCGGTGGAACTGTCTGAAAAGCGGGCGAGCGTGAAAGCCCGCCTCTACTGGTAGGGGATGGGTTCCACCCCATCCCGCATATGTGGTGGAATAAATGGCAAATTTACTCTTTTAAGACAGCCCTTAACATCTCTTGAATGAATCCTGCTCTTCCAGATTAATCTTAGCCTTGTTTGTGCATAATTTCACATGATAGGTTTCCCGAACAAGCAGGCTAACCGTCACGAGTATTTATGACAATCTTTTCAATAATCATGACAGGACTTGTAATTTATAACGCAGCGCGTTATGATGAACTGGCGAACCAGTTTTCTCGATAATGGAGGTGTGATGATGACTGAAAACTCGAAAACCGACGAATCCGCTGAAAAGAACCCATATTCAGCTTTCTTCCAGCTTTCAAGAAAGGTGCTGCTGGCTGGCATAGGCGCTGCGGTGCTGGCGCAGGAAGAGATCGAGAACTTTGTTAACCGCATGGTAGAGCGCGGTGAAATTGCCGAAAAAGACGCCCGGCAGCTGGCTCGGGAAATCATGGACCGGCGGGAGAAGATGATGCGTGAGTGGCGCGGTGGAGGCGAACCCTCCCACCCGCCGGCCGCGACTAAAGCCGACATCGATGCGCTAACAGCGAAAATTGCTGAACTCAACCGCAAGATCGACGAGCTTAATAAAAAACAAAAATCTGGCGAGTAATTGCAGTGTATGCCGATCATCAGGCGCTACACCAACCGAAAACTTTATGATATTAACGCGCGGCGGTATGTCACCCTGGAGGAGATCGGGGCGATGGTGCGCAGCGGTGATGAGGTGCAGGTGGTGGATTATGCCACTGGCGCTGACCTGACTACTGTAACCCTGCTGCAAGTGCTCTTCGACGAGGAGAGGCGCGCCGGGGGTTTATTTCCACTGGCGCTGCTGACCCGCCTGGTCAATCGCGGCAGCCGCGGATTGAGCGCCCTGCTGGACCCCATAGCCGCGTTCGACGGCGAACTCCGCCGCCGCGCCGCGCTACTGGTGGTGTTGGGTCAATTGACGCCGGACGAAGCCGACCGGTTGTGCGCGCTGCTGCTGGATCCCGCGCTCACAACGGCTGAAATGCCTGCCGAAGTCCCCGAGCCGCCAGCCAGTGCGGCCGAGATCCAATCCCTGCTCGCAGAGGTGGAGCGCCTGGAAAAGCGCATCGAACAATTGGATCAATGGTAGCGGCGAGTCTCCGTGCCCGTCCAGTTAATGGACTAAACGACGCTTTTCAGTCCGCGCGTAGAGGCACGGGGATTTAACCTGAACACCAGGAAATCAATATCACCCCGTGCCCGTGGTGACGAGAAGTCTTTCTGTCATCTCGAAACGACGAGATTGCCTTTGCCTCGCCCTTACCTGGGGTGCACGCCACATTGCTGGAGCGCGGGAATGGTGGAGAAAGTAACTGGCCGGGCACGGGGAAACATTGATGATGGAGAAGTCTTTCAAATCCCCGTGCCCCTCCGAATCATATATCCCCACCGACCTCCCTGCTATTCCTCAATCTTGAAGATCGCCCCGGCGCTGCGCCCTTCCACTTCCGGGAAATAATACGTGTATGCCCGCGCCGGTAGCACGCGAAACTCGCCGGCCTGCAGCGGTTGCAGCTTGTAGGTCAGGGTGTACGTTCCAGCCGGCAGGTAACTGGCGATCCATTGAATGTTTTGGTCGGTAATGGCCGGCGGGCCAAACCACCACCAGCCCCAGCCGTCCGCAAATGGATCGAGTGCATCGACCTCGGGAACCAGCGGCTTCTCCGGCATCCAGGCAGCGGTGTTCAGGCGTAAATTGATAAGCTCTGCACCAGCCGGGATAGCATCTTCTACGACCACATAGTACAGATCGGTTGGCGCGGTGATCGTCACTCGCCCAATCACCACCGGGTTGGACGCAGCCAAATTGACCCCATCGACCGCCGGGCAATCCTGCACAGCACAGTCCGCGCCTGCCAGAATATACTCGCGGCTGATTGCCAATCCACTCTCCAAAGGCTGCACCTGCTCGACTGGTTGACCAAGCTCGAGATAAGCCCGGTAGTACAACCGTCCGGCGCCTTCGGAGTGGACAAAGCGCAGTGCATTTCCCATATTGGCGTTCAGATCATCGAGCGGGGCGCTGGCGCGCACCACGCTCCAGTTTTCATCGCCTGCGCTGCCAGAAGCGAGCGGATTGCCGTTCAAAGTGGCTGAAAAGTCAAAACTGCCTTTTAACTCGTTGGTCGCATGCAGGAAGCGGGTCAACGCCAGCATCACCCAGGCAGAATCGTAACTGGATGCCCAGCTACCAGATGTCTGCCGGTGCGAAATCAGGTAGCGCACAGCATCCGCCGGCAGCGGTGAAGCCGGATCCCTTTCAGCCAGGGCAAACACAACCACTGCAGTGGTGAAATTGGGGGTGGAAAAATTCTGCCAGGCAGCTTCGGCATCCTGCCAGTTGACGCCGGTGGCTGACCGGATCGCCAGGCCCGACAGATCCGAGAAGATGGTTTTTGCCCCTTCCAGACCGCGGCTCTCGAACGTCAAAGCCAGCAGGGCCTTTGCCCACGGGCTGAGCCGTTCGCGTTGCTCGTACAAAGCTGCTGACTCCCCCTCTTTATAACCGGAGCGGTCCAACGTATATAAAACCAACGTCAGGCGGTCCAATTCCCAGTCCTCGAGCGCATCCCGGGCCGGGTAAAGGTCAGCGGCAATTTTGTTTCGGGTGGTTTCCTTCAGACCGGATGGCAGCATGAAACCAGCCTCATCCGCCAGGACCAGCGAAAGCAAGGCGTAACTGGAAAGATAAAGGTCGCTTTGGCTGCCCTTAGCCCAGCCAAACCCGCCGTCGCTGTTCTGCAAACGTGGCAGTCGTTCCAAATCCTGATCTATAGCCTGCTGTAAACGGTCCGTTAAACCGGGCGTGCCAGCACCGCGTTCTTTAGCCAGGTCGTAGGCGGCCAGGTTTGCCAGTAGATGTGAGATTGTCGGCTCCGTCAGATCAACCGGGTAACTTTCCAGGGCTTCCAATCCGCTCAATACAGCGCCGGCCAGGGTGCTGCTCATTTCAATGCGCAGCTCTCCGCCGGTCGGTTCGTATGAACGAGGCAGGCTGACCACTTCCAGATTCTCCCCCGCTTCAAGCATCAACCCGCTGGTGGCAAAAGTTTCGGGCGAGGCGTAGTGCAAAACAGGCAATGAGCCGGATTGCGGGGTCGAGGAATCTTGCATGGCGCCGCTGCGAGCGGAGAAAATCAATTCAGCCGTCCCGGCATCCTGAGCGCGAACCCACCAGTTCACTCTCTCCCTCCCGCCAGGTTCTACCCGAACGACCTTTGCTGCATCCGCAGCAACTTCCAGGGCGACCCCTGTTGCACGGAGTTCTACGGTCACGTCCAGCGTCTGGGAGGTATTGTTATTGACCGCAGCGCCCAATTGCACCCGATCGCCGGCAACCAGGAAACGCGGGGTTACCGGGCGAATGATCAAATCCTTGGTCACCAGCAGTTCAGTAACTGCCTCGCCTACTCGTGTATCGCGCGTCAAACCGCGCACCGTGGCCACCCAGGTTGTCAAATTATCCGGCAGCGGGAATTCGATCATTGCCCGGCCGCTGGCATCCGTTTCGAAAGCGCCGCTCCAGTACGCAGTATCCTGGAAATCCCGGCGGAGGTCTGCCACCTGAGCCTGATCGCCCCCACCGCCTCCGCCCAAACCGGGTTGGATCGTAACGATTCGCCCAGTGTAGGCTGCCAGAGCGGTGCTGGTCAGAACGCCCAACGGCTGCGGTCCATAAAAGGCCGAAATGATATCGGGCGCGTTGGGATCTGCCAATGCAAAGATGGCCTTATCCACCACCGCAATCGAGAATTCACCCTGCACCGGGCTGCCCGCTGAATCGGTGACCTGGACATCGAAGCGGGCGGTTTGGCCAGGCTCCAATGTCTCTTCCTGGGTTGTCAGGTGAACATCCAGCAACAGCGCCTCTGCATCCACTTTCAGTTCCAGGATGCCCATCCGAAAATCCGGCTTACCCGCATCCGTTTGGCCCAGCAGCAGCACCGAGAAAAACACATTCGGCGCGTCCTCCGGGAGAATGTCCAATTCAAAAGTCGTACTTGACCCCTGGATGTCTACCACCTGGGATCTTAGCACGCCTCGCCGCTCGACAGTCACCAGCGCAACAGCACCCTGTGGGAACGGATTGGGGATAAAGATCTCAGCCGTATCGCCTGCCTGATAGGATGGTTGACTACCCTGCAACCGGATATGTTGATCCGGCAGGTTCGGCCACGGCACGCTGCCCGTTCCGCCAGCCCAGATCATCACCTGCGTAAGCGCCTGGCCGCCGCTCATATCCAGCCGGTAGGCGCCGGGTGCATCCACAGTAAACTCGATACGCGCGCGTCCGTTGGCATCCGTGACCAGGTTGACGCTGCCGACTTCAGTCAATTCTTCCTCGAAGGTTGTTTCGCCGGTCTGGACATTGCTCCAATCCTGCACCCACTCCACGCGCTGGAAGACAGCGCTCAACTTCTTGTCTCCGACCGGCGCGGTCTGCCAGTCACTGGTCTGGATGGTGAAACCGATCGTCTCGCCCGCCTGTGCCAGCCAGGCTTCAGGCCGGATGCCAATGTAGAACTCATCCGGATGGACACGCGCAGAACCGCGCCGCGAGACGGTTTGACCGCTCTCATCCACCACCTCAGCCTGCAGGATCAGCGTATGAGCGGTAGCCGGATCCACCAGCTCCGTAAGTTCAGCCGGGCTAAATGTCACCTTCAACGAGCCATCCGGCCCGGTTCGGCCCTCACCGCCGGTCAAATAGCTGCCCATGAAAAATTCGGGGTTGCCGTACCAGAAAGGATTCAACCAGGCAGTATCCACCAGCCCGGTTGAATATCCTCCCGGGATCAGGAAATAATCATCCTGGACATACAAAGACCAGCGGACCAGCACATTGCTGGCGGCACCGCCAAAGTAATAACTGGTATTCACCGCTGCTTCAAGCGCTTCGCCGCTGCGAAAGTCGGTTTTGGCGAAATCAACCTGCACATCAATCTCGGGTTTGCGATACTCAGCTACCTGGAGGTTAAGCCAGGCATTGTGATCCGTCAACTGGATCGTGTAAGTCCCTGGAATGGCGTCTTCCGGCAGGGTAAATTCGCCGCTGACTGTCCCGTATAGCGAAAGCTCCAATGTAACCTCGTCGATCAAGGCAGATTGGCCGGTTGCGGCATCGTAACCGCCCAACAGTTTGAACTCGGCTTTTTCCAAGGCGGCCGGGGTGTAGCGGGCATCGTCAGGGGTGCGCAGCACGCCGCGGAAGTAAATCGTTTGGCCTGGTTGATAAATGGGGCGATCGGAATAGAGATACGCTTGCAAGTCCGGTTGAACAAATTGACTGGAAACCCCCATTTGCCACGGCGAGATACCGCTGGTCCAATTTGAAATTCCGACGCCAAAGGTCGCGGTTTCCGGATCACCGGCAACCACTACTATTCCCGGGTACAGTTCGCGATCTTTGGGAATGGCAATGCGGCTGATGCCGTCAGCATCCGTGGTACCGCTGCCAACCGTTTTCGCGCGGGACGTGAATACTTCAACCGGGATATTCGCAGCAGGCTGGCCCGTGCGAAGGTCGGTTACCCAGATAAACGCTTCAGCCTGTGATTCTTTGATGGTCACCTGCAACGGACTGACCACCAGCGAGAATCTCTGGTCGGTAGAATAGCGGGCGGTAATTTCCGGTGAACCAACCTGGTAAAGGTACAAACCACTTTCGAGCGCTCCAGCTCCGGGCACGAGATCGACCTCGATCCCCTGCGTAGTGTTAGGCGGCAAGGTCATCACCTGATCCCACTGCTCAACGGACGAAAATGCTTCCACATCCAGCGTAAGGTAATAGGCATCCAGGAACTGCTGCTTGTTGAGTGAAACGCGCGAAAGGTTTACGCTGCTCAGATTGACTGCGTATCCAGGCAAAATAGTCTCGCCAGGCAAAGTGAAAAGCACCTGGCTGCCGGAGAGCAGGATGGGGATTTGCAACGCCGGTACCGTATTGGCCACCCGGAAATTGGCGGTATAGGGGTCGCCCAACGTTCCTCCCCAGCGGTCCAGTAAATCTCCACGCAGCGTGAGGTGATAACCTGTGCCTTCAACGAACGATCCGGACAAATACAATGCTTTCCGGTCGCCGGAAGGCGTGATCCGCAAATTGCCGGGGGCAGGTTCCAGTTCCACCAACTGGGACAAATTTTGTCCCTCTGCCAGTGGGGCGTTGAGATAAACCAGGATCGTCCCCAGTCCGGTATACACGGTCAACGATTCACCCTGCGCCGGTTCGGTGGATTGGACCGAGAAGTCACCGACCGATTGGTACTCGATTTGGGTTGATATCAGCAATTCCGTCCCACCGCGCGACCGGGCACGGTTGGAAAGCTGCAATTGGTAACTGTTGCCCCGCTTCAACAACCGGGCAGGAGAATATGTAACGACAGTGTCGCGTTCAGCCCAGGTAAAGTTCCCGGGGATCACAGTTCCAACCGCATCGCGCAGAGAGAAATTCGACTCCACGCTGGCCGTGTCCATCGGCTGGTTGAAGGTCAGCGTAAAACTCTCATCCAGCAAGATCGTGTTCGAAGTAAGCGGCGCCACGACCAACAGCGCGGGGGGCGCCGTCGTAAATTCCCAATCCAGGGCGCCGCTGTCATCCAGTGCCGCGCCGGAGAAGCTGGTCAGGTCGGGATTCAAGTGTACGCGGTACTGAACGCCGCCCCCTAATGCCGGGTCAGCTTCGTAAATATATGTGCTGGTGTTCAACCAGGTCCCTTTACCGTCCACCTGCGGTTCGAGTGTAAAGGCTGGCGGGCCATCCTCCTCACCTAATGCAACCACGGGTTGGTTGAAGGAAACGGTCACCGTAGAGGACGGATTGGCATCCGCAGTACCCGGTCTAGGTAGAATTTCCGTGACGCGCAGCGCGCCCGGGGTTTGGAAGTTGAAACTGGCGGCCCGCAGCAAACTCTGACCGGTCTTGCTGCGGGCTGTATCTGCCACAGTGACAGTCAGGCGGATTTCAGGCGGCAAGGTCTGGTCCGGGACGAAACGAACAGTGCTGTCATCGTCCCACTCGAAGCTGCCAGGCAATGCCGGATCGACCTTGACAGCGCCCTCGACGGATTCGCGGTCCATGGGTTGGTCGAAGGTGAGTGTCACTTCGCCCTGCAGCGGCAGCGTTCCGGATGCTAACGGCACAGTTTCGACCACTACCGGCGGCAGCGGTTCTACTTGGATCGATTTGGATTCAGGGGTGGCAGTGGACGAGTCTGGCCCCGGCGCCGGGGTCGGCATAAAGGGCAGGTTACACGCCAGAGTGACCGCCATTAGGGTCGAAAAAGCTGTCAGCAGTTTGCGCGAGCGTCTATGCGTGGCCTGGGTTGGGTTCATCACCTGAGCTCCTTTGCGCCAATCACAATTGTTGACCGACGCCATCGCCTATTATCATTTAACCACACTTTAGGAAAGACATACAAGTGGCCGCTCGCGAGCTACCACTTACCCATAGCCCCGCCTGTAATGTCCAAAATTTGAATGAATGAGGAATACGTCTGGCTGTTTCGCCCAGTTAACGGTATACTCTCGCCCGATTGAGAGGACTTCCCCCGACCACCGGCCCTATTATGTTTGAGAAAATTGACGCGATCGATACCAAAATCTCAAAATTAGTCCGAATGGACCACGGCGAGTCACCATGGTGGAAACTGGTCACTTTTTTCGCCCATTCGGGCGACTCCTGGTTCTGGTTGGCCGGCTTGCTCATCTCTTTGGTATTATTTCCTTCACGCCGCCCCCTGGCCACGTTTTTAATAGCTGCCATCCTTGGCCTGGCGGTGATCGTCATGGTGATTAAATTTACGGTCCGCCGCAGTCGACCACCCGGTGATTGGGGGGCAGTGTACCGCAACACCGATCCGCATTCATTTCCCTCCGGACACGCTGCCCGTGCCAGTTTACTGGCTGTTATTGCAGTGTTGACCGGACCGGTCTGGATTGCAGTTTTGATGGGGATATGGGCAATCCTAGTTAGTTTGTCGCGGGTTTTAACTGCCATGCATTATTTTTCGGATATTGTCGCGGGAATATTGCTTGGAATCGCGGTTGGGCAGTTCGTTGTTTTGATCAGGCCGCTATTAACAGCGCTGCTGCCGGCGGTGTTTTAAGTAGATTGTAATGCGAAGGTGTGTAGCACACTCCCGTTCATTAAGTAGGGGCGCAGCGGCGCTGCACCCCTACGATCCAGCACGAGATAATCCCCACCGGAACTGCCCCTACCCGAAAATAGTTGTTGTTTACCGCAACAGCGGCTTGTGGATGTGCGGCGTCAACGACGGCATGACCGGCCATCGTTCAGACATCATTTCTGGCAAGAAAGCCATCAACCCAAAGCGCGCTGCACCCAGATAAAGGATTTCCAGGATCAGATCCCGGTAGGAAATTCCCTGTGCTTTGGCAATCACGCACAAATCACTGAAATCCGGTGTCAAACCTGGCAGTGCGTTAATTTCAATCAAGAACGGTCGATCTTCACGATCCAGGCGCATGTCCACCCGCGAGATATCCAGTGCGCCAATCGCCAGGTGTCCCCGAATCGCGAGATCGGACAGTTGCGCCGCGAATTTGGCGCTCAGCCTGGCCGGGCACGCAAAATCCGGGATGCCAGCCTCACCAAAATTGAGTTTTTTAGCGGCATGACCATATACCCCAGGCGTAACCGATTCCTGACTGACAACCTCCAGCACTGGGAAGCGGTGAAAACCATCAGACTGGTACCATTGCGGGTTGCGGCTCCAACTGGCAGCGTCGCTGCTGCCCATCACGGCTACGGTGAACTCGCGCCCAGGCAGATAGGTTTCGACCAGTGCTGGCTGGCGGTAGAGCTGCGCAGTCTGGCGAACCCGGCGACGCAGCGCTTCCTCATCTCGCACGATCGAACCAGCATCCATTCCCATTCCGGTGCCTTCCCGCGCGGGTTTAACAAACAGCGGGAAGTGCATGTCCGAATTTAACGCTTCATCGCCGGTTACAAATTCCTGGAACGGTGCGGTTGGCAGCCCGGCCTCGCGCCACAATCGCTTCGTCAGGGTTTTATCCAGACTGACTGCGTTTGCCACCACCCGCGATGCCGTGTATGGGATGCGCATCATTTCCAGCAGCGCCGGTACTTGCGCCTCGCGGCCATCGCCGCCTAAGCCCTCGGCAATATTGAAACAAATGTCCGGGTTGTACTCCCGTAGCGCAAAAGGCAGGCGGCTGTCAGCCGGGAGAAACACCGTTTGATGCCCATCCGATTCAATTGCCTTCTGGATGGATAGTATCGTTTCTGGTTTATCAAACTCCGCTCCGGCATCGGCAGGCGCGCCTTCTGTTAGCGAAATATCCCCCTTCACATTCGCAATCACCGCTACCCGCCAGCGTCTCGCCGGTCGCGGATTGCTACTCGGAGGCTTTTCCTCTTCGGTCATTTCTTGCGTTTCTGGTTTGATCGTCTCCATTTTGCTCTCTCATTCGTTTGTCGAATGCAGGTTATTCACCTGTTCGCGAAATAGTATATTGCGGTCTTGTAAAATTACAAGGGGTGAAAACCTAAATTTATGATAAGAAAAATCTTTGAGCTGTGCGCACCTTTTATGTTCCCGTCGACAGTTACCGGCTGCGAGTTGAAGATTGCGCACACGCCCTGCTGCAGGAATCTGCCGTGCTTGAACTTGGCTTGGGTCTGACCTGGACGGTCGGTAACCCGCTACAATAAATTAGTCGCTTTCGTTGACGAAAAGTTGCGCCTGGGGTATGCTTAATTTCGGGGATGGTTGAGTTCCGGTGGGCTCCCCGGTCTTCAAAACCGGTGGCGGGCCGCGTTGCGGGCCGCGGTGGGTTCGACTCCCATCCATTCCCGCCTTATTACTGATGTACAGTAGAGGAACCTTCTATGGATGATAATGGTATGACCTTAGAGCGTGCTGAAGCGGCAGTACGGAGAATCATGACCGTCGAAGACACCACGCTTGGCAACGAACGCCAGAATTATTTGGTTCGCTACCGCGGACGGCTTTACGCAGAGGATTCAGCCGCAGCTTACGATCAGTTGGCCGAATCGGTCAAACCGCTTGGCCTGACGCCCATGTTTCGCATGGACGAAGGCCGCCACAGCGTTCTTTTGGTGACCGGGGTAAAAAGCCCGAGTCCATCCAACCCGCGGGTCAATTTGATTTTCTTCATTCTGACCCTCATTTCAGTCTGGTTTACCGGCGGCATCATGAGCGTTGAGTCGCTTTCGAGCAACTGGTGGGATAACATCGTGCAGTTTATTGTCAAAGGCTGGCCGTTTACCCTCAGCATGATTGCCATTTTAGGCGCGCATGAATTCGGTCACTACCTGGCAGGACGGCATCACAAAGTTCAGGTCACCCTGCCTTATTTTCTCCCCCTGCCCTTCCCTTTCAGCCCATTCGGCACCCTGGGCGCCTTTATCAACATGAAGGAAATGCCGCGCAACCGGCGCATTCTGCTGGATATTGGCATTGCCGGCCCGCTGGCAGGCCTGGTAGTTGCCATCCCGGTACTTTTGATCGGATTGTCCATGTCTGAGCTGCAGCAGCTTCCTGCCGCGGCAGCGGCTGGCGGCCTTGGCCAGACTCAGCTGGAAGGCAATTCTATCCTGTATCTGCTGGCAAAATTCAGCATTTTCGGCCAGTGGCTTCCTGCGCCCACTAGCATGGGTGGGGTTTCCCCGCTCCTGTATTGGCTGCGTTACTTTTTCACCGGCCAGCCATTACCTTACGGCGGGTTGGATGTGTCGCTCGATCCGGTTGCCTGGGCTGGTTGGGGTGGCATTCTGATCACCGCGTTAAATCTGATCCCGGCCGGACAACTGGACGGCGGCCATATGATTTACACTTTAATTGGCAAAAACGGAGCCCGGCGGCTGCTGCCCTTTATTCTGGCGGCGCTGGTGGTGTTGGGATTCGTCTGGTCAGGCTGGTGGCTGTGGGCTGCTCTGATTTTCCTACTCGGCCGCGTTTATGCCGAACCGCTGGACACCATCACCCAGCTCGACGGCCGGCGTAAGGCACTGGCGATTCTGGCGCTGGTCATTTTCCTGTTGGTATTTACGCCGGTTCCGCTAGCGTACATGTTGTAATCAGGCTGCCGTCGAGCGTGCGATACCCACCCATCGCCGCGACGGTCAGGCAAATGTGCGCAGGCAGCACGCCTAGCCAATCACCCACATGCAGGCCGCTGATCGCGTCGACTGGCATGGATACAATGCCGTGCTCCTGTGACAAACGCGCCATGCACGTTTCCGGCATCGGCGCTGACCACTCGCCATTCGCCTCCAGCCTGACGATATAGCCATAATGCGGCCGGCCGTTTTCGACAATGACATCTTTGGACAAATGCACTGCTCCACCGTAAACCACCACTTCACTGCGCTCTGGATGCAGCGCCACCACCGGGACCGCCAGCACCGCAGCCACTTGCTGTGGGCTGCAAACCCCCAATCGCAACATCTGTCCGTCGTAAAACACGAAATTCCCCGGCCGAATTTCATCCACCTTGCCGAAGTCGGAACACACGGTGCAACCCGGGGTGTCGCCCACAGAGAGTTCGAGTAATCCGTACCCGCCCGCCCATAAATCGGATTGCAGGGCTGTCATACGGGTGACGCTGGCCTGGTAGCGCTGGCAAACTTCCTCGCGCGATGCTGCGTTGTAGGTATTCCCCGCATGGGTCAGCAGCCCGCGCAGCCGCGTTATAGGGTTACTGTTGACGAAATGCGCCAGTTGGGCAACCTCAGTAGGCTGGTCCCAGGCCAGACCGGTGCGTCCGCTTCCGCTATCGATTTTTATCCAGACGTCAACCACCACTTCCAACTGCCCCTGCAAGTGCTGGATGCTTTCTATCGATTCACCCAGCAACCCCAGGCGTATCCGTTTTGCCAGTGCGTTGACGGTGCGCAGTTGGCGCACATTGATCGGAAATGCGATGGTGATATCGTCCCAACCGTGATCCGCAAAATAGACCGCCATATCCACCGAGGAAACGGTGATCGCAGTCACACCCTCCTCGCGAAACCATTCGCCAACTGCTGCCGACTGGTGCGTTTTAAAATGTGGCCGGAAGCGCACCCCCTTTTGACGAGCCTTTTCTGCCATGAAGGCAATATTTTTACGGGCGATTTCAGCATTTACCAACAGCGTTGGACGTTGCAATTCATCCAGCAAGGCCATGAGTTCCTTGAAAAAGATCCGGAGATAATGAAACTACCTGCAAGTATAATATGCGAATGAACAATGTGGAGCTTGCCCAAACCTTCGAAAAAATTGCCGATTTGCTCGAAATCAAAGGCGAAGTAATCTATGTCACGCTGGCCTACCGCCGCGCGGCTGAAAGTTTGCGCACGCTGGGGCAGGAAGCCGACGCTTACCGGGTAACCCAACCTCTGACCAGTATCCCGGGAATTGGCAAGGCGATTGCCGAAAAAATTACTGAACTGTTGGACACCGGTAAGCTCGGCTTTTTGGAAAAACTCGAGGCAGAGGTACCCGTCTCGTTATTGGAAATCCTGGAAGTGCCGGATGTCGGACCCAAAAAAGTGGCGCTTTTCTGGAAGCAGGCCGGCATTACCTCGTTAAACGCGCTGGAAATGGCCGCTCAGGAGCGACAGTTGCGCAGCCTGCCGGGGATGGGCGAAAAATCCGAACAGCGTATTCTGGAAGGGATTGCCGCGTTGCGGCGCCGCTCTCACCGCATGACACTTGGCGTTGCCCGGCCGATTGGCCTGCGTTGGATCGAGTGGCTGCGGGCGCAGCCGTGCGTTCAGCAGGCTGAGTTTGCCGGCAGCCTGCGGCGCTGGCGTTCCACCATCGGCGATCTGGATCTGGTAGCAGCTTGCGAGGACCCGAATGCACTGATGGCTGCTTTCACCGGCCACCCCGAGGTTGAACGCGTGCTTGGGCAGGGCGAGAATAAATCCAGCATCGAATTGAAGAGCGGGCTCAAGTTGCAGTTGTGGATTCAACCGGCAGCCAATTTTGGCAGCCTGCTTCAATATGCCACCGGCTCTAAGGAGCATAATGTTCGGCTGCGCGAGTTGGCGTTGAAACAAGGCTGGTCGCTCTCCGAGCGCGGTCTGACCAGCCCGGATGGGAAACTGGTCAGCTACCCGGACGAGGAATCGCTTTACCAGGCGCTTGGCCTGCCCTGGATTACCCCCGAACTGCGTGAAGACCGCGGAGAAATTCAGGCAGCCCTGGCCGGGAAATTACCGGCGTTGCTGCACACCTCAGCACTGAAGGCCGAACTGCACAGCCACACTACATGGAGTGATGGGGTCAGTTCGATCCGCGAAATGGCGGAGGCTGCCCGGCAACGCGGGCTAAAGGTGCTGGCCATTACCGACCACAGCGCCTCGCTGGGTATTGCCGGCGGGTTGAAAGCTGAAGATCTGCTCAAACAGCGTGTGGAGATCGATCAAGTGCAAAAAGAATTGGGCAGCGATATTCTTCTCCTGCAAGGCGCAGAGGTGGAAATTAAAGCGGACGGTACGCTGGATCACCCGGATGAAGTTTTGGCCCGGTTGGACATTGTGATTGCCTCGCTGCATGTCAGCCTGCGCCAGCCGCGCAAGGAGATCACCGAGCGGTTGCTGAAAGTAATGCGCAACCCGCACGTCGATATCATCGGGCACCCCAGCGGGCGGCTGCTGCCAAATCGCGAAGGCGCCGATCTGGACATGGACGCTGTGTTGGCGTCAGCAAAAGAGCACGGCCTGGCGCTGGAAATCAATGCCAATCCGGCCCGACTGGATTTGGATGAGGTCTATGCCCGGCGCGCTGCTGAAATGGACATTCCGCTCACGATCAATACCGATGCCCACTCTCCTGCCGACTTGGACCTGCGCGAGTATGGCGTTTCCGTCGCTTGGCGAGCCTGGGTGGAACCCGAAGTAGTAATCAATACCTGGCCCGTGGAAAAAATAACGGTCTGGCTAAAGAGCCGCGGCCGTAAATAAGTCAAGCGGTAGGGGTAGTTCGCGAGGATTAAATAAATTTCGAAATGCAGGCCTACGGCGCCGGCATGGCGGCGATGAACACCCGGTTATCGTAGGCCATAACCAGATTGTGGCCAGCCGTAACCGTCAGCGCAGTTGGGGCTGAATCCGGCAGTGGATTATCGCCGTTTGTAATCGGTTGCAGCCGGCGCACAAAGTTCAATGACATGCTGAATTGGTAAACTGCCCGTCCGGAGGTGTCCAGGAAATACAGGGACGGCTCCGGCGGTTGGGTAGCCTGAATCTGGGTAAATTGCGCATCCAGCGCGACCATCTCCTGTAGCGCTTGCCCGGCGGTGCCAACCCGGTAAGGATATGGATCCGTGCAGCGGGTGGGGGTCACTTCAACATTGCTGTAAGTGCACAGGATCATGTGGCCATCCTGGTTGAGGACGAACAAATCATCCAGATAAACTGCCAGGTCCACTGCGCTTGCCAGGTTGGGGACGATATTGTCGAAGAACAAGCGCGGTTTGTTACTGAAGTCCAGCCCAAAACCCTCAAAGCGCCAGACGGCATTCCCGCCGGTGTCCAGTATGCTCAGAACATTGGATTGGTAAGCCACCGCCTGAATTTTGCCCCAACCGGCGTCAGGGGGCGGCAGCGTGGTAGCCGTAGTCTTCCCGGTGTTGAGCGAGCAGTACAGCAGATTGCCCGACGCATCCACACCCATTGCTACGGCATCGAAGGGATTGCCGGACGGCGCCAGGACAAAATCCACCAGCGGGCCAACGATCAAGCTGCCAACCGTGCCGGGGCCGCAGGTAAATTGTGGATCGAGTTCGTAGCCCGGCCGGGTATAGACCATGCGCAGCACGCGACCGTTGGCGCCATCGAGCAGGTAAATATCCTCGGTCGGCGAACTCCATATCTGGGTAATGCGCACACCACGGTCGAAATCGGTGGATAGCGCCGGATGAAGATCAAAGCGGGAAATCCCGTCCATGGCATCGATCGCACTGGCAATCTGGGATTTAAGCGACTTCGACTCGTCGGTAATTCCGTATTCTTCAGCTTTTTTGACCCAATCGAGCGCTGCCTCATAGTTGACCCGTTGCAGCACCGGATCAGTCTGCGTCTGAGCCTGGGCAACCGCCTCACGCGATTGCGCCATAAAGACCCCATGCTGCTCCCCGCGCCCGTTTTGGATGTAAACCGTGGTAGCCACAGCGACGATGATCAGCGGAACGGCAACAGCTATGAATATCAGTACGCCCTGAGAGATACTGGGAAGTTTATCGGCCTGACCAGGGACAATGCGGGCGAGTATTACCGAAAATACCGCCCCGGCCTTTTGTTTGAAGGCACGCCAGCCGCGCAAGCCCCTGGCCAGAACTGCGCGGGTGGGCAATGGTTGTCTGGCAGGCCTGCGGCTGGCTGCTGCCGTGGTTTGGGGGTCAGCATCCCCCGCTTCTGGATGAAGCAAAAAATCGGGCTCACCACGATCCGGCGACCAGGGCTCGACCGCTGGCGCTACCGGCGGGCTGCCGGTTCCAGTGGTGAAGGACTCAAAGTCGGGTTCATTCTCTTGTTCTGGCGTTGCAGTTTGAGCGGCGTCGTCTGCAACCGGCAAGGGTGGTTCTAGCTGCGCATCCGGCTTCTTGCGTGAGGCGAGCAAACCGGCGAATAAGCCGGCAACCTTATCGCCGCTATCGGCGATGGTGGTGGAAACCTGGGATTCGTCCGGCGCCAGCGGCTCCCTGGAAAGGAACACGCCTGTAGGAGCCTGTGCCGGGGATGAAATGGATGGATCGACTGCCGTGGCGGGCGTACCAACGGCTGCTTCACTCGCAACCGGTCTGCTTGCGGGAGTTTCAACGGTGTGCAGGCTCAAAATGGGCAAATTGCCTTTACCGGGGGCTGCTTGCATTAAAAGAAAACGCAAATTGTTCGACGCCCGGGCGGTTAACAGGCTGCGTAAATCACCCAATCCTGATCGTGCGCTGCTCTCCAGGCTGGTAGCGGACCAATGGACTGGTGGATGGGCGCATAACAATACCCGGTCACCCGAATTCAAGTCCGCGCGGTAAAAACGCACCGCAGCCACGCGGCTGGCACCCAACCCCCGCCCGGTATCTTCAGCCTCGTAATAATGTTCGACTGAATTCTGCCCAAGGATATAAGTATGCGCCGGACCGGATTGCGCAATGAAGATCGTGCCGCCGTGCAAGACCAGCGCCTGAAAAAGCCCAATCGCTGTAGCGCCTTCCCGGGCGCGCAAATTGCGCGCGAGCAGGCGATCATTCAATTGGCTGACGATTGCCTTCAAGGCAAAAGTCACGGTACCCGGTGTGTTATAAAACAGTACGGTCAGTTTTTCCAGGAACTCACGCTGGAGTTCGGGCGGAAGCGCTGAACTTCCTTCAAAGGAAAGGTTAAGCACCAGGCGGTCTTGTTCTCTGCCCCGGGCTGCCCGTCGAGGAGGCAAACCGGTAAACAAACCCGGCATTTCCGGATCTTCGTTTCCTGCAATCAGGTTGTATTTATAGATGGAGAGGTCGAGCACAGCGGAATACCTTTGGTCGATGATTGGGCGCAGTTGACCGCCGGGTTCGCGTCAACCGGAGAAGATGGATTTCCTCCATTATACCCTCGTGTCAGAATTGCAATTTATATACCAGCCATGAATGCGGTTTGCCTGGCCATAAACCATCGACAAACCGGCATATGCTTGTTATGCCAACACCGGCTGCGTATCATTGACAACGAATAGGGTCATATACATAAAAGAAATAATGATACAATTTTATTGGTACACTCAGCGCGCCTGTTTCCACTTTCGCCGCTACGAACCTGATTAACGCGAGCTCTGGATAACAAAAAGCGCCAAAATGTCATCCTTGAGCGGCGCGTTTTTTGCAACGCGAAGGATCTCTGGCACAATAGGCAAGATGCTTCACTCCTTTTAGCATGACATATCCGAACATGTGATGCTTATCCCGAATGGCAGCTAATTAGGCAACGATAAATCGAAATGGTTGCGCCAGCGGATTTTGTGTACGACTAACCCGACTCAGCGTATCGTGCTAGCGGCCTGGTATTTTGCAACAACCCACATTTCCAAAAATTCAAAAGAAACAAGCCAAGTTAAAGGTATGGGGACTTGATCAAGCGATTTCTTAATCAATTATTCTCCAATCCGATCGATCGCAGTTTGCGCGCCAAAGTCACATTTGGAATTGCCATACCTCTGGTATTGGTTTTAGGTACCTTCACCATAATTGAATATACTCGTTACCGTTCTGACCTTTTAAGCCACCTCTCCGTCATGGCATCCTATAACGGCCAGTTGATCGAGGACACCTTACAGCATTCGATGTTGGAATCCAACTTCGTGGATGTGCAAAGAATACTGGATGTGGTTGGACAGAATCAAAATTACCGGGTTGTATACATTATTAACACCGCTGGAAAGGTGATCTTCGCCTCCAACGGCACAGGGATTGGAACGCGATTGGACAACACCAATCCGACCTGCCGGCCTTGCCATGACCTGTCCCCACAAGAACGACCAAAAGGGATCATGGTTCCGGCAGAGGATGGGCAGCGCGTATTCCGCAGCATGCAGCCTATCGAGAATAGCCCTGAATGCTCAACGTGCCATGATCCGCAACAACGGTTAATCGGGTTGCTGCTCACCGACATCTACACTGCGCCATTCGAGACTGCGCTATCTTCTGATTTGCGTGAAAACTTGTTCTGGGCGTTGGGTATGATACTGGTCACCCTGATCGTTGTTAACCTGGCAATGGGAAATCTGGTTGTTACCCCCCTGGAAAAAGTCGCGGCAGAGCTGGCTAGATTCGGAAGCGGCAACCGGGACCTGCACCTGGAGCCTGGTAGTCAGGATGAGATTGGTCAACTGAAGACAGTTTTTAATAAAATGGCCCAACAAATTCAGGCTGAAGAGTCTGAAAACCAGGCACTCTCGCAGGACCTCCAACACCAGACAACTCGCCAACAAGAATTGCTCAAAGGCCTAATCACCGCTCAAGAGGATGAGCGCAAACGGGTGGCGCGCGAATTGCATGATGATCTGGGCCAATCCCTATCCGGGTTAGCGCTGCATTCCGAAGTGATGGAGCAATACATCCATACTGACCCGGAACGGGCACTCGAACAGTTATCCCTTACCCGTGGTTTGATCGATAAGACGACGCAGCAGATGTACGAGCTTATTCTGGCACTGCGCCCATCGATTCTGGATGATCTGGGTCTGGTAGCCGCTTTGCGATCACTCGCCAAAAAAGTACTCCCTGAAGGCCAATTTACATTCACTCTTGATTCATCCGAGTTAAAAAAACGGCTTCCACCCTCCATCGAGACGGCGCTCTATCGCATCTTCCAGGAAGCCTTGAGCAATATCGTGAGACATTCCGGTGCAAACCATGTAACGATCCATCTTGCAGAGCACGCCGGTGTTTTCACCGGGGAAATTGTTGACAATGGTCATGGTTTCAACCCCGAAACGATCAGCCTTGAAGCCGACAATCCCCGTGGATTAGGTCTGCTTGGCATCCAGGAACGAGTGGGGCAATGCGGCGGAACCATGCAAATCACCTCTCGGGCCGGAGAGGGAACCCGATTACAGGTCCAAATTCCCCTGCCAAAGGACGATCATGAATAATCTTATTCGCGTGTTGATTGCAGATGACCATACCATCGTCCGAACTGGTTTGCGGCTGCTGTTGAAAGCCGAAGCGGATATTGATGTGGTCGGTGAGGCATTGGATGGTAATGAAGCGTTAAAGTTGGCTGAAACCTACCATCCCGATGTCGTGTTGATGGATATTGCCATGCCGGGGATGGACGGTTTGGAGGCAACGCGCCAAATTAAAGCCCGTTGGCCTGAGATTAAAGTGCTTGTGCTCACGATGCACCGCTCCGATGAATACTTTTTTGAAATGCTAAAGGCTGGCGCTTCGGGCTATATTCTCAAAGGCGCAGAAACCAGTGATCTGATTCATGCTGTTCGAGTGGTCGGCCGCGGTGAAGTCTTTCTTTATCCGACGATGGCACAAATGTTGGTCAAAGATTATCTCAATTCGATCCAATGGGGAGATGGTTCAGGAACCTCATTGAGCCCGCGCGAGAAAGAAATCCTGCGTTTGATCAGTGAAGGATCTAGTACAAAAGAAATTGCTGAAAAATTAGTCATCAGCCCAAGCACCGTGCACACCCACCGCAGCAATTTAATGACAAAACTTGGTTTGAACAACCGGCGCGAATTGATTCAATATGCGCGTCAACGCGGGCTTATCCCGGATAAATAATTCACTCCTGAATAGACAAACCTAAATTGCCAGTATTTCAGAAAAAAACGCCAACAAAATTGGCGTTTTTTTCTGAGTGGTTTAGCAGTTTAAACGATACCAACTGAAATTCATTTTTATTAATATTATTTTAAGGATATTCAGGAAAGAGGGCAAACTAATAATGACCGTACGGCGCGTATTCGTGATCTGGAAAAACCCCCTCTTTTACGAATCTGCGCGTTTGCTCTTGAAACATCCGGATGTGATATGGGTAGGTGCTGCCCAGCACATGTCAGCAGTGCATGAAGAAATCCTAAAACTTCAACCAGACACCATTTTATTCGAAAGGACGGTCGCCGGTTTTCCAGCAGACCTGATGGAGATCATACAGGCAGAGACCTGGGACGTTCGCCTGATTGGACTAAGCCTTGAGGATAACAAAATCAACCTTTTCCAGCGCGAACACCAAACGGTAGTAGAAGCCGGGGATTTGCTCCAATTTGTTCTCGGTTAACCTTCAAAGCGTAAACCAACCTGACCTAATCTATCCGACTTCAAGGAGGATGTGAAATGTCTAAAAGGCTTATTGTATTGATTGGGATGATTATTTTGGGAGGTCTGGCGTTAGCTGCTTGCGCCGGTGCTGTTGGCCCCGCAGGTCCCGCTGGGCCGGCTGGCCCTGCAGGTCCGGCCGGGTCGGCTCTGACCGAAGACCAGGTAAAAGCACTGGATACCGCTGCAAAGCTGGCCGGAATCTCATTCCCCGCAACCGAGGACGTCCGCCGCGGCTGTCCGGCCTGTCACGTCCTGGTCGACGCTGAGACCGGAAAATACACTTTGCCGTTCGAGGCAGCGGAACGGGTCGAGGCGCGGGGCAGAGAACATCCTGAGGTGTCATTGGATGGAACCCCCATTGCTCCGACAGATGATGTCAGGGTGACCGTCTGCCTGCAATGCCATGCTGCCGGTTCAGGTGACCGCGCCGGTATGGGGGTCATAGCCCCTCTCTCCCTGCGCGACATTGTCCATCCCGCTCATATGGCCTCTCAATACTTCAAGCTGCATTATGGCGGTAGTTGTTTCACCTGCCATAATGTGGACGGCGAAGGTGAGTGGGAGCTGCTGACGGAAAAGGTCGATGTCAATGAGAAAGGTGTACCCAATCCTGAAAAGCTACCCATTCCGGGCGCAAACCCAATCGGGGCCGGAGAAGCAGCCCCTTCGAATTCAGCCTCCCGTGGCGGAAGATTGTATGACAACTGGTGGAAAGAAGCGGGTATAGCAGAACCTACTGGTGATCAACCCCTGTGGGCTTCTCAAACCACAAACACCCGGAGCGGGGTCGATACGTGGCGCTGCAAAGAATGCCACGGCTGGGATTACCTGGGAGCCGCTGGCGCTTATGGCTCGGGGTCCCACTTTACCGGCTTCCCCGGTGTATTTGGAGCCGAATCAAAAACACTTGACGAGATCGTGGCCATCCTATCCGGGGGCACCAACGCCGATCACGACTTTTCGGCTATGGGTGATGATGCAATGAAAGATCTTGCAACATTCCTCCAATCGGGATTGGTTGATGTCTCATCTTTGATTGACACCGCAACCAAGGGCGCAGTCAGTGGTGACGTCGCCCATGGTAAAGAGCTCTTCGCCTTATGCGCGGCGTGCCACGGCGAAGATGGGCGCGTGTTCAACTTCGGGAGCGATGCGGAACCTGAGTACGTCGGTACGATCGCATTGGACAACCCGTGGGAGTTTCTCCATAAAGTCCGCTCTGGTCAACCTGGCACAGCTATGCCAGCCGCTATGGATGGGGACTGGAGTTTGGACGATTTACTCGATCTATTGGCCTTCGCTCAGACTTTACCCGTCGTAGCGCCATAAGGTAGCAGTAATGACAGGTAGCGATACGCCGCCCAGAACCAGTTGTTATGCGATGGTAGTAAATATTCAGCCGCTTCATCAACTCCAGCGCCGTGTATAGCTAATTAGTAACTGGCTCAAGGTCGTCACAGATCAGTTCCGGGAGGATTATTACTGGATCTCTTCAACTCATAACAGGTATGGTCGGTAATCATCTAGCCGCATCTGCGTCATCCGGACGGTTGCAGCTAGATGAGGTTCCTGGCATCAAGGATCTAAAAAGGTCCAATGGAGAGACTCTCCAGGTAAATACGCCACCAACCCAATCTACCCAAATCTCAAGGAGGATGTGAAATGGCAAGAAAGTTTATTTTGTTGATTGGAATGATCGTTTTAGGAGGTCTGGCGTTAGCTGCTTGCGCCGGTGCTGTTGGCCCCGCAGGTCCCGCTGGGCCGGCTGGCCCTGCAGGTCCGGCCGGGTCGGCTCTGACCGAAGACCAGGTAAAAGCACTGGATACCGCTGCAAAGCTGGCCGGAATCTCATTCCCCGCAACCGAGGACGTCCGCCGCGGCTGTCCGGCCTGTCACGTCCTGGTCGACGCTGAGACCGGAAAATACACTTTGCCGTTCGAGGCAGCGGAACGGGTCGAGGCGCGGGGCAGAGAACATCCTGAGGTGTCATTGGATGGAACCCCCATTGCTCCGACAGATGATGTCAGGGTGACCGTCTGCCTGCAATGCCATGCTGCCGGTTCAGGTGACCGCGCCGGTATGGGGGTCATAGCCCCTCTCTCCCTGCGCGACATTGTCCATCCCGCTCATATGGCCTCTCAATACTTCAAGCTGCATTATGGCGGTAGTTGTTTCACCTGCCATAATGTGGACGGCGAAGGTGAGTGGGAGCTGCTGACGGAAAAGGTCGATGTCAATGAGAAAGGTGTACCCAATCCTGAAAAGCTACCCATTCCGGGCGCTATTCCGATCGAGAGCGTACCAGTTCAATAATGTTTTTCCATTCAACAGAATGAAATAGGGGTATGGGCTGAGAGTTAACCTCAGCCCTTACCCTCAATTTTTGAGTGATACCGAAAGATTCATTTTATCAGGAGGCAAATTGTGAGCGAGGAATCTGACCTCAGCCGGCGGAAATTTCTGGAAAAAGCAACAATGGGCATTGGGGGTGCGCTAACTGTCCTTTTTGGGATTCCAGCCGCCATTTTTGTTGTCAAACCAGTGCTAAAAAAAGAGGAGGGCAGCGGCTGGATGCGGCTTGGCTCGATCTCTAAAGTCACGCCCGGCACGCCGACGTTATTCTCGCTCAAAGTGGAACGAGAGACGGGGTGGATCACCGATCAAGACGAGATTATGGTGTATGTCTATACGGAGGACGGGCGCGATTATGCCGTCATGTCGAACATTTGCACGCATCTGGCCTGCCGGGTGCGCTGGATCGAGGAGCGCCAGGAGTTTTTCTGCCCCTGCCACAACGGGGTTTATGACAAGCAGGGGAATGTACTGGCAGGCCCCCCTCCGCGGCCTTTGGATCGATACGAATTTAAAGTTGAGAACGAAGATATCTACATTAAGGTAGGTTGAACATGGCAACTCGATTTTCCAACTGGCTCGATGCTCGTACCGGCTGGCGGAATATTTGGGATGGTATTTTCCTGCGTAAAGTACCCAAGGTTAATTGGTTGTATACCCTTGGGAGCGCCTCTCTATTTATTGTAGTAAACCAGGTCGTAACAGGCATCCTGCTGACGATTTATTATGTGCCCACCCCCGATCACGCTTATGACAGCGTTCAATACATCACCACTCAGGTCGCGTTAGGCTGGTTGATTCGGGGACTGCACCATTGGGGTGCCAGCGCGATGGTGGTGGTGGTCTTTTTGCATATGCTGCGTGTTATTTTTCTTGGCAGTTATAAGTTCCCACGCGAGGTAACCTGGTTTAGTGGCGTCGTTCTGTTTTTGGTGGTGATCGGTTTCGGTTTTACCGGCTATCTTCTGCCGTGGGACGAGAAAGCTTACTGGGCGACGACGGTGGGGACACAAATCGCCGGGACTCCACCGCTTATCGGTGATCTGGCACTGCGAATCTTACGAGGTGGTGAAGGATTGACGGCGATGACGCTGGCGCGCTTCTTTGGAATCCATATCTGGGTACTGCCCGCCATTCTTTTGGGACTGGTCGGGCTGCATGTTTACCTGGTAATCAAGCATGGGATCAGCACAACACCAAAGCGCGGAGAAAACAATCATGAATGAGAAAGAACAACAGGAATATTTGCAGGCATACAAAAAAGAAAAAGAAAAAGGCGTTCCTTTCTTTCCCGATATTTTGTTCAAAGACGCGGTAGTATCCCTGCTGCTGTTTGTTATCCTGGTTGGGCTGGCATATTTCCTGGGAGCGCCGCTGGAAGAGCGGGCGAATCCCGCGAATACCGACTACACCCCGCGGCCTGAATGGTACTTCCTGTTTCTGTTCCAGTTGCTTAAATATTTCCCGGGCAAACTGGAAGTATTAGGCGTGGTGGTGCTCCCCAGCATCGTTTTGCTGCTGTTGTTTATCCTGCCTTTGATCGATCGAAGTCCCAAGCGGCATTTTTTGAACCGCCTGTCAGTCACCGTTCCTACAACGATCATTGTTGCCGGAATCGTGGTGCTGACTTACTTATCCGCTCGCGAAGCGCCGCCGCCTTCAGTAACCGAGAAAGGCGACCCAATCGCCAGCCTGTACGCGGAAAACTGTTCTGCCTGTCACGGCGCTTCGATCGCGGTCAAACCGGGCGCAAATTTACATAATATCATTGCCGAAGGGAACCATGACGGCATGCCAGCCTGGAGCGCTGACCTCACCTCCGATGAGATTGACGCGTTGGCGGGCTTTATCACCTCACCCGGCGGCAGCCAGCTTTTCAACCAGAACTGCGGGAGTTGCCATGTTGTGGAGGAGCTTGTCGAGGGCTCGCCAATGGATTTGAAGCTGGCCCTCGAAAATGGCGTTTCTTTCCAACCCCACGCTGCGGTGCAGATACCGGATTGGAACACCGAACTCAGCCTGGAAAATCGCACAACCTTGCTGAATTTTCTGGTTGCACCGGATGGGCAGCGGCTTTTCGCTACCAATTGTTCGACCTGTCACGGCAGCTCTCTGGCCTTCGCTGGCAGCGATGAAGAGCTGCGCCAGGTCATCAGCCAGGGGGGAAAACACCTGGACATGCCGGGTTGGGAGGAGCAGGTGACTCCTGAACAGCTCGACCAGTTATCCAGTTATATTGTTGACCCGAGCGGCGCACCGCAAACGCAGGCGCTTTTCCAGGAATTGTGCAGTTCCTGCCATGGGGAGCGGATTCCCCAGGCTGACAGCATTGAATCGGCTCGTGAGATTATCGAAAGCGGTGGACCGCACCGCACCATGCCGGTCTGGGGTGATTTTCTGACCACCGAGCAATTGGATGCATTGGTGAGTTTTACCCGCGAAACCACGGGAGGAAATTCTGTGGCTGTTGGGCAGACTCTCTTCTCTCAGTACTGCGCCGCCTGCCACGGCACGCTGGGTGAGGGCGGTCCCAATCCTACCAAAGCTGGCGACATTATCGCCCCCATCAGTTCGGCTGAATATTTGAAAACGCGGGATGATATCACCCTGATGTCGATTATCTCGCAAGGTCAGCCGAATTTCGGCATGTCACCATTTGGTACCTCAAACGGCGGTCCGCTCAAAGAAGATGACATCGAAACAATCGTCCGATTCATCCGCTCATGGGAAATCAGGCCACCGGTCGAGTTGCCGCCCGAAGTGGTCATTCCGGTGATAAACGAAAAACCGACACAACTTTATGCCTTCGTGTGCGCGCAGTGCCACGGGGTTGCTGGCGAGGGCGGTGTTGGTCCGGAATTCCAAAGCGTGGATTTCCAGAGTCAACGAACTGACCAGGAAATATTCGACTCGATCAATATCGGCCATGGTTCGACCGCCATGATCGGCTGGGGGGACATCCTCAGTGCCGATCAGATTGCCCAACTGGTGGCTTTGATTCGCAGTTTTAAACAAACAGCCACCTCCTCCGGTTCCCCTGACGTCGTATCCTTCTCAAAAGACGTGCTGCCGATCTTCGAAGCCCGCTGCACCTCTTGTCACGGGTCGTTGGGCGGTTGGGATGGAAGTAATTATGCGACTGTAATGACGAGCGGGAATAATAACCCGGTAATCATAGCCGGTGATCCGCAAGCCAGCCTGCTGGTGCAAAAGCTCTTCGGCATCCAGACCATCGGCGGAAGTATGCCCCCTGGCACACCACTCACCCCGGACGAAATCGATTTAATCGTATCCTGGATTGCAGCCGGAGCCACTGACAACTAAAGATATGCCCTTATGACCCTGGATTTTGCAGCGCCAATATCCGCTGCGACAATTCAGGGTCATCCCGTCACAGGTTTTCGTAGATACCGCCTTGAGGGAAACCCATACCATTGCAGGAGACGCCAATTGTCAGGGTGGCCGATACAGTTTTGCCCCTCACCCCCTACCCCCGCTCCCTGGAAGTGATTCGTTATTCGCAGCCAACGAAACCACCTGGGAGCGGGGGTTTAATGATTTTGCGTGTTTTTGCGCCGAATCGGCGCAAAAACACGCGATTAAGAATAAGCCCGCCCCAAGAATGGGGCGGGTTGGGTGGGGTTGACAATCTGACCGTCACCAAGTCCGTTCAATGATATCGAAATACAAGGTCGGGTTGAGAAATCACAAACCATTACTGCCCAAGATTGGTCAGCGCAGATCCGCTCCCAGAGCGCCCTGCGGCCGAAACCCGATACCCTTGAATTATGGGACGTTGGATTTCAGGCTAAACATATATTTTCCCAATTTAGGTTGTTCAACCGCCTTCAATCCAACTTACGAAATTATTCCCTCAGCGCCAATATCCGCTGCAACAATTCAGGGTCATCCCGCAGCAGCCCGGCGGCCGGCAGGCGTTTGACCAGTTCAGCCCAATTTGGATTAACCCGAAACACAGCCTTGAATATCGATGCGGCTTCATCCATGCGGTCCAAATCTGCCAGAGTTAGCGCATGCCAGAAAGGAAGTTCATCCATATCCGGCGCCATTTCTGCTGCCGACCGGTAGGCATGCAGGGCTTGCTCCACCTGGCCTTCCGCCAGAAAGGCATCGCCCTGGTTCACCCACGCATACGCACGGTGAACCCCCAACAGACGTTTCAATTCTGGCACCGGCTGTGGGTGGTCTTCCACCCTTAGGTCCACCAGAATGCCTTCCCAGGGCCTGGCGCTTGCCGTCCCGTTGACCACCAGTATGCTGGCGCTCTGCTGACCGCGGATGTCGCCCCCAGCCGCCTGGGCAGCCTCAAGCGCGGCCAGCATGCGTTCCGCCAGCGCACCTGCCGCCCCACTGTAGGCTTCTGCCATGGCAGGCCAAACGGTATCCTTGAGCATCATGTTGGCCTGTACTGAAAACCCGTCGCCCTGGACATGCCCGGCGCAAGCGATGCAGCGTAGCCCGGTATGAACCGCCACCCTCCCCTGACAATCGACCATCGCGACCTGGCGCACTTCACGGTTGTCGTCCGCCTGCAACAAAGCCGGCAGAGTAGCAGACGCCGAAATACCTATGCGCATTAATTTCAGGCCTTGCGGCCCGTAGCTCTTTTCCACCATGGACTGGGTGGCTACCACCCCAACACCCGGTTCACCCCAGGCGACCACAGATCCGACAGAGAACCAGTGTGATTGGACGGCTACCCCCATCTCACCGGTGGACGGGTCGCGGGCAACGATGGAAAAAGTGTGGGCAAACGGGAAGCGGTTGAGTTTGGCAGCCATAAAACACTCCGATATGGTCAGGCGGTTAACCTTCCAGTTGATAGGTGGTGAATGTATTCTCGCATGGATTGCCCCAGGTGGCGCACATGCGACGGTTGGTCAGATCCATAGTCAGCGCGGTGACCGTTTTCTCGCGATCCAATGGGTCGCCGCCGGTTGAATGATTGCAAATCGAGTCTGGATAATTAATGTGGTCCTTTTGAATGGCCTGCAGGGTGCGGATGGAATGTTCGCGAGTCTGGTTGAGCAAACGTTGGGCGCGGAAATAGCGCACATGGGTTGCGATCAGTTCGTCTGGTTCGCTTTCAATCTTCCGCATTTGGTTGTCAACGTAATGATTGGTGTGTACCATCATGCCATCGTTCGCGTAAAGAATGGCGAACTGCCTTGCTGAGACTTCGACCGAATAGATTTCGCCGCTCTCATGGACCAACAAGTGGTTGTATCCGGCTGCGCGCTGCGGCGTCAGGGTGCGCCGGATGGCTTCGCTGGGGGTGGCAGCGGCCAGCACCGCCCGGGAGACAATCACGCGCGGGATGCCGATGCGGCTGTCCGTCGGATAGACCGAGTCACAACACTGGGCAATGCCGTGGGCATTAAACCCGATGTTCGGCAGCAGCCCGCCGTAAGTCATCGCCAGGAACGGTGGTTCGTGCTGCGGGCGAGCTTGTACCAGATACACATCCGGCTCGTCTTCCGGCACCCATTCCTCGTTGTGGGCCACCAACACGGTGCCGTTGGTGGTGCGTTCCTGATTAACCGCCATACTGGTGCACTTGACCAGGTGCAGCGCATCCATGGTGACCGCTTCCATGGCGTTGACAACCGTCAGGTCGTCGAAGGAAACATTGGCTCCCTCCGCCATCCCGCGCAATTCGTCCACGTACTGTGGGTACCGCTCCTCGGCAAAAGGCAGGTACTTCCGCGCCTGAATGAGCGCTCCTACCCAATCTAATTGCAAGGAATCATAGGATTCATTCAGTAGATTGTGGGCGTTATCCACGCTCTTTGACACTTGTTGACGGCACGCCTCGCCAATCTGGCGGCCCATTTCATGGTGGCTGCCCGAAACGGCAATCAGCGGCAACGATCGCGAATTCATCTTGTCCTCCAGGATTCCAGCACCCATAGGTCCACACTTCCACCCTGACCGCGGCGCATTTCCCACCATTGTAACCGGCGCCTGATAAGAACGCAAACCGGGCGGCCCGCTTTGGGCACAACAACCCTATAGTGAGCGCAACGGTTTTTCATCGGCCGCGGCGCTTGTATCCAAACCCCAGTTTATTCTACAATAATAGCAGGCGTGAATCTGCCTCCCCCCGCTGAGCAAAGGATAAATGATGACAGCCAATCCCAACCAACGCAACCTGAAACTTTTGCTGGTGGATGATGACTTGGACACCCGGCAGATGGTGACAATTTCGCTGAAAGCATCCGGCCTTGAAATCCAGGCTGTAGCCACTGGCAGCGAAGCTCTGGCGCTGCTAGGCAGCCAGAGGATGGACATTATCTTGCTGGACATCATGCTGCCCGATGTGGATGGACTAAACCTGCTGGAGACCATTCGCCGGTTCTCTGACACCCCGATCCTGATGCTGACTGCTGTATCGCATGCGGAGATCATGCAGCAAGCCTACATTTTGGGCGCCGACGATTACGTCGTCAAACCGTTTACCCGCGAGAAACTGCTCGACCGCATTTACCGCCTGGCCAATAAAACCACCGCGCCGGTTCAAACTCTTGTGCCCGCGTGGACCCGTCACTATTGGCTGGATGTCGACAATCACATTTTGGTTCACAATGGGACCGCCATCGACCTGACGGAAGGAGAGACCCTCGTAATGCAGCGCCTGATGGCATCTGCGTTTCAAGCGGTGCCACAACACGATCTGTACAAATCGAGCTGGGGGAACGAACCGGTCTCCCTGCCCACCCGGCAGGAGCGGGTCGAAAGCGCCATCCAGGGGATACAACTCAAGCTCGAAGAGGATCCTGCTCAGCCGAAAATATTGGTCAGCTCACCTGAAGGTTACGCGTTCAACCCGGAAACAAGCTGAGGCACCCAAAATCCTATTTTTGAAAGCCCGTCAACGATGAACGGCGTAGGGGCGGCTCGCGATCGCGATTTTGGCATCCCCGCCCGCAGGGCGCTCTGTGAGTGAGCGCAGCGAGTGGGAGCCGCCTCTACCATTTACTGTTGAAAATCGCCCGGCTGCTTGTTTTCGGGGCAGCTCCATTTCAAATTGTGGATTAGCGCTGCAGAACCTGTTTAATTTGCGTGTTGTTGGCGGATACCTTTAGCATTCATCCGGGTTGCGGTATACTCGAATGACGACTTACTGGTTAACAAAGGAGTAAAGCCATGCTTGATGAGACTGCGCAAATGGATATCCGGCGGTTGTTGAAAACGTTCGGTGTTCAAGCCGATACTGCCATTGTCGAACACCTGCATAATCATCCTGACCTCACCAGACTGCGCTTACGCATCACCTTAGAAGACATAACTGAATATCCCGCGGGTCAGGTTCAGCCATTGACCTTTATGGTCGAGGGCAATGTACGCAGCGTTTCTGAACAATCAGGCTAAACGAAGGTTTGCGCCGCCGCACGAAATTTAACCGCCGCCCAGGAAGCTTTATGACCACCGATACCATCGTCGAAGACCAGAAATTTCAAGCCGATAAAGTTGCCGTCCTCTCAGCCGGTCACAGCGTCCAGGATACCTACCAGGCTTTCCTGCCAGCGCTGCTGCCCATCTTGATTGAAAAATTTTCACTGATGAAAACCGAGGCCGGCCTGCTCTCGGTTTTTTCCAGCTTTCCATCCTTACTCCAGCCGGTTATCGGCTACCTGGCGGACAATGTCGGACCGCGGTATTTTGTCATCCTTGCCCCAGGAGTGTCCGCAGTCATGATGAGCCTGCTGGGTGCAGCGCCCACCTATCTCATTGCTGCCTTGCTGCTGATCGTCGCTGGCATCAGTTCCGCCAGCATCCATGCCACCGGGCCGGTGATTGCCGGACGGCTTTCCGCGCAGCGGCTGGGTATGGGCATGAGCTTCTGGATGATGGGCGGCGAAATTGGACGCGTGCTCGGTCCGCTGGTGATCGTCTCGGCGGTGGAATATTTAAAGCCGCAAAACACCCCCTGGCTGGCGGTCGGCGGCGTCCTGACATCGATCTTTCTTTACTTTCAACTCAGGAATCTCAACGGGCGGGCGTTTGTTCATGCCACCGCACCACCCTGGCGCGAGGCGCTCAAAGGCATGCGTCCGGTGCTGCTGCCGGTAAGCGCCATCCTCCTTTTACGGGCTTTCGCGTTTGTCAGCGTTACCACTTTTTTACCCACCTATTTGACCGAACGAGGCGCCAATCTAATGATGGCGGGTGTATCGCTTTCGGTGATGCAGGCCGCCGGGGTTGCCGGCGCCTTTCTGGGCGGCTCGCTTTCTGACCGCTTGGGGCGCCGCCCGGTCTTAATCACGGGCATGGTGCTGACCGCAGTCACGTTGTTTGCCTTCACCTCGCTGAATGGGTGGGTGCTCTTCCCACTATTGTTGGCGCTTGGCTTCTCCCTGTTATCCGTCGCGCCCATTATTATGGCCATTGTTCAGGAGAGCTTCCCGGAAAGCCGCGCCCTCGCCAACGGGGTATATATGGCGGTTAGTTTTATCAGCAACGCGATTGTCGCCGTTCTCATCGGCGCCATTGGCGACCTCTCGAGCCTACGCACGGCTTATTATGTCAGCGCTGCGCTGGCACTGGCAGGTTTGCCATTCATATTAGGCTTACCGCGTGTTAATAAAGCATAATTTTCGGCAATTTCACTTATTGTCAGGGTTGTGAGGAAAAATGAAACAGCTTTATGGGTTCGAACTGATCCAGGATACGACCATCACCGAATTAAACACCCGCGCCCGGCTTTGGCGCCATATCGCCACCGGCGCCCAGTTGCTCTCGCTGGAAAACGACGACGAAAACAAAGTGTTCAGCATTAACTTCCGCACTCCCTGGGACGACTCGACCGGGGTGGCGCACATCATGGAACATTCCGTATTATGCGGTTCGCAGAAGTATCCGGTAAAAGAACCCTTCGTTGAACTGCTCAAAGGTTCGCTCAACACCTTTCTGAACGCATTCACCTTCCCGGACAAGACCTGCTACCCGGTGGCCAGCACTAACCTGAAAGATTTTTACAATTTGATCGATGTGTACCTCGATGCCGTGCTCCACCCCCTGATAAGCCCGTACACACTGCTGCAGGAAGGCTGGCATTATGAATTGGACACTCCGGACGGCGAAATCAGCTACAAGGGCGTGGTTTTCAATGAGATGAAAGGCGCTTACTCCTCGCCGGACGGCGTCATGGAAGAAAAAAGCAAAGCGCTGCTTTTCCCCGACACTCCCTACCGCCATGATTCCGGCGGCAATCCGGAAAATATTCCCAATTTAACCTATTCCCAGTTCAAGCAGTTCCACGAATTCTTTTACCACCCCACTAATGCCCGCATTTACTTCTACGGCGATGACGATCCTGAAGAACGCCTGCGTTTGATCGATACGGCTTTCCAGGGTTACTCCGCCATCCCGATCGACACAGCAGTACCCTTGCAGCCGGTTTTCGCTGCGCCAAAATCCGCCGAGGAATTCTACGAAAGCTCTGACGACCCGGAAGCCAAAGCTCAACTAACCGTCAATTGGATGCTGCCTGAAATTGTCTCCCAGGAAGAATCGCTGGGAGTGCGCATCCTCGAGCATGTGTTGATTGGCACACCCGCTGCCCCTTTGCGTAAAGCATTGATCGATTCCGGGCTGGGCGAGGACCTGGCCGGCGTTGGCCTGGAGACCAGTTTGCGTCAGATGCTGGTTTCGACCGGCTTGAAAGGCATCCAGGAAAGTGATGCGCAAAAGGTCGAGGACCTGGTACTGGCTACAGTAAAGGAGTTAGCCAACACCGGGATCGACCCGCAAACAGTGGCTGCCTCGCTTAATACAGTCGAATTTGCACTGCGCGAAAACAATACCGGGTCCTTTCCACGCGGCCTGGCGCTGATGTTGGGCGTATTGAACGACTGGAATTATGACCGCGATCCAGTCGCCCCACTGGCTTTCGAAGCCCCGCTCAATTCCATCAAGCGCCGGGTCAATGCTGGCGAGCGTTACTTCGAAAACCTGCTCCAAAACTATTTGCTCAACAACCGGCACCGGGTGACCTTGTTGCTGCGCCCGGATGCCCAGTTGAGTACCCGCCGAGCAGCCGCCGAAAGCAATCGCCTGCATGCCGCTCGTCAAGGGATGACATCGACTGAGCTTCAGCAAATTATTGCGAATACAGCAGAACTGCACCGCCGCCAGGAAGCCGCCGATCCACCCGAGGCGCTGGCGACTATTCCGATGCTGCAACGCGCTGACCTGGACAAAAACATCAAAACCATCCCTTGTGAAACTCAGGAATCCGACGCGAGCACCATCCTTTTCCATGACCTGTTCACCAACGGGATCCTTTACCTGGATTTAGGTTTCAATTTACGCGGACTTTCCCAGGACTGGTTGCCCTATGTGCCCGTTTTCAGCCGGGCACTGCTGGAAACTGGCACGGCTGACGAGGATTTCGTGCAATTGATGCAGCGCATCGGTCAGCGTACCGGCGGCCTCCACCCCACCACCTTTACCTCGGCCTCTCGCAATTCACAAGACGGCGCTGCCTGGCTGTTCCTGCGCGGCAAAGCCATGATCAGCCAGACCACCGATTTGCTCGGCATCCTCAAAGATGTGCTCTCTGGCGCCAATTTGAACAACCGGGAACGTATCCGGCAGATCGCGTTGGAGGAAAAAGCCGGACTGGAAGCCGGGATGACCGGTGCCGGACACCGGGTGGTCAACTCGCGGCTGAAAGCCCGCGCCAGTGCGGCAGATTGGGCAGCTGAACAAATGGGCGGAATCAGCCAGCTCTTCTTCCTGCGCCGCCTGCTGCAGCAAATCGACCAGGACTGGGAAGCGGTGGAAGCGGCGTTTGAAGGGATGCGCAGCGCGTTAGTCCGCCAGCCCCTTGCCCTTTGCAACATCACCGTGGACAACGGAAGCTGGAATGTAATCGGCAGCCAGGTGGATGAATTCTTGAGCAGTTTCCCAGGCGAGCCCATCCCGGCTGCAAATTGGCAGCCCTCCGCTCTGCCCGCTGCAGAAGGGTTAACACTGCCTTCACAAGTTAATTTTGTTGGCAAAGGCGCCAATTTGTACCAAGCCGGTTACCAGTTGAATGGCTCTGCCTTCGTCATCGCCCCCTACCTGCGCGGCACGTATCTGTGGGACAAAATTCGCGTGCAAGGCGGCGCTTACGGCGGTTTCTGCGTATTCGACCAGCACTCTGGTGTCTTCAATTACCTTTCCTACCGCGACCCCAACCTCGACCAGACGTTGGCAGCCTACGACCAGGCAGCCGCCTTCCTGGGTGGTCTTGAATTAAGCGAGGCAGAACTGACCAAAGCCATCATTGGCGCCATCGGCGAGGTGGACGCCTACCAGCTACCAGACGCAAAGGGCTTTACTTCTTTGGCGCGCTACCTGCTGGGCATCACCGACGCCGAGCGTCAGCGCCTGCGCGATGAGATTCTATCCACCTCGCCCGCCGACTTCCGTGCTTTTGGTGCAGCGCTAGAGGCTGCCCAGCCTGCCAGTGCGGTGGTCGTGCTTGGCTCGCCCGAGGCTGTGCAAAGCTCCCAACTCAACCAGAGTGGCGGGCTGGAAGTGTCAAAAGTGATGTAGATCAAGCTGCCACTGCCAGCAGGAATTGCGGCACCCAGAATTTTCCAAAGCCGAGCAGCGATAGCGCAATGCTGAAGGCGATCAAAAAAATCCCAAACGCGATCAATATTCGATCGCGTTTGCGATATATAAGCTGCTCCAGCCAGGTACGCGGGCCGACGCCAAAGGCACGCAAGTCCATGGCGTCGATGATGTCCTCGCTGCTGACGATAGCGTGAATGGTCACCGGAACGATGAGCGGCGCCAGTTTGCGCACGGTGGCAAACAACCCGCCGGTGATTTTCTCCAGCTCATAGCCACGCGCCCGTTGGGCGTCTCGGGTGAGCATAAAATCACGGCCGAAGGACGGAATGAAACGCATGGTCAAATCCATGCCGTATGCGACCTTATCCGGCAAACCCAGCCCGCGGAAGGTGACGCCGTAAAGCGCCGGGTTGAGCGAATAAGGAATCAGGATGGTCATGCTCGCCAGGCTGAAAACCCGCACCAACATGGTGACCGCGTACATGATCTTTTCGGCAGTGATCGTCAGCGTGGGGCGCCAACCCAAAATGGTGAAATTGGCTGCCAGACGGCTGATCAGATGCTCTTCCGTGTAGAGCTCAACGCCCCCGCGTCCGGTCAGGAAGGTCAGCAGCGAGAAAAAGATTACAAAACCGCCGATAAAAATCCAGGCGCGCTTCATTTCGCTAAATTTGATCCCCGATGTGGCCACTGTGATCGCTGTAAGGATAAACAGCGCCGCCTGATAGCGAAAATCCCAGAACAGCACCGTGGCTGCCAGGAAGCAGCCATAAAAGATGATCCACGCGCGCGGATCGAAGCTCTGGATCAATGATTTTCGCGGTTTGTAGCGCCAGGTGACCAGCATAAAAGGTCCTCGGAGGGCAAGGGGCTGTCAGGGTGCGAAATCGAAGCGGCGTTAAACCTTCACCCGGGACAGCCCCCTTATTAGCGCTGAACTTTACCGCCCGGTCTGGCGGCGGACGGAGGCATAAGCCCCCACCAGGATAGGTACCAGAATGGCAGCAAAGATGGCGTTGGGACCGGCTGCCGGGATAAACTCGCCGACAATGGCAACCGCAGGCGGGTAGCCGTTGATCCAGATATCGGAGAGAGCGGCAAAGCCAATGCCGATGAAGTTGCCCAGCAAGCTCCAGGTGACTGCGGCCGCGACATCGATATTTTTACCAAACACGAAGCGTACCAGCAGCACCAGCAGGAAGCCAACCACAATGGACAGACCGGCGAAGATCGAAATGGTGGCATCGCCGAAAATATTGTTCTCGGGGTCGAAGAACATCATGTTTGGCGCGGTGCGATTAAGGAAGAAAATGGCGGTGACGATCAATGCCAGCACCAGTGAAATCCACAATACCATGTTGATGCCTTTCTTTTCATCCTTGAAAAGCAGCGCCAGGCCAGCGACCATGCCGATCAAACCATTGCCAACCGACCATTGCGGTGACAGGCCAAAGCCGGTCAGCGCGTCGCCAAACATGTTGCCGACTGCCCCGGTGAACAACCCGACCGCCGGGCCAAACGCATAACCAAAGAACATGGGGATGGCAACAGCCGGGCGTAAAGCCACCTGGCTGACAGAAGGAACTGCGAAGACAGTGCCGTTGAAAAGGAACGACAGCACCGCATACAGCGCCGCGCCGATCGCCATGTAAACGACTTCGCGGGTGCCAACTTCCCAGATTTTGCTCTGGCGGGTCAGCAGATAGACGATAAAAACGATCAGCAGCCCCAGGCCGACGAATGCGAAGCGCAGCACTCCGGTCTCATCCAACTGTAGCGACGGATTGATTATTCCGCCGATCCAAACAATCAGCAGGAAAAAGGCCAGAACAGCCACGAGCGAAACAATTACCGAAACCAGTTTACGATCCATGATTTACTCCTTTGGCTCAAAAGCAAATAAAACCTGGACAAAATGTACCTGCCGGTCAGCCGCCCACTGGAATGCGGTGCGCCAGACCTTCCGCGCTATAGAATTTTTGCATCATTGGAAAATAGTCGAGATTGGCCTGCAGCAGGCTGGTGGGAACCAGGCGGTTGGCGCGCAAGCGTTCCTGGTCGCGCAATACTTCCTCTGGGACGCCGTCAGCCACCACCTGCCCCTGGTTGACCATCCACACCCGGTTGGCATAGATGACCGCCAGGTCGATGTCGTGGGTGATGAACAAAATCGCTTCGAAGGTGGGCAGTTGCAATATGGAATTCATAAAAGTCATGTAGTTCTTGTAATCCTGCCCGGCGGTTGGTTCATCCATCACCAAAATGCGCGAACGCATCGCCAGGATGGCGGCAATGCTGACCCGCTTTTGCTGGCCAAACGACATCGAAAGCGGCGGAGTCTCTTCGAAGCCCACCAGATTCACAATCTCGACAGCCTGACTCACCTCCTCTCCAATCACTACGGGGGGATGTTTGAGGTTGGTCGGCCCAAAGGCCAATTCCTCGCGCACGGTTGGAGCAAACAACATATGGCTTGGGCTTTGAAACACATAGCCAAGCGTGCTGGCAATTTCAGCCACACTCAATTGATGCGTATCCCGCCCATTGACCAGCACCTGGCCGCCGGTCGGTTTCAGCAGGCCAATGGCGTGTTTAACCAGGGTGGTCTTTCCGGCGCCGTTGGGACCAAGTACCGCGATCACGTCCCCGCGGTTGATTTGCAGGTTGACGCCGTGCAGCACCTCAAGGCCGCTTTCATAGCCAAAGGTGACATCCTTGAACTGCACCAGAGGCATCGCATCGGCTTCTTGAGCCGCAGCCGGCAGCGGGTTTATTTCCGGGGGCGGCGCGTCCTCGCGGGCGGCCGCCAGAATCATGCCCGCTGGCAATTTGACCTCGTGGTAATCCACGTTCTTTTGCATAGCATCCGGCGGCCCATCGAAGCGGATACGCCCATCCTGCATGAAGAGCACCCGTTCCGGCTGAATCCGCAACACATCCTCGACGCGGTGTTCGACCATCAGAACTGTCATGCCCTCATCCGCCAGCGTACGCACCAAATCGAGCGCTTCCTGCGCGCTGGCCGGGTCAAGGGATGCCAGCGGCTCGTCGAGCACCAGAATGTTCGGGCGCATGGCCAGCACTCCCGCCAGAGCCACTTTTTGTTTCTCACCGCCCGAGAGTGAATGGGTCTGCCGGTCGCGCAGGTGGCTGATTTTCAAGCGCGCCAGAGTTTCTTCCACTGTATGCCGAATTTCCGCCCGCTCCCAGCCCAGGTTTTCCAGTCCAAAAGCGACCTCATTCATCACTACCGAGCCAAGGATCTGCCGTTCCGGATCTTGCAGAACTGTTCCGACCAGTTGAGAAATCCGCGCCAGAGAAAGGTCTTTTACCTCCTGCCCTTGCAGCAGTACCCTTCCGGTCAAATCTCCTTTATAGCTGCGCGGAATCAGACCGTTGATGCAGCGGATCAGGGTGGTCTTGCCGCAGCCGCTGGCGCCTGCCAACAGCACGATCTGAGCGGGCTCGATGGCCAGGTTAATATCCTGGATGGCCGGCAATTCGCGGCTGCGGTAACGGAACGAGAGTCCTTCGACAATTAGCGGTGAGATGGCCGTCATGGTTTCCTGTTAACCAATCCTGATGGGTTGCTTCAATGACCAAAGCGCCCATACATCAGAATGGATTCCGACGCTCTGCCATACACATTAACCCCCTAAAAGCAAATTCGCATCGGAGGGGGTTGGTCGAGATGTCTATTCAGGCGTAAAAATACTATAACATGCAGCTTTATTGACGTCAATTATCAAGCTTTTTGAAACAAAACAAAAAACTTTGTTAAACCATCGTTAACAAAATAGACAAACTATTTTCAAACAATTATCTTGTAGACGCCTGGTATACATGCTAAAATAAGCCTGTCAAACGTTCGGGTGCCCCCCTCACCCGGGCGTTTGACATTTAGACGTAAAAATCTCTTTGCCAGCGGGGGGCAGGTAATAGTAGATCACTCCCACCAACTGGTTTTTACCCTCGCGGCGTACCTCGATGTGATCGATGAGGCCCGCGAGGATATTTTTTGTGTCCGCATTTCGCTCCGGCGCCAGCAGCCGCATTTTGATCTCCTCGACTGCCAGGATCATCTCATCGATGGGTTTGAGTTCGACCGGCTGGACCGGAACCGCCAGCTCTCCGATCTGTAGTATCAGGTCCGACTCTTTGGCCTCCAGCGTGCGGACCTTGCCCATCAGCGCCCGAGAGCGGAGGCCGTCCTCCGCCAGCAGATCCGCCAGATTACTCAACTGGCGGCGCACCTGGCCGAGCTGCCGGTTTAGCGCATCAATCTGTTGTTGCGTGGAGCGTCTCAGGTCATCCGTGTCCTGCTGATAGGTTTTCAGCAACTGCGCCAGGTTATCGGTTTGCAGGATGTGGTTGACCAGGTTATCGATCACCGCATCCTCGAGCACCATCTGAGGGATCGGTTTGGCGTCGGGGCAGCCGCCATTTCGCCGGTGGGCGCAGTCGTAATAGCCGTAGCGCTGCCCCCTGGGCATGACGACGTTGCCGTACATCTGGTTTTTGCAGATGGCGCACTGCACCAGCCCGGAGAGCAAAAAATTCGACCGGGCGCGGCGCGGGTGGTTTTGGCGCAGGTGCAGGTAGGACGAGCGATTGGCATCCATGACGGTTTGTACAACCTCCCAGGTATCTCGATCTATGATCGGCTCGCAGTAGCCGGTGATCAGGCGACCGCCGTACTCCAGCTCGCCGATGTAGATGCGGTTGCGAAAAAAATTGGAATAGGACTGTCTGGTCGTATAGAGTTTTGTAGCCTGGTGGATCGCGCCATAGCCAAAACCACCAGCTCGCAATCTCCAGGCGAGGCGGATCGTCTCCACCATGTCCGGGTCTGGCACCCAGCGCGCGGCCTGGCGCACCCGCCCATCGCGGTGCTGGCCGATCTCGAAAACCTCGCGCTTGAGCCCCTTGGGTGGGTTGCCCGGCATGCCGCCGTACTGATCCACCAGGTGGTGCAGCCCACGCTTGATGTCAGTGCGCAGATCCTCGAGGTAGCGGGCATTCATCCAGTCAATCGCAGCCTCGAAAAACCTGCCGTCCAGCCCGTCAGGGACCGAGTCGTTGAGCGAGTGGATGATGTAGCCGCGGCGGCGCAGGTCCGCCTTGTAAAACTGGGCGTCATCAATGTCGCGGGCAAAACGATTGTATTTCCAGATCACCACGCCCCGATCGGCGCAATCCGGATCGTGGAAGTGGCTGATCATGGCCTGAAATTCGGCGCGGCCGATGGTGGAGGATCCAGGCGCGGCGGCGTCGGTGAACACGCGGGTGAGCAGCAGGTCATGGTCGGCGCACCAGGCGCGGATGGCGTGCTCCTGTTGATCAACCGACAGCTCCTGATCATCATGACCGCTGTCGCGCAGGTAAGCGACCACGCGCGCGCCGGTGGGGAAGGGGGGATCGTGCCGCACGCCAATTAACCTACCAATCGCGGCACGATGTCACGATAGAGCTCAATTGTTTTTTGATGTTCACGAATGCCCGCATTGACGGCAAACAATTCTCCCGACAGCGCCGTTAATTTTTCTTCCAGCTCCTCGCGCGTTTCATTGGGGACCTGCGCCAGCTGGGCCTGGGCGGTGATGATCCCGATAATGGGCAACACCGGAAGCGTCCAGGCGATGATGGCGAAGTTGTGAAAAAACAGTGCGATTAATGGCGCGAGGGTAAATAGAATTGCAAAAGATCTCGGAACATCGATCCTTTGATAGTGGATTATGGTTCCGAGAAAAGTTGAACCGTAAAGGTAGATCAAGATGAATAGGATTATGGCCGAAACCATTCGTAGGCCGGTATAAAATCCTTCTCCCTCAGCGGTTTTGATTTTCTTTTGCAGCCTGGCTACATCGTGGGATATCAGCCCTTTGCGTTCCTCCAGTAGCCGCAAATCGCCGGGTATGTTCAACAGTGACTGGATGGAAACGGCTTTGCCCACTGCCGATTGCGGATCCACCACCAGGTCATTGCCGCAAAAGCTGCATGTAATTTTCCTTGAGGAGTGCTCGGCTATAACAGTCCCGCCGCACGATGGACAGTTCAGTGAGAAAGTGTGAGGTCTGGCTATCAAATTTACCTCCCTGGTTTGTTTTTCCTACTTGAATTTATAGAACAAGTGTACTATACTTTTTGGGAAGGGGAAATCTGCATGAAGATCATTGTTGTCGACCAGCGTTATCCCGATTTTTTGATCGTTTTGACCGTCAGCAAACGTTTGTTGAGGATGGCGCGGGAAATTTCAGCCGCTTCTATCGATTCAGGATCGATGGAATACTTGTTCAACTCGCTTGCGATTTCCAATATGGCCATTTTCAAGTTCGATCCCAACTCCGACGGTAATTTGTCGACTGAGATGTAATCGACCTGGGGGATTTGCAAGACCTCGTAGATCACCGGCCCGAAATAGGCCGCCAATTTGTGGATCGTTTCCATCTCTCGCGGTGTGGACCCCCGATTCATCCAACTGCTCAGGATTGCCGGATCGAACCCGATTTCACGGGCATAACTGGCTGCCGAACCTGCGCGGCCGGGTTTGTCCCTGCGCCAGGCTAAATATTGTTCGGTGATCCATTGCTGCCAGTTCATAAGTAGATTATAGCCATTTGTAATAATTTTTAATATTTCTTTATAAACCTATTGACAAAATAGATACATTGTCTATAATAAATACAGTGTCTTTAATATCTACACTGTGAGGTTTACATGACCCAGGAACCAAATGAAAATCGCATTGTGCGCACCTACTCTCTCCTCGAGCTGACGGAAAAAATGGTCGTTGAGATCTCGAAAAAAACGTTCCGCTCGAAAGCCAACGTCATCGACCTGGCAGTGGCTGAGCTGTACACGCGGGTCATGGCCAGCGAGGGGGAGGTTAGTGAACCGGCGGAGACCGTATCAAAATAGCATAAACCCCACGTCTGTGGGGATTTTTCGTTTCAAAAGGATGCTTTTGATGGGCGCAGATATTTTCGAGGGTTTGATCGAGGGACGTATCGTCCACTATGTCATGCCAGACGGGAAGCACAGGCCCGCGATCATCGTGAGAGTTTGGGACAAAGCGCATACCAATGGCTGTGTCAACCTGACCGTTTTCACGGACTGGACCAACGATTCGCGCGGTCCGGATTATGTCATGGATGCGGATTGCGCTGCTGGCAAAATGTGGCGCACGTCCGTTTTGTTCGACGGCAACACGGATCCCGCGCCCGGAACCTGGCACTGGATCGAGCGGGCATAGTTCGCAATCCCCGATCGTCGGGGATGTTGATTTCAAAACCAGATAACGACAACAGATAAAAACAGGAGTAAAAACCCATGTACTACAGCCGCATTCTCTCCAAACAGGTTTTAGGCAGCGTCATCGCCGCTGCCCCGGACGCTAAATTCAGCGTTCCCGAACTGGCGCGTTCCATCCTGGCTGTGCTGCGCAGCGAAATCGAGACCCCGCTGCACTGCCGCATCTTCAATACCGGCGGCGAGACCAGCTACAGCATAAAAGTCGGCCTGCTGGCCGAGTTGATCGAAGGCGGTCCCACTGCCCATTTGGTGGGGCGCGTTCTTCATGACCTGGGCTTCGAATCCAACCGCATCAACATCGGCTACATCGTTTTCTGGAATGCCGCGCAGTTGGATATCCTGGACGCGGCGCTGGCAGGTGAGAAATGACCGAGTTCACCCCAAAATATATCGCGCACCAGCATAAGTTGCTGGATCGTCGGAAAGATTATGATCCCCACGCCGCGAAATATCTGGCGGCACTGGCCGAGATCGAGCGGCTGCAGGAGATCGAGCGCAAAGCCATCGCACAGTCGGAACACATCCAAAAAAATGGATTGACGGATTTCGAGGTTGCCGGTTTGAGGGCGACGTTGGAATGGTATGCAAACGAGGATCATTATGATGCCGAAAATGCGCCAGTACAACGGGTTGCCGGTGGATATGTTTATGATCGTGGCTATCGGGCGCGTAAAGCACTCGAGGTGACTCATGTCTGACCTGGCCCTTTCATCCCCTCAGGTGCAGGTCGTTCCCTCCTCCAGCCGGCAGGCAGATTTCCGCCGCTGGCTGGAGGACAACGGCGCCAGCGCGCGCACCATCTCCGCCTATCTCTCGGACATCGGCCGCTTTGGCACTTGGTTTGCCCAGGTCAACCGGCAGCCATTGACGCCCGACCTGGTCACCAGTTACGACCTGCGCGCCTACCGCGAGTATGCGCTGGAGGTCGAAAAAATCAGCGCCGCCACCTGGAACCGGCGGCGCATCAGCCTGGCGCGCTTCTGCCGCTGGGGGATGTTGGCCGGTAATTTGAGCTACAACCCATTCCAGGGGATCGAGCCGATGGCAGAGGCCGAGCTGGCGCCGCGCTGGCTAAACCGGCCTGACCAGGGACGCATCATGCGCCAGGTGGAACGCCAGGTCAACGGCGCGACGACCGATCACTGGCGCTGGCAGGCGGCGCGCGATCAGGCCATGGTTGCCCTGATGCGGTACTGCGGGCTGCGGGTCGGCGAGCTGGTGGCGCTGGATGTGGGGGATATCACCATCGGCGAACGCGGCGGGCGAGTTTTAATCAGACGTGGAAAGGGGGACAAACGTCGCCAGATCCCGCTAAATGCCGAGGCCCGGCGGGCAGTGAGTTACTGGCTGTCCGTCCGAGGCGGATCGGGAGAGGGTGGCGAGCCGGTGTTTATCGGTAAGGGCACGGCCCGGCTCACCACCCGGACAGTCGAACGGCGCGTGGCGGAAATCAGCCGGCAGGCCGGTCTGGAGATCACCCCGCACCAGTTGCGTCACACGTTTTGCAAATCGCTGGTGGATGCGGCGACGCCGGTGACCACGGTGCAGGGCCTGGCCGGTCACGCGCGCACCGAAACCACCAAACGGTATATCCTGCCCGGCTGGGATGACCTGGCCGCGGCGGTCGAGAAAATCATCTGAGGAGGGATTATGGCAGGCAGCAGAGCCGGGCTGGTGAAAATCCGCCTGATTGCCGGACATGGCCGGGCGGAGGATATAGCGGACAAACTGGTGAGCACGCTGGAGGATGCGGGTTATGAGGTCATCGAGTTGACCTCGCCCTATCCCTGCCGTCCACCAGAGGATGACAAAAGCCGGGTGTACATCTCGGCAGTACCCAACCAAACAGGAGGATGATATGATTTCAGATGACATGCAGGCTGCCCTCAACCGCGGCCAGGAAAAAATCAAGCGGGGAAACGCAGAAGCTCACATCGAGAGGGAAAACCGGCTCACAGCCATGCAACGAGCGGCCAGGGAACTGATCCTGGCTGTCCAGTCAGCGTTTCCGGACTATCTCCGGGATTTTATCTCAGTCGATGATTTTTCGGTCGATGATCCGATCATCAATCCAACTGGGATTAATCGACTGCGGGTGACCATCGCCGTGCCTAACTTTGCGCCTATCCGCGTTTTTCTCGGGCAGGCCCTGGGATACTGGCGGGTTGGATCGTTCGATGGCTCTTACATCGTGCCAACCATCTATGGCAGTGTGCTGTTCACCCCCACCTGGGACTATAAAAATGGTTTCCACACCTCCGATCTGGATGTGGCTCTGGCCGCAGCCCAGGCGCGCGGACAGGAGTTCGGCAAGCTCTCTACGTTGCATCAGCAGCGGCCAGAGCCGCACTACGAGGACGTGCCGTGAACATGGCGGTTAGTCTGACAAGCGTCGAGATCCCCTGCCCGATACGGCAGGAGGCGCGGTTCTATCTGGCCATCCAAACATTAATAGAGCTGTTGCATGTGGAGGTGCGCGATGATCTGGCAAATTTTGATTGCAGTGCTGATCAGCAGTCTGATCCTGGTCAGTGAGCACTACTGGCCGTGGCAGCCGATCATCCGGCGGCCGCTGCCCAAACTGACGGCCTATATCATGGGCGTGCTGGCCATTCACCTGCCGCTGACCGTCCTGCTGCTGGTCTGGAGTTACTGGCAGGCAGTCTATGCGCTGTGGGCGATCACGCTGGTCGGCGGCGGTGTGGTGGCGGGTATCAATCATCTGGACAGCTACCTGGAGACGCGTACGCGCATGGAGATTTCTGAGCATGAGGCGCGGACACTGAGGCCAGATCATGGCGCGGCTGAGCAGTAGCCGCGCCAGCGCAGTCGAGGAGGTCGAGGGAGACCTGGCCTTGCTGGGCAACTCCCTCGTTTACCTGCGCCTGGTGAGCGAGCGCATCCAGGCGGCCATGGTTGTGCTGCCGCAGCAGTCGCTTGTTGCGCCGGCGCTCGATGATCTGCGTCAGGCATCCAGCCTGATCCGCAACGTCCAGCAGCGCGTCTCGACCCGGTTGGTCTCATCCCCGCCCGCGCAAATCAATTTTGAAACCAGTAGCGAAAAAACTCACAAACTTCACCAAACCGTGCTGTGCGGGGATGGATGCCAGAAAACGGGGCGCCGGTCATGATCGGCGACGGAAATCAATGTCGCATAACAACGCATTATGCGACACAAAACCGGCATCCTGGCCGGTTTTTGACCGGTTTTGAGCCCTGGATCACGGCGTTTTTGTGTCGCATAACCCGCGCACAGGTGACCGGTCGCCAGCTCCAGGCGAGGTTACGTTCGGTTTGACGGTCTGAGGGTGGGGGGTAGTCAGTATCCCCCTCCGCCAAATTTTGCAATTATCCCAGCAAGGCCCGAGGTATATTTTGGATATCGTCGACCAGGTCAAGGGCAAGCTACGCATCGAGGACATCATCCAGGCTGACGGCTGGCCACTGACCCCACGCGGGCGCTGGCGCAGGTGCACCCGTTCCGGGAACGGCGGTCTGGTGGTGGACACGCAAAACCAGCTCTACCACTGGTACAGCTTCGGCGAATGGGGCGATGTGCTCCAGTGGATCCAGTACGGCGGGGAACATCGCGCTAAATTCGATTTCCGGGCAACTATCGAGGAAGCCTGCCGGCGGGCAAACCTGCCCATGCCGGAATGGGGCGAGAAAGAACACACCGCCCGGGTGGCTGCCAGGGCGCGCGAGGAAGCGCTGGATGTTGCGCACCGGGTCTTCATGCGCTGGTTTTCCAAATCCACGGAGGCGTTGGCCTATGCCACCTCGCGTGGCTGGACCATCCCCGAGGGTGAACCTGGTGAAGAGCGCCGCCCAACTGCTACTGCTGCGGCCGCCCTACTCGGGTACACCGGCGACGGCAGCCCCGCCGAACAAACCGAGATGCGCAATGAGATGGAATTTTCGGGCGTTGAGCTGAACAGCCCGGCGGCGGTAGCCATCCTGGGCTACCATGGCGACGTGCTCTCCTGGGCGGCGGCCCACAACATCGAGATCAAAAACGACGAGTGGGTGAAAAGGGGATCGATCCCCGGCATGATCGGCCACAAACGACTGGTTTATCCGCACATCGAATCCGGCAGGCTGCGCTACCTCTCCTGCCGTTCCATCGCCGAAAAAAGCCATTACAACCTGCCCGAGGCGCTGGTCGGGCGGAAACGCGTCTATCTCAACCCGGAGTATGCCACCGGCGCAGAAACGGTAGTGCTGTGCGAGGGCCAGGCGGACGCCATCAGTTGGGGGATCTGGGGGTACGCAGCCATCGGCCTATGCGGGGTGGACTGGAGCGACGAGCTGGCCGAGGTGGTCAAACGGCACAAAAACATCTACCTGGCGGTGGATATCGATGTCACCGGGATCAACAGCGCCTGGCGCATCGCCAACCAGATCGGACCCGCGACGCGCCTGGTGCTGGCGCGCGACCCGGGCGGCGTGCAGTTTGCGCCCAAACCAGATGCGCCTGCCAAAATGGTGGAGATCACCCAGGCCGCCAACAGCATCATGCGGGCAGTGGACGGCAGCATGGCGCGCTATCCGATCCCCGATAAACTGACAACGTTCGAGCGGGACGGCCAGGTCGAGGAGGCCAAGGATCCCAACGATTTACTACGCGCATTTGTGCAGGCCGGGATCGACGAGGACGAGCAAACTCGGCACATCAAAACGCTGCTGGACAAATCGCCGATGTACGTCGAGGCGATCACGGCTTGGGCCGGGGCGCGCGAGGGCGCCGAACGCGATGAGGCGGTCAAACAGGCGGTGACGGTCATCGGGCGGCTGGACGAATTCGGACTGGCGCAACACAAGGGGCGGCTGGCAAAAATCCTCCAGGTGACGCTGCGCGACCTGGAACGGATGATCAAAACGGCGACGGGGATCATCGAAAAAGCCCAGCGCATGGGCGAGCCGACCTACACCTGGGGCGGGTATATCGACGGATGGCAGGTCGAATACCTGTACGACATCGATACCGACCGGGCAACCCTAGCCTGGCGGGATCCGAACGGCCTGGTGGACAGCGGTCCGGGCGTCAACGTCGATGGGCGCTACTATGAGCCCTACCCGCCCAACGAAGTGCTGAAATCGGGCGGCGTTATTTTCCCGTCGGCGCTGGGGGAGAAAAAACCGATCCGCGAACTGGTGAGTTACATCACCATGTATCTCAAATCGATCTACCTGCTGCCCTCGGACAAAATGGGGCGGTTGATCGCCTACTGGGTGATCACCACCTGGTTGTACGATGCGTTCGAAACCGTGATCTACCTGCGCTCCATGGGCAGCGCGGGCGCCGGGAAATCGGAGCTGATGCGGCGCATCGGGCTGGTGTGCTACCGCACCATGACCGCCAACGGCGCCGGGTCCACCAGTTCGCTGTTCCGATCGCTGGAGCGCTATCGGGGAACCGTGTTTATCGACGAGGCCGATCTGCAACAGTCCGACACCGAAAACGACATGGTTAAGTTTTACAACCTGGGCGCCATGCGCGGCAACCCGATCTGGCGCACCATCGAGATGACCGGGCCCAACGGCGAGAAAACGTGGGAGGCAGTCGCGTTCCAGACGTTCTGTCCCAAGCTCGTGGCTATGCGAAAAGAATTTCGGGACGACGCGGTCGGCAGCCGGTCTCTGACGATCAAACTGGTATCGCGCGAAATGACGGAGCTGGTGGCGGCGGGCATCCCGCTGACGATCAACGCCCCGATGCGCGCCCGCGCTCAGGCGCTGCGCAACCTGCTGGTGCGCTGGCGGCTGGAGAACTGGCAGCCGGACATCGAGGTGGACGCCGGATTTTACGACTTAACCATCTCCCCGCGGCTCAATCAGGTAGCCGGACCGCTGCTGGCGATAGCCAGGGATGACCCGGAGCAACAGGCCGAGATCCGCCAGACGCTTCGCGATTACTATGCCGAGTCGATCCTCAACAAATCGATGACGCTGAGCGCGCGGGTGATCGAGGCGGTATGGTCGATCTGGAACTATCCGGATAAACACCGGGAGTGCGTACGAGTGGACGAGCAGGGCAACAGCATGATCAAAATCGGCGATATCACCAAAATGACCAACGAGATCATGGACATGATGAACGACGAGGAGGACAGCGAAGAGGACGGTCAAAAGAAATTCAAGCGATCGGAGCTGAAAAGCCAGCGGGTCGGGCGGATCGTGCGCGAGGAGCTGCAACTCCAGGTGAGCACCCGCACCCGCGATGGATTTTTTGTGTACTGGAACGAACCCAGGATGGTCGGCCTGGCCACCAAATTTGGCATCGATCCGGCCGATTTCGGACCGCGACCCGAACAGCCGCGAGCAATCCAACCGGCGCTGGTAAATGGGGTGAACCATGAAAAATGAACTGATGAACTTCGTGAACAACATAGGCTACTGGAGATTTTGTTTTGTAACGAAGATTAAAAAATGCGACAAGAATGAGAGCAATTTTAATCTTCAACACAAAACATATTCTCATCCTGCCTATGCTCTTCACAAAGTTCATAGTTCACGGCCCCGAAAAACTGAAAAAAGAGCTGGATTTGTAGCAGAAACGCTTAAAAGGCACGTTTTGACAGGCTTTTTTGATGAACACTATGTAGTTTTGTTAACTCATATGATGGCCAGTCGCATTTTTGCTCACCCCGCTACTGGGTGTATTTCTGCCGGCGTGAACACTCGTGAAGACTCAGTTTTTGAAGTTCACAGCAAGTGAAGCTTTTCACAAGAGGAGTAAAGGACATGAAAAAATGGTGTTATGTGAAAACGGTCGATGGCCATGAGGGCTATGTGCAGGTGGATCCGCAGCGGCCGCTGGGCAACCAGGTGAGCGACCGGGCGGCGGTTATCGTCCATGACCCAACGCAGCAGTTCCGCGATCTGACCGGGACGGAAAGCCGGGAGGGTCTGCCGGCAGAGTTCGCCGTCACTATGCTGCTGGCGCTGGTGGTGCTGCTGATCGTGGCGTGGTTCGGGTAGGAGGCGCGATGGACACTGTTTATATGATCTGGCGCTGCGGGATCCCGGTCGATCTGGAGCGGGCCATCGCGCACTACGAGTGCAAGTTCCACCGGCGGCCCACTGTTTGCCGGGCGCACCCGGACCTGCCGCTGCCGCTCGAATATCCGGATGGCATCCGGGTGGTGCGCGACCGGCGGTTGCTGTCCTATGACCTCTGGCTGGGGGTAGAGGAGGATCAAAAAAATGGGTTATTCGCAGGTTAGAACCGTGTTAGAAAACGCGAAACAGGCACGAGCGGCATTGATGGACATGAACGGGGCGGAACTGCTGTCTGACCTGCTGCTGGCGCTCGACCATGACCCACAACTGATCACGGTCGCGGAGCTGCAACGGGTAGCCGACCGGCTGGCGGCGCTGGTGCGCCATGAAAAAGGCTGGGGCTGGCGCTATCTGCATAACGTGCTCAACCGCCAGCTCGAGCCGGGGAAAAAACTGGTGGATGCCATGCTGCGCCTGGGAGCGGTGCTGGATGATACCCCGCTCGAGCTGGCGCAGAGCCACACCGTGACGATCCAGGCGCTGGGAAACGTGCGGCCCGGCGCGCTGGTGCTGGCCGATTCCCGATTGTGCGACTATCCGGCCTGCGGGATCGAGTTCGTGCCGCGCATGCCCTGGCAGCGGTTTCACTCGGCGCGATGCCGAGAGTTGAACAGAAAGGGAGGGAAGTGAACAATGAAAGCATTGACACTTTACCAACCGTGGGCAAGTTTCGTTGCCCTGGGGCTTAAAACAATTGAGACACGTAGCTGGGGGACGAACTATCGCGGTCCTCTGGCCATCCATGCAGCGCGCATGAAATGGCCGCAAGAAGGATATGGGTTGTTTCGTGATCAGCGCGTGTCGAAGGCTTATCGCGAAACGAAAAACCTGTCCCATATCATGGAATGGGGGGAGGTGTTCCCTACGGGGACGATCGTTGCGATTTGTCAGTTGGTAGATTGTTTGGAGATCACGCCGTGGTGGGACCTATATAGCTATTATCAGACCAAAAACCCGCCAAAAGCTAATGAGTCGTTGGAGGGTTTGCTGGGTGATTACACGCCCGGACGGTATGCGTGGCTTTTGGAGGATGTTCAACCGCTGGAAAAACCCATTCCGGCACGTGGGCAACAGCGAGTGTGGGATTGGGAGGTGGCCAAAGATGATCTATCTATGTGACGATGGAATTAGATTGCAAAATCGGGTAGACCCCATGCTCATCAGTGGTTACTCGGGGAATGTGTCAGAGGCTGCGTTCAAAGCCGCCGTCAGGATTGCCCGGAGAAACCACCGGGCATTTTATCAGCACATTGGAAACTGTTCGGTATGCAAACAAGCAATCCATGAGTGGAATAGAAATGGAGGTGGGTGATGGATGCGAATGCACAAAGATTAATGTCAAAAATCGAGGGACTTTACAACCCCGATCATGATCTCAATCCGGCCGGTCCGGCCGTCAACTGGGTGGAGATGGCACTGGTTGAAATCATCAAAAGCCTGATAGCGCGGATTACCAAATTGGAGACTGAGTTGAAAGAAAGGGCGGTGAGGAATGAAAATATTGATTGATGCGAGCGAAAATACGATTTTGGAGGATGTTGCCCAGCATCTGCACGTTGAACTGGGTGCGTGCCAGTTGCTATATGAAATCGAGAGCCCTGAGCTGGCGGCGATCGCCGTTGCCCTGGGCGGACGGCTTTTCATAACCGAGGTTGCGCAGAACCAGACTCCGATCGGGGTACTGCGACCTGAAGATTTTTTGGTGCCTGAGACACCCCTCCCTAACCCTCCCCATCCTGCGGATGGAGAGGGGACAAGAGCGGAGGCGAAACCGTGAGCGTGGAAATTCTGGAAAATACGTTAAACCAGAGCGGGCTGCGCTGGATGCACCTGGCGCAGATGGGCGCGCCGGTGGCGGCGTCTCTGTGGCTGGCGCGGATCCCGTCGTACTCGCTGCCGCTGGTGGAAACACAGCAGCAACACGAGAAAGGTCTGGATTTGCATCACCTGCGGATGTGGTGGCCAGCGCGCGAGCTGGTGACGGTCAAAGGCGGTCCGGAGGGGTTGAACGATCGCCAGGCGCTGCTGTGGGCGTTGGACAAAGGTCAGACGCTGCGCGAGGCGATTGTGTATGCGGGTGTGGCATACATGGATCTGGTCGGGCGCTGGCCAGACGTGGCGATGGTGCAGAGTCTGCCGCGCGGGGCAACAGATACGGTCAACATTTACGAGGATGCTGATGAGCGGATCACGGTGCGGCTGGCAGCGCTGGCGGAACTGCCGCATGGATTTTTACTGATGTGCGAGGAGGCGGTATGAGCGAGATGATCAATAAATTCTGGCGCTGCCCGGGCGGGCATACCCTGGGGCTGGTGGTGCGCAACGGATCCGGCGTGCGGACGTTACTGCTGTACCGCCAGGCGCTGGACCCGGCGCAGGCGAGCGGTGAGGTGGATGTGATGGCCATCATCGAGGGGTACGCGGCGGACGTGCGTTGCAGCGTGTGCGGCTCAGTGCGGACGTGGATCCCGGGAGCTGAGGCGATGCAGCAAATCATCGATCGGGCGCGGGAGTATAATCAACGGATGAAGAGCGAGGAGGGTCGTCTATGATACCCGAAGAGCATGTGTAGGAGATTTTGGAGGCGATGCGTGTGCCGGTTCTCGAGATGGATCTGACGATGGACTGGCTCGAGATCGAGCCAAACACGACGTTGTATGTGGCTGAAAAAACGATGCTGATCAGCGATCCCCCCCCGAGCCTGTTTTACCCACTGAGGCCCCTTGTTATATCCGTGCGGCTGAATGCCCATAGGATGGACGACGGCACGTGGTACCTGTTGGGTTCGCATTTCGTCCAGCGCGGCGGGGAACGCCTAAAACGGGTGTTGATATCCAGGATCGATGAAAATGAAAAGCACGTCGGTTAAGGCGGGCTGATTAGCTTTTTTTTCTGCGCCAGTTCGCGACGATAGGCATGGTAGGCCAGTCGCTCCTCCTCGGTCAGATCGGCCATTTTCAGCCCGCGACCCAGTTTTTCCATAGCATCAGCCAGCGCCCCGGAATGTTTCCGCGGGCGCGACAGTTTTAATCGGGCCTCGGGCGTCAATGCCGGGTTTTTCCAGCGGCCCTCACGCACAGCCAGTTTTTTCGAGCGGCTGACGCCCAAACTGACATTTTCGCGTGCGGGTTTGCGGATCGATGCCGGATTCGTCCATTGCCCGGCGGCCACCCGGGCCAGCGCTTTTATGCGGCGCACCGGCGCGCCAGCTCGGGAATTTCCGGTATTGCGGCAATCGACGGAGCAGTACAGGCGTGGGCCGCGCCGGGTGTACCAGCGATCGCGGGAGATGGCTCCCCCGCAGAAATCGCAGATGCCGAGGGGGGCGCGTTTAGCGGGCATCGGAACGGGATTTTCCCTTCGGCCAACCCTGCGGGCCGGGCCGCAGCGCATCCAGCTCATCGCGGTGGATGAGCCAGGATTTGCCGAACTGCATACCGGCGCCGAACCGGTCATGGCGGGTTTTAATCAGGGCCCGCATGCGGCGGGGGCTGATGCCGATCTCCTCAGCAGCCTGTTCGGCGGTCAGGAGATTCAGCAATGCGTAGGATTTTCCTGCGGAAAATGCGGTTTTGGCAATCTGATTCAGGGCCAAGCGCAGGCGGTGATCGGTGATGGAACCAGCGCCGTATGGCAGAAGGCTATCGATCATTACCTGTATTTTTTGTTCGTAGAGTGAGCGGGCAGAATTTTCATCCATGATTATTTTCTCCGTTATATACAATCGTCACAAATTTCTGAACCTGCCATCGTAGTGAACATAGCACCATCAAAATTTTTGGATGCTCCACAGCGACGGCAAATTGTGTCTGTGTCATGCAGTTTTTGAACGCGCTCAAGAGCTTCTGTGGTGGGGATTATGGGCAATGTTTGATCATTGTTGATGCCGCCAATTCCGAGACCGCCATCCGTGTCGTTTATATCCATTTCGTCCTCCTAATTATTTGAATATTGTTCAATTAATTTTGCGCGAGCCTGGGCATCGTAACCGTGCCAGAAACTCTCGAAACCATTGAAACCGTGAAAATAGCCGTATTGGTAGGGGTCGTTATGATAATCGGGGGTTTCGATTGGTTCTAAACCCTGCAGCGCATCGATCCGACCCTGCCATAAACCGATATTGTATTCTATGGTCCAAATGAGATGGTCATTTGCATGGTTTACAACCCAATCCCGTTTTCCCATGCCCCAGCCGCGCTCTACGTTGTGATGGCTGTGTTTCCAGGCTGCCTTGAACTCATCGTCTGATGGCATTTCTGATGATTTCAGGGTGCCCCATTTTTGCAGTTGTTTTTCAGTGGGTTGGTACTGTTTTCGATCCATCTCAGTCCTCTGTGTCTGTTTGATATACATACTATACCAAATATGGTATAGTATGTCAGGCGGTTTTGGTGTTGTTAACCTGTTGTTAACATTCTCCGCCTGGGGGCTTGCAAAAGGATTCGGGTTGTGCTACGATAACCGAAATCGCAAGCCCGATATCGTTCGGGCACCAGTCGGAGATGAGCGCCCGGCATCCTTATGGATGTCGGGCGTTTCGCATTTAACCCCCAGGAGGAGGGAAACCATGAAAGACCTGTTTACGTCTCGCAAATTTTGGATGACCGTTCTGGCGCTGTTGGTGATCATCATCAGCGCGTTCGTGCCCTCGTTTTCCATCGACCAGGAGCGGGGGGCTGGCCTGGCCGTCATTGTGGTCAGTTACGTCATCGGCGTGGCGGTTGATCCGGGCCCGGGCGGCTGGGCGGGCGTGCTCAAATCCCGTAAATTTTGGGCGGCCGCGGTCGGCCTGGTCGTCATTTTTCTGGATGGTTTTGGCGTCAAACTACCGCTTGGGATCACGGAGGCGCAACTGGCGGACATTGCCATAGTGCTGGGGGCGTTCATAACCGGCGTGGCCCTCGAGGGCAAAATTCCGGCATTCAACCCGACCCGTTGACATGCTGGAGACAACTCCCATGCCAACCAACATTCCCATGCCGACAACTACGATCTGGGATCAGTACGCGGTCGCCGCGATTGTGTTTGTGGTTTTTATCGTGTTGATGGCGTTTGCGTGGCGGGCGTTCACTCAGTACCGCACCTGGCAGACGCAAGAAAATTTACAGCAGCGCACCTGGTACGAGGCCATGGAGAAAAAACGGGATGAGTCGCAGGGTCTGCGCGATCTGAAATGGCAGCAGTTCTACCAGCAAATCCAGGATCACCAGGCCAGGCGCGACCGGGACAATAACGAAGTGCTCTCGAAATTGATTAGTCGGATCGACATGCTGACCGAAACGCTGACGGTGCATGATCGAAAATCGGCGGAGCGCGCCGATCGCATCGAGAGTGTGGCCAACGGAGCTGCGCGCAAACGGAGGGCAGCATGAACCCATTTTTTCGCAAAACGATTTTTCTGTGGCAGGTTCCAACCATCGCCGGCGGCAAACCGGACGAGGTGGCCGAGAGGCTGAAAAACGCCGGTTTCGAGGGGGTGATCGTCAAGGCGGCGGATGGACCGTTTGCGTACCGCCCGCCGGTCATCGGCTGGACAGAAAACATCAGTGCAGCACTGGTCAACGCGCTGCATGCCCGCGGCCTGGCGGTACTGGGCTACGGCTTTTTGTACGGCGCCAACCCGACTGGGGAGGCGGACATCGCCATCACCCAGGTCAATCGTTACGGGCTGGATGGTTACGTGTTCGACGTCGAAGGGCAGTTCGACAGCCGTTCCAACGCCGAGGCTAATGCCTATGCGGTCATGGCGCGCTATCGTAAATCGTGCCCGACCACGCCGACCGCGTTTTGCTCGTGGGCGTTATGGAAAAGCCCTCGATCCGGCGCAACCTGGCACCCGCTGCCAGTGGCGCGCGCGTTTATGCAGTTCTGCGACGTGGGCATGCCCATGGTGTACTGGGGTGGCGAGACGCCCGATGATGCGCTGGACTGGGTGAAACCCTGCCTGACGCAGTGGCAGCAGCTCACCGCTAAACCGATCATCCCGGCCGGCCGGGCCTACAACGGCGACGGCGGCAAAGCGCGGGAGGATGCGGTCCGGACTTTTGGGCAGTACGTCCGAATCGCAGGGCTGAAGGGCATCACCTGGTGGTCGATGCAGCACGCCATGGCCCTGCCGGAGGTGTGGGCTGAGCTGGCAGCGATGCCGGGGTTTGCATCGCCAGTTGATCCGACACCGGAGGAGGTCAACCTGACCAACTGGGCGCTGGCCATCGACGAATGGGCGCGCCGGTACGGGTATGTCGGTCCGGCGCCGAGAGGAATTGCATGAAACGCCCGATCCAAAAACCGGACTGGGCAGAGTTGCAGCAGCGACCGCTCGGGCTGGATATCGACGAGGTCGAGCCGGGGATCATCACGCCGGATGAGGCGCGCATGCGGTCCGAGGCAGCGCGTAAGCTGTTCGACGATGTTGAGCATAAACCGGACTGGTTTGCTCGTTATGCCGAGTTGCGCGCGGCAGGTTGGAACTGGCGGGTTGCAGCCTATATCGCCTGGGCGAGCTGCCCACGGCGTGACCGCATACCGGCGTCGCAGGAACTGCTGGCCACCCAGGTGTTGGGACTGACCAGCGATCGACAGATCTGGACGTGGCGCACCAAAAACCCGGCCATCGATGAAACGATCGGGCTGCTGCAGGCGGCTCCGTTGTTCGAGCACCGGGCGGACATCCTACGGGCGCTGATCGACTCGGCAACCAACGCCGATTACAAACATCACCAGGATCGCAAAATCGCGCTGGAGATGCTGGGCGATTATGTGCCGCGGATCAAGGTTGACTCGGATCGGAAGAATCTGGACGACCTGGATCAGCTGAGTGAGGCAGAACTGCGCGAGATTGCAGCTCGGGGCAACCCAGTTGAAAACAGCACCAACGAGGCAGCCGATGCTGGCGACGAGTAAAACGCAGCGCATCACCCCGGCGGTGGCGCGGGCAGAACGCGCCCAACGCGCGCTGGCAAAACGTCACCTGGTGGATTTTGTGCGCTACATGATGCCGGAGTGGGTCATCGCGCCGCACATGGAGTTGATGGCCGAAAAGCTGGAACAGGTATATCGCTACATCGCCACTGGCGGGCAGGAGGGGATCGGCAGGCTGATCATCGAGATGCCCCCACAGAACACCAAAACGACGTGGGCCAGTCAGATGTTCCCGTCATGGGTGTTGGGCAAAAGGCCAAATTCTAACATCATTCTAACCGCGTACGGCGCGGAATTGGCCGGCGAGAACAGCCGGAAAGTTCGGAACATGATTTCGGGCGACCGGTATCAGAACGTGTTCGGCGAACGCAGCGCACTGGAGGAGTATGTGGACATCAGTGCGGACAGCCGCTCTACCACCAGCTGGAGTTTACGCGAACCGCACCGGGGCGGTGTGATCGCCGCGGGTGTGGGCGGCGGTATCACTGGTCGACCGGCGGATCTGCTGGTAGTAGATGATCCGTTTAAGAACCGCCAGGAGGCGGACAGCCTGCAATATCGGAAGTCAGTCATATCGTGGTTTGGCTCTTCTGCCATGACGCGGTTACGTAAAGGCAGCGCGGTGGTGATCATGCACACCCGCTGGCACCGGCTGGATTTGACCGGCGAGCTGCTGCGGGCGTCAGTGCAGAACGCGAGAGCTGATCAGTGGGAGGTTTTGTGCCTACCTGCCATCGCCTATGAACCCGAGGAGTATGCAGCGGATGAAGAGGATCAGCGGGCAAAAATGCGCGAAGGGATTTACCTCAACCTGAGCGACCCGCTGGGCCGCAAAGCGGGCGAGGTGCTATGGCCGGATCAGTTCCCGCGCTCGATGCTGGACGGCATTCGCGCCAGCCTGGAGGCGCAGGGCAACAGCGGCGACTGGCACGCGCTGTATCAACAGCAGCCGCACCCGCAGGAGGGAGATTTCTTCGGGGCGGCGGATTTCAAAACCATCGAACGGCATCAGCTGCCCAAAGATTTGCGCTGGGTGCGGTACTGCGACCTAGCGATCTCAAAAAGCGCACGCGCCGATTGGAATTCATCAGTGGCCATAGCGGTGGATAAGACGGCCAACCTGTACCTGCGGGACATGATCCGGATCAAGGGTTGGGTGGAGTTTAAGTCGCGGATCAAAACATCCATGATGTCTGAGGAGGAACGCGAGACAGAATGGGGGATCGAAACCAACGCCTTTCAGGAGCTTGCCTTCCAGGAATTCATCAACGATCCGGAATTGATTGGTGTGGCAGTGCGCGGGATTCCGGTTACAGATGACAAAGTTATGCGGGCGCGTCCGCTACAGGGGCGGGCCAAGGCCGGGAAAATCTTCCTGGTACCTGGACCATGGATAGAGGTATTTATTGCCGAATTTGTCGATTTTCCGACCGGGGCACATGATGACCAGGTCGATACCGCTTCGGGAGGGCTGCAAATGCTGGCTACACCACGATCTACACGCCTGCACGTCGGGCAGGTGCGCGCGAGGGTACAGCGATGAACCTGGCGGAGCGCATGGCCTACGGCCTGGGTAAAACGCTGCATGCATTCCGCAGCGGATTGACGGCGGACGAACCGCGCGCCATTCGACCGGGATTTTTGGGCGCAACGGCTGAGGCTGGTAAGTGGAGGGGCGGAGCATTCAACCCGGATAAACAGGCGGCGCAGCAACGGGCTATCCAGAACTCCTGGGTTTTTACGGCCATCAATGAGAAAGCGATGGAGATCAGTAAGGGCCGCCTGGGGGTGTACCGGGACGACGGCGTCACGGAGGACGGCGAGTTGATCGTTGGGCATCCGTTCACGCGCATTTTGCGGCGTCCCAATCCATTGATGGGCCGGGCGTTTATGTGGCAGTACAGCCACTGGTGGCAGGATCTGGACGGCAGCAATTTCTGGTTTCTGGCGCCGGATGACATGGGCGATCTGGCCGAGATCTGGCCGCTGCCCGCCAACGCGGTAGCCGTCTGGCCCGGCAGCGCAGAGCGCATGGTGGATTACTACGAGTACCAGGCCAACGGCATGATCTACAAAATTCCCGCCGAGTATATCTGCCATTTTCGTTATCCCAACCCGTCCGACATTTTTCGCGGGCTCTCTCCTCTGGTGGCTGCCATGCTGCCGGTGGATAGCGACAGCGCCATGGCGCGCTGGAACGGTGGATTTTTCGGCAGCGACAACGTCATGCCGAGCGCGGTGATCAACCTCAGCAGCGGCAACCCGAATGCACCGCTCGATCCGGCGGACGTGGATGCAGTCAAGTCGCAGCTTGAGGACGAGTACGCCGCCAGCCGGCGCAAAACCATCGTCACCAACGCCTACCAGATGGCAGTCAACCTGCTGGGCTGGAACGCCAAGGACATGGATTTTTTGGGCGGCAGACAGGCGACCAAAGATGAGATTTACCAGATTTTGGGCTACCCGCCGGGCTACGCCGACAAAAACTCAACTGAGAGCAACTCGACCGTCGGTTACGCCAAATTCATGGAGCGCATTTACGCCATCCACGGGCTGTATGCCGAACAGATCACGGCGCAAATTATCCACCGGTTTTATGGCGACGATCTGGAGGCGCGGTTTGCAGACGTGCGCCCGATCAACCAGGACATGCGGCTGCGCGAAGCGGACGCCAGTAAATCGGACATGACCATCAACGAGCGTCGGAAGCGGTTCTGGAATCTGCCGCCGCATCCGGACGGCGATAAGCTGCCGGATCCGGTTGGCCAGGCTGGACCGATCAGCGCTGGGCTGGAGGACGGTTTTGCGGCGGACGTTCTGCCGCAGGTTGGCAACGCGCTGATGGAATCCACCCGCGGACTGCGCGAGGTGGACCTAAAAAACTGGCGCGGCAAGGCGATTAAATCGCTCAAACTGGGGCAGACTGCGGCAGTGCCGTTCGTTTCCCGCGCAATAGAACCGCAACTGGCGGATGCCATCGCGGACGGACTGGCCTGCGCCGAACAGGCGCAGGATGTGACGCTGATTTTCGAGCGGGCGCAGAAAAACGTGATCCGCTCGTGGCGGCCGTGGTCCACCTACGAAGAGCGCCTGGCAGCCGAGCTGGAGCCGGTGCTGCGCGGCCAGGCGGATCAACTGGTCGCCAAACTGCGTGAGAACGGCGACCCGGCCATGCTGGAGGATGCGGCGTTGTGGTCGGCGATGACTGCGGAGCTGCGCGGCGTGATCGAGCCGATTTTGCTGGAGCTGACCCAGCAGGCGGTAACGCGCGTGCAGGCGACGCTGGGTAAAACTGCTATCAGCGTCAACTGGGAGCTGGCCAACGAACAGGCGGCAGCCTGGGCCAAACAACATGCCGGCGAGCTGGTGTCCGGCGTGATGGATACCACCAAACGAGAGATCGGCGCGCTGGTGGCGGAGTGGACGCAGACCGGCGAGGGGCTGGAGGGCCTGACGCGGCGCATCGGCAACCTGACCGAGGAGGGCAGCCGGATTTTCGGCCCGGAGCGAGCCGAAACCATCGCGATTACCGAGGCCACCAACACGTACGCATCGGCAAATGCGCTGAGCTGGCAGCAAGCCGGTTACGCACCGGCGGCCTACAGGCCCGCGGCGCATGTCAAATGCCGCTGCTACCTGCAACCGTGGCGGATGCGCGACGGAACAAAAGTTCTGGTGTGGTACACGGCGCGGGATGAGCGGGTGTGCACTCAACCGCTGCAAACCCCCTGGGGCCAGGTCAACGGCTGCCGCGAACTGCATCGCGTGGTGGTATCCGAGGGGTCGCACCTGGGGAAAAAGGCGGAATAAATGCCGGAATTTACGTTCTACGGGGTACAGGAATTGATGGAGCTGATCCAATTGCTGCCGGAACTGGCGCTGGATGCCGCTCAACCGGCGATGGTGGATGCCGTATTTTTTCTGCACGGCCAACTGCCCGGTTATCCGCCTGCCATCCCGGATTCGAGCTACAAACGGCGCGGGAGCGGTGGGTTAAGCGGCAGTTTTACCGAGCGCGTGTCGCTGGAGACCGGCGCGGTTATCGGTGAGCTGGGGACAAATTTGATTTCCGCGCCCTGGGTGGTCGGGCCAGACTGGCCGGGCGAACAGATCGGCGGGCGACAAAAATTCCAGGCGCAGATCCATGTAGATCGCTGGTGGCAGTTCGACGACGTGGTCGCTGCGGCCGAGGAGGGCGCCTGGGACGAGTTCGAGCAAAAATTCTGGCCGGAGTTCCGCGAGCGCATCCAGCAGGCGGCGGACAAACTGGGAGGCAACCGTGAAATCGTTTGAAAACGCGTTGAAATCGCTGGGAAAAACCGAAACCGAGATGCGGGTCGGCAACTATATCGTGCTGTTCAACTCCCGCGATTTGGAGTTTTTGCGCAAGGGCAAAAACATGGACGGCTCGCTGGGCGAGTATTTCGCGCCAACCGTCAAAGTGGATTCCGAGTACACGCGCCAGGGACGGCTGGCGATCGATTTCGAGCATGGCGCGGATCCGGAGGTCAAAAACGGCGTGCTGGGCTACGTGGATTGGGAAACCGCCCGGCGCGATGACAAAGGAATTTTCGTGGAGCGGGTACTGGACCGGCGCAACCGTTACATCCAACTGCTGGAGGATCTGATCGACGAGGGACTGATCGGCAACTCGTCCGAGGCGATACCCGAGCACGTTAAAACGCTGGATGACGGCGCGATTGTGAACTGGCCATTGATGCGCGACACGCTGACGGTCATGCCGGTCGAACCGCAGATGCTGACCGGCAATGTTTTACAGGCCATGAAGGCCCTATCAAGCGAATTTTCAGCAGCCAAACGGTTGCTCGAGAAGAATTTATCGAACCACCCGGGCGACCAGAGCGGCGGCGGCATAGGCGGCACACGAGGTGACCGCGCTACCAGCCGGACGTCAACGGGATCCAACAACCGAAAGGTGAAGACTATGGACATCCTGGAAGCCATCAAGAAATTGGTGCCGGGCCTGACCCCAGAACAGATCGAGCAGATCGCAGCGATTATGGGCCTGTCTGGCATGGCTGTATCCCCCAACGGTGAACCCGTCGCTGACGAGGCCGGTGAGGAACTCAAATCCATTCCGCTGTCAAAGCTGACCGCGGAACTCAAGGCGCTGGGTTATGACGTGGTTCTGCCCGGTCAGAAACCCGCTGCCAAAAAAGCGGCAGTCCGCCCGCCGTATGATTTCAAGCCGGAAAAAAAGGCGGATCCCGACGATGACGACGATGACGACGCGGCTCGCGCGGCCAAGTCGGTCAGCGCCGCCCACATGCTGCGGTTCAAGGACGAAACCCCAGCCCAGAAGGCGATCCTGTCCGACGTGATTGGCAAGGACTACCAGCAGCTCATTTATGAGCAAAATGTCGCGTTCGGCAGATATGCGCGCGGCGGCGAGCGGGCGTTGTCCCCCGACGAGACCAAGGCATTGCATCAGTTGTATTTCCCGACCGACGCCATCATGGGCCTGATCCTCAACGGTGGTTTCAGCGCCAGCAGGGTCAAAGCGACCCAGGTGGAAGCCATCGGCGAGCTGGGCGGGTTTGCAGTACCGCCTAACGTGCAGGCTGAGGCTGACCGGCGTCTACCGGGGCTGGTGGCGGTGCGCGGCGGCGGCGCGCGCGTGGTGCAGTTGAACAACAGCAACAGCATCGAGATCCCGCAGTACGTCGGCAATTCCGACCGCTGGATGGGCTTGCTCCGTGGGGCATGGGGTACGGAAACCCAAATCCCAACCGAGAAAAACTTCAAGCTCAAAATGGTGCCGGTCTTCGCCGAGGTTTATACCTACAAGGTGCGGATGAGCCGGTCACTGGTGGAGGATGCGGCCAACCTGGTCAGCCTGCTGCAGGAAGACATCGTCACCACCGCAGCTATCGATGAAGACGATGTCTTTATCACCGGAGACGGGGTCGGCAAGCCCTTCGGCATCCTGCCCGGCGGCGCAAACGCCAACGGCCTGAAAGAGGTTAATTCAGGCGCGGCGGCAGCGTTGACGGCCACCGGCGTAAAGAAACTAAAGCGCGGCCTGGCGCCGCAGTACCGCTCCAACGGGCGCTGGATAGCCAACGGCGACACCTACGGGCTGATCGAAACGTTGCAAAACGTGGCGAACGGAACGTATGTGTTTGAAGATCTGTCCGAAACGGACAAACTGCTCAATCGTCCCGTCGGCGAATCGGGCGGCATGCCGGATGTGGCAGCCGGTACTTTCCCCACGATCTTCGGTGATATGTCCGGCTACACCATCGTCGAGCGACTGGGAATGACCATCGAGCGCTTCATGGACAGCGGCACCGGTCCGAACGTGATCGAGTTCCATGTACGCCGCCGCCTGGGCGGCCGGTTGGAACAGCCGTGGAAATTTGCCGTGCAAAAAGTTTCTGCCTAATTCCTGACAACTGAAAAATCAACCGGGGCGGCTGACAACCGCCCCACCAGAAATTTTTGTGAGGTGAACCATGCGTATCAACGAACTTTTCAGCGAGGCGGCCGTCATCAAACAGCTCAACGTCGCGGTGGCGCTGGCCGTGGCATCCTACCCGGCCTCGGGCGCGTTCATCGACGTGAGCCGGTTCGAGCGGTTTGCGTTTTTGATCCAGGCGGGCACCCTGACCTCCGCAACCACCTGCCAGGTGCAGCAGGCCGCCACCATCAATGGCGTCCTGAAGGACGTGACCGGAGCGGTAGTGATCATTCCCGACACCGGGGATGACAAGTGGTACCTGATCGAGGTTGAGACGGATCACCTGGACAGCAACAACGGGTACAACTATGTCACCCTGACCCTGGCGGGTCCGGCCCTGGCGGACGATTTTGGCGCGATCACGTTCTTTGGGTTCAACGGCGACCAACCGGCGACCCAGGGAGCGGACAAGGGCGCCGTGGTCGTGGTGGCCGGGTAAAAACTGTTTTTTGTGATCGATGGGGGCGGGGAACCGCCCCCACTGGAGATCGGAGGGTGCGATGCAAATAAAGGTCACGAAAGCGGGCCGGTACATGAACTTCGACCTGCGCGCGCAGGACTGCAAGCCAGGCGACCTGCTGGAAACCCAGGAGTGGTACGCCCAGCAGATGATGGCCAACGGCAACGGCGCGACGCCATCCGGCGCCGAAGCGGATGCCGCCATAAAAGAAGCGGCCAAAATGGCGGCCGCGGCGAAGAAGGCCGAACGCGAAGCGGAAAAAAAGGCCAGGCGCGAGGCGGCGAAACATGCAGCCGAGCAGGCTGAAGCTGCAAAAGCCGGTCAGCCGGCGAACCCGTTTTTGGGGTAGCCCATGTTTAACTACATCACCCTGGAGACGGTGCGGCGATACATCGGCGGATCCATCGGCACATCCGACGATGACCGGCTGATCGATTTCATCGATTGGGCGGCGCGGCTGGTGGAGTGGTGGAAGGGCCGCCGGTACGACGTGCGGCTGGAAACCAGGCTTTACAACACGCCCACCGCGGGCGGGTCGATGTTCGGCGTTTATGATGCCAGCCTGCTGGCCGCGGCCAGCAACCGAGTGCTGCGCCTGGATGAAGATCTGCTGGAGATCGTCGAGATCAAAAACGGCGATGGGATCGTGCTCCTCCCCGCCGAGTACGTGCTGGAACCAGCCAACGAGTACCCCAAAACACGGGTGCGGCTACGCTCCGGCGAAATCTGGCTGGAGTCTGATGACGGACCGGAACAGGCCATCACGCTGACCGGGTGGTGGGGCTACCATGATCGCTACGCCGATGCCTGGCGGACGGTCGGCGCGGTGCAGGATGCCCCGCTGACCGCGGGCGCAACGCAGGTAACCCTGCTGGATGTCAGCGAGCGCGAGACCGGCGAGCTGCTGCGCATCGAGGACGAGCTGATGTTAGTCGAGGCGGTCGATGACCTGACCAAAAAACTGACCGTCGAGCGCGGCATCAACGGCACGACCGCCGTCCAGCATGCGCAGGCCACGCCGATCAAACGTTTCCGCCCATCCGGCACCATCGAACAGATCTGCGTGCGGCTGGTGAAGTGGCGCTACGCCCAAAAGGACGTGGACAGTTTCGATCAGTCCTACGTGGTGGGTTCGGGCGTGGTTTCCACGCCGTCCAGCATCCCGGCGGATGTGGCGCGGATTTTGGGCGCGCATCGGGTGCGGCTATGACCACTATTATCGAGACTGTGTGCGCCGGGATCAAAACGGTGGGAGCGCTGGCGCCGGGCATTGTCACGGCATTTGACCCGCCGCCGGTGAGCATCGAAACAGCGCACCTGCCAGCCCTGTACGCGTTTCTGGGCTCTGCCAGCCACAGCGAGGACTACGGTCCTAACCGGATACTGACCACCCGCACCTATCGGGTACAGGTGGCGGTCATCCCAACCGGCCAGGGCAACCCCAACACGCGCGAGAGCCTGGTGCGCCCCCTGCTGCAAACCACGATCGAGACCTATCGGAAATTTCCCCGGCTGTACAAAACGGCCTATGTGCGCGATGCGCATGTGGCGTCGGACAGCGGGATCGTCATCCTGCCCGAATGGGGCGGGAAATACATCGGATTTGAGATCAGGCTGACGGTCGAGACCATCGAACCGCGCGCCTATCAAGGAGAGTGATCCATGACCGTACGATCTGGAAAATTTTTACCGGTCGGCATGCGTTTTGCCGCCGTTTTCGAATTGGACGCCACCGGGCGTCCCAAGGCCAGCAGCGCAACAGCCTATACCGGACTGCGCTGGTCGGGGCCGCTGGCGTTCGATATGACCGTGCCACAGGCGCGCATCATCCCTCATCCGGGGGCTGACCGCAACCTGCGTACCTCGATCCTGCCCTCCCAAGAGTCGGCATCGGCAGTGATGCGCGTCTCGGATTTCCGTTTCGACATCCGGTCGGTGCTATCCGGCATTCTGGTCGGGCAGGTCGGAGAGGCCAAGGAAATGCCGATTTTCCACAGTCGTGCTGGCTACGAACCGACTGTGGCGCTGCTGCTGTACCAGCAGTCGCAGGATCTGGACAGCGGCCTGCTAACCTGGCACAGCTATATCGTCCCAAAATGCCGGGTAATCGAGTCGCCGGGCTCGATGAATAATGGCGCAGGAGAGATCAGTTACCAGATCGCGCCGACCGCCACCACGCAACGGCTGTGGGGCAAAACCCTGACGTCCGTCGATGACGGCTACCTGGATGCCGGGATTTTCGAGTACGACAGCGAGGGCAAACCGGCGGTGGTCGGGTTCAAGGGCGACGGCGTGGCAGTCGATTTCCTGTTTCCGGTGGGCGAACCGGCGCTGAGCGTGGGCAAAATCGAGGTCTACAAAAACGGCGTCAAGATCACAACCGGCATGACCCCCATCGTCACCAAAATCACATTTACGGTTGCTCCTCTGGTGACCGATATCATCACGGTGTGGTATGAGATCTGAGACCGTTGAGCACGGCGAGCTGAGCGTGACGGTCTCCGAGGCGACCGCGTTGATGGGCATGCGGCGCCAGTTGCTGCGCGAGGGCGCGTTCGAGGCGGACAAACAGGACGCCCAAAAACGGACGCCAACCTATCCGGACGAGGCGCAGCAGATCATGCGGCTGATCGTTTACCCCGATTACGTGGCGTGCATGACTGCTTCGGTTGGTCTGCCGGACCCGGTGACGTTCGAGGCGTTCTGCGAGCTGCCGGATGCGTTTTTGACGCGCTGGGGCATCGCCGTTTACCAGCTCAATCCGCACTGGCTGGATCTGCCGGTCGACCCAAAAAAAGTTTAGAGACCCGGCGGCGCCTCAACGCGTTCGCTACACGGACGCAGACCGGGTCTGGCAATCTGGCGCCGGTGATCCAGCTCAACAATCCGGATCTATCCTGGCGCGTTTTTACCTGGATGGAAGCGACCGGTTGGAAACACCTGCCTAGCGCGTTGATGGACGAGCCGGACTGGCTGATGGACGATCTGTTTACGCTGGCATCCGAACTGGAGGTCATCAAAAATGCCAATAAAAAACCTGTCTGAGGAAGAACTGCTGGCCAAACTGCGTTTCGCAGTCGATCAGGCTGCGCTGGAACAGGCCAAACAGGCGATAGATGCGGTGGATAAGGGGTTGCACAAGAGCGCCGTTAGCGCCGCGGAAGCCCGCAGGCGCATGGTTGAGATGCACGAGAGCGCCGAGAAACTGCATCAGGTCGGAATTGCACTGGGTGTTACCGGCGCAGCGATGATGGCTCCGTTCCTGCTGGCAGCGCGCACCTATAACCAGCAGATTGGACTGGGCGAGGAGACCTCACGGCGCTGGGCGGAATCCGGCGAGCGGCTCAAAAACGCGCAGATTCGGGTGGGGCGGGAGACGACCGAGGTTCTGCTGCCGCTGATGGAACAGGGCGCGGACCTGGCCGACAAATTTGCTGCGTTAATTGAACATCACCCGGATATTTTAAAAGCCGTCCTGACGGTCGGCGGCGGAATTGCAGCGGCCGGGACGGTGGTAACGCTGATCGCCCAGGTACAGCGCTTGATAGCCAATCTGAAATTGGTTAGCACCCTGGGCGGGGCTCAGTCCATCGGCAGTATCGCGGCAAAAGTGATCGGATCGGGTGTTGCTGCAGGAGCTGGCGCAGCGGCGGGGGGCGTCGGGCTGGGTTTTGCCGGGTACAACGCCTACGCCCAGGCGACCGGGCGGGACAGCGCCGGTGAGATCCTCGGAAAATATCAGACCTCACTTGCCTACATGTGGGGCAAAATACTGGGCGGTCCGGAACTGGCCACCAAGTGGGGCCATGCGATGGGCGAGCTGACCGGGGTGCTGCCCAAAATGACGGGGGAGACTGAAAAAACCTCCGGCGCGCTCAACAGCATGGTAGAGGCGCAAATGGCCGCCTACCTGAACTATGCCAAGGCCGAGCGCGAGGCGACCGCGCGCTACCAGGAGCAACGATCGGATCTGATCCGCAACTATCAAAAACAGCAGGCGCAGGAGGCGGCGGATTTCAACCGCACGCGGGCGCAGTCGATGCGCGATTTTTACAACAGCGAGCGCCAGAGCGAGGCGGACTTTTACCGCAACCGCCTACAACAGGCGCGGGCTTACAGCGTGGAGGCGGCGCGGGCCGAGGAGGATTTCCAGCGGCGCCTGCAGGAGATCCGCGAGGATTGGGCCGACCAGGCCGAGGAGCTGATCACCTCGCGCGACGCGCTGGGATTGGTTCGGGGCATGCGGGATTACGAACGCGCGCGCCGAGACGCCGAACAGGAATATCAGACAGAATCCGGCCGGCGGGCCGAGGATTTCGCGCGGCAGCAGGCAGAACAGGCCGAACAATTTGCTGCGCAGCGGGCGCAGCGCCTGGCGGACTTCCAGGTGCGCATGGCCGACGAACAGGCATCCTACGAGCTGCGGCGGCGTCAGGCGGCCGAACAGCAGCGCGAACAACTGGCCGACCTGCAGAAAAACTACACCGATGAGCGCAAAAAACGGCGCCAGGCGCTGGTCGATCAACTGAGCGACCTGGCCGAGGGGCTATCCCAGGAACGCACGCTGCGGCAGCAATTCACCGCCGCGATGCTGGCGGATTTTCGCGCAGCGATGTCATCCGCCGGGATGGCCGTGCCCACCCGTCACGGCGGCGGCTACACTGCGGACGGGCTGTACCGCATGCGCGCCGGTGAGTTCGTGCTGCGTCCGGATGTCACCAACGCGGCGGAGCGGGTCATCGGGCGGTCGCTGAATCAGGACAACATGCTGGCTGCGCTGGCGGGCGGCGGCGGAGCGGGCAAAACCATCATCTACCAGGATAACCGGCGTTTCGACAGCCGATTGAGCTCGCAGGATCGAGCGCTGATCCGCCAGGACACCGACATCCGGCTGGGGGAGGTACTGGGTCATGGCTAGATATTCATTCGAGATCGGCTTGACGCAGGGCGGCATGATCAACCTGGAGAGCCTGGCGACGCCGGTCATCCCACCGGCGTTCGATTTTGCGGATTACAGCGACGAGATCGAGCTGCCCAATGGGCGGGTGCGCGGCATGGGTTTCCCGCGGGCCACCTGGCGTTGGGGCAACCTGGAACAGGCTGAGCGGACGCAGTTACGCACATTTTGCGCGGGAAAATCGGCGGAGGTGTACATCAAAACGCTGGTCAACGACAAAACCTACAAAACATTCCGGGCGGTGATGGTGTGGCCAGCGGGCGAGGATCCAACCTGTGACATCCTGCTGGATTTTGAGCTGGCATTCCGGCATCTGGTGGAGATCGTATGATGGCGCGGGCGGCAACGGCGGACGAGCTGGTCAAACTGCGATCGGATGGCCAGCGCAGCAAACTCTACTTGGCCATACATACCCCGGCGCTGGTTTACTCCGCCCGGGTAAATCAGGCAGTTTTCATCGATCCGATCGCGGAGGTGGCCTATGACACCGGCAGCGGCACGCTGGCCAACGTGCTGCCCGGCATGACGTTGTACGTCGGCACCAGCGCGGGGGCGTGGGACAAAGGGATGCTGCGCATTCGCAAAACCCCCACGGCGGGGGTGCTTTATTTTGGCGAAACCAGCGAGATCGCCTGGGCTGACAACGACTATCTGACGGTGGTGGACGAAATCGGGCTGTGGCCGCGGCACGTGAGGCTGGCCGGAACCACGCCGTACATGGATTATGACATCGGCTACAGCGACCAGCATGCGCTGCTGGCGCCCTACCCGGTGCTCGGTCCGGCGGCGGTTTTATGGCTGCCGACTGGCGGGACCGTAAATTTATTGCCGGACGCATCCGGATCCTGGGCGTTGGGATCGGCCATCAGCAGCTACCTGTGGGCAGCGCCGGGCGCATCGGCAACGCTCAACCTGAATACTGCCCTGCCGACGATCACCTATAACGCGGCGGGCACCTACCGGGTGAGCTGCCTGGTGACGGCAGCCAACGGCAAAACGACCACCGGTTACCGCTACCTGCACGTTTTCTCGGCGGCGGCGCAGCCGGTGACGGATTTCGAGCTGCTGTCCTGCCAGGGCAGCTATGATGACGGCGGCTGGGAATTTTCGGTGCGCATGCTGGCGGATGCAACCGCCATTCGCCCACGCTCGCGGGTGATCCTGTTTGCCGAGGACTGGTACGGCGCCACAGCGGGCAGTCTGGGGCCGGTCAGCAGCGTCGAAAACATCATCGCCATGGGCTGGATCGATGAGGAGAGCATCGCGCCCGATGCGCTGAGCGGCCAGCTCGAATTTGCAGTGCGCGGCGCGGCGCACTGGCTCAAAACCATGACCGGCTACCCGGTAGGCATCGAGCGCAGCTCCGCGGCGGCAACCGCCTGGACGGAGATGCAGGATCTGACGGTGGACCGCAGCCTGTGGCACTTGCTGCACTGGCGCACTACCGCCAGCCTGTGCCTGGATGCGTTTTTGCCGGGGGATACGCGCAGCCTGCCATCGGCTGAGGCTCCAGCCAGCGGAATTTGGGATCAGTTGGAGACGCTGGCCTACCAGACGATTCTGGCCAAGCCGGTTTGCGATCGCTACGGACGGCTGTACTGCCAGGCAGACACCCAATTTCTATCGACTGCCGCCCGGGCGGCGGTGCCGGTGGTGATGGAGCTTACGCGCGATGACTGGGCGGGAGCGGTCGGCGTGACGCGCGCGCCGACCCGGAAGTGCTCGATGTTGCAGCTCAGCGGCATCCAGGATGATACCAACGGACCGCTGATGAGCTGGGCGCGCGGCGGGGTTTTCACGCTGCACGGCGCGACGCAGAGCGTGGAAAACTTGCTGCTGGATAACCAGGCGGACGCCAACGCGCTGGCCGGAAATTATTTTGCCTGGCTGAACAACGAGTTCCCCAACGTGGATCTGGTACTGGGGCAGAACAACCGCATGATCGACATCGCGCCGCGGCAGCGGGTCAGTTTGTCGCTGGCAGCGGGCGATACCCCGCGCGGACTGGTGTGGGCAGCCAAAGCCCTGATCCCACGGCGGGTGGAATATAAGTTCGATGCCGCGGGCGGTTCCCTGACCACACAATTGGAATGTGAGGCCGAAAGTGGCGGAGCAGCGGCGGTGGATGGCCAAACGATCATCATCACCTACCCGCCGATCATTGGCGACGGAGACATCGGATTCGATTTCCCGGATTTCGATCAGTGGGGTAACTGGCCAGCGCTGACTCCGCTGACGCCCGGTTTTCCGCCGCCGCAGTACATCCCGTCAGAGCCGCAGGTACCCATCACGCCAGGAGCAACCTGCCCGAGCAATGCGCCCGCCAACGGGCCGTACGTCGTGCCGATCAGCGGAACGCTGAGTGTGGAGGAAACCTACACTGCGTACGGCGATATCCGGGTGGTGATCCGTACCAGCACGCACGGCAATCGGACCATCTATGAGCTGCGCGGAATTTTCGAAAAACTGGTGGGCGGCATTTGGCAGGAAACCACGGACGATGCCTGGTACGCGGTGGAGGGCATATCCGCCAGCGGCGCGGTGGTGGCGACCGGCGTGCATAACCCGGTTACCAACCTGCGGGTGCGCACCGGTTACCTGGACGCACCGGCAGCCACGACGATTGCCTGGATACGCATCCGCATCCTGGCGGACCTGGTGCGGCCGACCGGGGTCACACATCCCAGCGACACATCGCATTTCTGGTGGCCGGTTACCGATCAGGGGGAACTCAAATGGGGCTATCAGGGGGCAGGTATCTGGGTCAGTCTGACTGGGGTAAAAATCGCGAGCTCGACCACCACATGGGCATTTGGCGATTTTATCAACGGCGGCATCATCACCCGCATAAAAATCGGCGCGGACTGGGAATTCAACGGGCGAGCCCTGCGCATCCGACACAACGGCTACCAGATCGTGACCCCGCCGGGTGACATCCAGGCATACGCCCATGGCAATTTCAGCGGCAGCGGTGTGCCGCAGTGGGAGGAGGGGCCGAACGATGATATGCTGGCCTACCTGACCCAGAAACATGAATTAACGGCAACGCCCGGTCAGGAGGCGATCAGCGAGATCAACATCGGGGCGTATATCCCGGCGAACACGCCCAGTTTTACCATCACCGCGCACCAGTGGTTGACGGTGCTGCCAATGGCGACCTACCGCCTGCACCTCAGCCAAACCCTACTATCGAACGTCTGTCCGATCCCAGGTTGAGCTATGAAAAATCTACGACGCGAATTCAACGATCGGTTAAACCAGAAACAGGATGCGCTGTCTGCCATGCCCGGCGTGTTGGGCGATTTTTCCGGCCAGGTCAATGCGGGCGGCGGAATGGTGTATGTGCAGGTGGCGCAGACGGTGGAGATGGCGCTATGTTTGACCACCCCCAAAATTGCCGGTTTGCAGGTGTGGGTGGGTTATACGCCGCACCAGCCGAATGTACTCCAGGTGCTGGGGCAGCGGGTGGGCTACGGCACCAGCGCCTCGCCAGCACAACCCGGCGTGGCAGCGCATGCGGCCAGTCACGAGTGGTTTGGGCTGGGCGCTCATGGTGGAACAGATGTGCTAAAGGTGCACCTGCAGCAGTTCCTGCCGCTGCGGGTTTTTCCCACTGGCGGGTTGATCGTCGGAATCTATCCGGGGATTGTGCGTGGAGCATCCAGTTACGTACTGGTCGCCGATATCAACGCCCTGGGCATGCCGATCCCCAAAACCATCGATCTGTGGATGGATCTGCCGGCAGCCGGAAAAGCGAGATATGTGCTGATTTCTATCGATGTCAGCGGGGCGGTGATCTCTACGCTGGGGGCGGAGGTGGTCATCGCTGCGCTGGCGATCACCGACATCCCCGCCCCGCCGGCAAATACCCAGTATGTACTGGCGGCGGTGCGGCTCTACGATGGTCAGGATACCATTGCCGAGAACCGCGAAAGCACGGACATTGTCGATTTGCGCTATCCGATCATGCACTACCACCCGGCCAGTGAGCTGAACCTAAAACTGGATGAGCTGAGTGATGTGGTCATTGCCACGCCGGCAGACGGCGAGATCCTGGGCTACAGTGGCGGAAATGTCATCAACAAAACGCTCGCCGAGGCAGGAATTGCGACGGCGGGACATAAGCATAGAGTTGAGGAGCTGAGCAATGTCGGGGCGAGCGGCGAGGAGATTGGCGATCTGCTGCAAATCGCTGATTGGATCGAGATTTTAGGCGGAGCGGAGAGCCTATACGACTCGGCGTTGCTGACCGTAGCCGGCAGCGGGACACTGCCAGCAAATGCCTATAATAAAATTTTTACAGATCAATGGGTTTCGACGGGAGGCCCACACTGGACAACCGCCGCATTCAGTCGCAAGAGATTTGTGTCAAAGGTAGTTATTACTGCGAATTACGGGGATTGGATGAGCGCTGATTACCCGAAATCGTGGAATATTTACGGGTCTAACACTGGTGCGTTTGGTGGTGAAGAAACGCTGATGGGTAGTGGGTCGAATACTGGGCCGGCGGTAAACACAACAACGTTTGCTGCGCCGCGCACGGGCTACCGTTATTACAAGATCACTTTCCCTACAAATACTAACCTGCGCGTCAATGAAATCCAGTTCTACACCATGCCAGACGAGCCGAAGTGGGAAAACAAAACGCTGTCTGGCGCGGGTATTGCTCCCGTTGCCAATGGCGTAACCAACGGAGACAGTCACGACCATAACGGCGGAGACGGGGCACAAATTGACCATATAAACCTGGCGAATAAAGGCACGAATACTCACGCACAGATCGACACATTCGTTTCCAGCAAAGCCGCAGCCAGCGGACTGGCAAGCCTTGACGCGTCCAGCCTGGTTGTGCAAAACCCTGCCAACGCCACGGCTACGCCGACCGCCAGCAAAATCCCGATTGCGGATGCCAATGGCAAATTGGATGGCTGGATATCTATTTTGCTAGACGGATGGTTGGATTTTGGATTATCTGGAACTTATGTCAGCCCGACAAGTTTCACGTTAGTCGGAGACTTTACGGCCTATTTCAAAATAGGCACTAAATTCCGCTGCGTCAACAGCACTACAAAATTCGGCTACATTCTGAGCAGCAGCTATACCGCGCCGAACACGACTGTCAACCTGGTCCCCAACACAAGTTTCTCGCTTGCCAACGCGGCGATCACGGGGATAAGAATCAGTTATGCCAATCCACCAGATTTTCCTGGATATCTAAACTACACACCAACTGTCACGTATGCTGGTGGGACAACCGACCCAACCTCAATGGCAATTTACAAAGCAGAATTTTCTATGAACGGGAAACAAGTTTCGCTATCTATTCGTGGGGCATTGACGGTTGGAGCCGGAAACAGAACCTTCGTATTATTCACGTTGCCAATTAATGCTTCTGGTGATACCGATGCGGCAACGGCATCGACCGGAATAAATGGAATCATTTCGTGTTATAGCAGAACAGAAACAAACAAAGTATCAACGTATACTGGCGGCATGATATCAGACGGGGAAATTTCGGTTAGTGTAACTTACCACGGGACGGCATAGAGAGATAAATTATGACCAATCCATTTTTCAGCAAGGCGATTTTTCCTGGACGGCGGCGACCCGAACAGATTTTCCGACCGTCTTAAAGCGGCGGGCATCGAAGCCGTGGAACAACGCGTAGCGGATATAATCAGTAAAAATGCGAGAATTTATGTCTATAGATAACGCCCCTCCCGGGCGTTTGACATTTTAAGCAACCTTTTCCAGCTTGAACTCGTATTTATTTAACAGTAATATGGAATCAAAACATGGCTTGAAGCTGAGGAGGTTGCAATGGAACAACAACCGGTTGAAATGCAAATACGGTTACCGGAAAAGCGTGAAAAACGCGGTAGTTGGATCTGGGGATTGATTTTCATCATCGGCGGTGTCATTCTCCTCGCCCAGCAGGTTGGCTGGCTCGGCGCCCGCTATAACTGGTGGGCATTATTCATTCTGGTTCCGGCGCTGGCGTCCCTCGGCGGCGGCTTTTCGGAACTGCAACGGTCTGGCAGGTTTGGCGCTGCGGTACGCGCCGGGCTGGGCGGTGGGTTGATTCTGTTGACCTTGTCGCTTATGTTCCTTTTTGGATTGGATTGGTCGAAGTGGTGGCCGTTAATGGTGCTGGTTGCCGGGCTGACGATTTTTCTGGAAGGCTTCGGCACCGAAGCGCCCGTTGGAATCGGGAGAATCTTGAATATCGGGCTATGGATTGGCCTGGGAGCCATGTTCCTTGGCGCCGGTTTTTTGGCTAAGAACCTTGGCATCTACGATGTTTCATCTGTATTTAATCCCTTGCGTTGGTGGGCAGTTGCCATTCTGATCCCAGGCTTCGGAGCGCTGTTGGGCGGCCTGGCCAGCATGCTGCGCGGCGGCAAGGCTGCCATCGGCGGCTTTGGCTTGCTGCTCTTTGGACTGATGATGTTGTCGGTCGGCTTGATCGCACTGCTGGGCGTTAGCTGGAGAATCTTGACTCCCACCTTGCTCATTCTGGCTGGGTTCGCGATCTTATTCGGGATTTTCAGGAAGCGCTGATCCTTTCGCAGAATCTGAACCCCGGGCGAACACTGCTCGCCCTACAGCTCCTTGCGGGCAGGGTGACAATTCTTAAAAATTTCCGTTATTCTGAACAAACGCAAAAAATTAATAAACTCTAATCCTCTCAACGACCACAAAACTTCAATTTGGACAAATTTTGTAATATTATTACCCTATCGCGGTTAATTTGACCGTGGGAAAGGGTAATCCCATGAGAACTGGCAAGATCCCTTCGATCCCATCTTCAGAAATCACCCCGGAAGGGGTGTACCTCAACCGGCGCCAATTCATGAAACTGGCCGGCGGAGCCGGTGCTGCTGCCCTGTTGGCAGCCTGCGGCGTGCAGCCAACCGAGAATGTTGCTACGCCAGAGACCCTCTCCCTGGCGGACGAACTTGGCGATCCGGCTAATACCTTCGAGCAGATCACTCACTACAACAACTATTACGAATTCACCACCGACAAGGAAGGCGTTGCCAATCTGGCTGAAGATTTTCCGACAACACCCTGGCAGGTGGAAGTTGGTGGATTGGTGCAAAACCCGCGCACCTATGATATCGATCAGTTGCGCGCATTCCAGCAGGAGGAGCGTATTTACCGTCTGCGCTGTGTCGAGGCCTGGTCGATGGTCATCCCTTGGACCGGATTCCCGCTGGCAAAACTGCTGGCAGAAGTCGAGCCGATGACCAGCGCCCGCTATGTGGCGTTCACCACCAAAATGGACGAGGAACACATGCCGGGACTGAAAAGTCCGTTCTACCCCTGGCCTTACACCGAGGGGCTGCGGTTGGATGAAGCTATGAACGACCTGGCTCTGCTGGTAACCGGGCTGTATGGTAAAGACCTGCCTCCGCAGGACGGCGCACCTATCCGCCTAGCCGTGCCGTGGAAGTACGGCTTTAAAAGCGTCAAGTCGATCGTCAAGATCGACTTGGTGGAAGAAATGCCTGAAACCCTGTGGAACACCGTTGCCGCCAACGAGTACGGCTTTTATGCCAACGTTAATCCCGACGTGCACCACCCGCGCTGGTCACAGGCCACTGAGCGGCGTATTGGTGAAACCAAACGCCGGGAAACCCTCTTGTTTAATGGGTATAGTGAGCAGGTGAGCGCGCTTTATGAAGGCATGAGCCTGTATTCCAATTTCTAAGCCAGCATGACAGCCGAAAAAACCGCCAACCCGCTACGCACTGCCGTTAATATTCTGTCACCCATTCCATTGGTGGTGCTTGTTGGCGCCTATTTCACCAACAACCTGACCATCAACCCGATACAGGCGGCAACCCAGCGCGCCGGAGACATTGCCATCATCTTCCTGCTGCTGTGCCTGGCTTGCTCCCCGGTGAACACGCTGTTCGATCTGCCCAAGGTGCTCAAATTACGCCGGCCGCTGGGCCTTTGGGCGTTTTACTACGCCAGCCTTCACATGTTAAGCTACGTCGGGTTGGATTACGGCTTTAATTTTGCGTTTTTCAACCAGGACCATGCGGATAAGCTCTATGTTTATGTGGGGCTCATTACGCTGACGCTTCTCAGCGCGCTGGCGTTCACCTCGCGGCGTTGGTGGAAAGTAAAGCTCGGTAAAAATTGGAAAAAACTGCACAAGCTGGTTTACCTGGCCGGTGCAGTGGCTGTTTTGCACCTGGCATTGGTCATCAAGGGTAATTTACTCGAACTGATGGGTGATTTGTGGAAACCCATTGCTGCTGGCAGCGTGCTGTTAGCGGCCCTGATCCTGCGCATTCCGGCAGTTAAAACCTGGGTGATCGCGCAGCGCCAGAAGATCCGCGCAGCCCGCGTTCTGAAAACGCAAACCCCATCCTTACAGCCCGCAGCACTGGATCATCCTGCACCCGCAGGCGAAGTACGGGTGGCAGAAAAAGCGCTAAAAAGCGAATAACAGCACCAGGTCGTTGACATTCGTGCGCGTCGGACCGGGTTTAAGCAGATCGCCCAACCCGTCAAAGAACCGGTAGGCGTCATTGCGCGCCAGATGCTCTTCGGGTGAGAGCCCTAGTGCCCTGGCGCGCGCCAGCGTCTCGCCGCTGACCACTGCCCCGGCGGCATCGGTCGGGCCGTCACCCCCATCCGTTGCCAGAGCGACCAGCAGTGTGTCTGGCAGACCGCTCATGGCTTCGACGGCTGCCAGCGCCAGTTCCTGATTGCGTCCACCGATTCCACCCCCACGGATAGTGACGGTGGTTTCTCCGCCAGCGATTAAACACGCTGGGCGCTGCAAGACGGATTGGCCGCCTGCCAGGTCGCGGGCAGCGGCTGCAAGCAGCCTTCCGATCAGGCGTGCTTCTCCCTGCAGGGTGGTGGTCAGCACACGGGTGTTGAAACCCGCGGCGGTAGCAGCATCGGCGGCAGCTTGAGCAGCCATCCCATTCGAGCCAACCAACAAGTTCTGCACCCGACTCAGCAGGGGGTCACCCGGTTTGAGCGTTTCCGCTACTGCGCCGGCAGCCCCGCGTTGCAAATGCAGCAAAATTGCTGGGGGCAATTGCTCCAATAACCGATATTTATGCAGGACCGCTAAAGCCTCATCGAAGGTGGTCGGATCAGGAGTGGTCGGGCCTGAGGCGATGATATCCAAAGGGTCGCCAACCACGTCGGAGAGAATAAATGAAATCACCCGGGCAGGCGCGGCAACCCGGGCCAGGCCGCCGCCTTTGATCATATCCAGGTGTTTGCGCACAGTGTTGATTTCGCCAATGTCCGCGCCGCTGCGCAGCAGGAAGCTTATCGTTTGCTGGAGATCGGTAAGCGCGATTTCGGCTGGGGGGGCGGTCAGCAGCGCCGAAGCCCCGCCCGAAAGCAGGCACACGACCAGGTCATGCTCATCAGCCTGGGAGAGCAGGCTCAAGATCTTTCGGGTCGTTGCTGCGCCGCGCTCATCGGGCAAGGGATGCCCGGCCTCGATGATCTTCAGGCTGGCCGGGAAATTGACCTCAACTAGGCCATAACCGTCTTTGACAATGACAGCGCCGCTGGTCAGACGGTCATCCAGGATGTTGGCAGCGGCTTGCGCCATGGGCGCTCCGGCCTTGCCGGCTCCGATCAGGAAGACGCGGCGGATGTCCGCCAGGTCATAAGTCCGGTCGCCGGCAGTCAGTTGATTGCCCTCCCGGCTGAGAAAGCGGGAAACTGCTGCCGCCGGGTCCGCCGCTTGCAAGGCTGCCTCCAGCACCTGGCAGACTTCATCCCCACGCGAAAGAGTCTTGAGCGTATGGGTCATGAAGCGCGAGCGCGTTAGCGGGTTATGGGTTGCCATACAGGTATTGTATTCATTTTGCGCCAGGAATGAAATCCGTTTTCGCCCCATGCATGTGTTGTCATTGCGACGACTGAAGCAATCCACGCGGGACATAAAAGAACGGCGACTGGATTAACAGGTGAAGATTGCTTCCTCCGCTTTTATACGTTGCAATGATAAATATACTCGGGTACAAATTGCTTTAGCGCTTCGCCCTATTCGTGACATCAGTTTTATGCAACTTTTATTGACCTGTTGAATCAAATATAACGTATCATTCTCCAAGGAGTATTAAAGCCATGACCAGACAAGGCGTCCGTTCGCCGAAGAAAAATATCCCCAAATGGGGATGGATTATTGGTATCGCCGTAGTTGTGCTGGTAATCTTTGCCGCTTATACCGCTCTGGCTGCGCCAGCCGGCGATAAAGCGTTGGCGCGCGAGGTTACCGCCACGCAGGCGGCTGAATTACGAGACCAGGGCGCCTTTATCCTTGACGTCCGTGAACCGGACGAATGGAATGCCGGGCATATCCCCGGCGCCACTTTGATCCCGCTGGGAGAGTTAGCAAGCCGGTTGTCAGAGCTGCCGCAAGACCAGCAAATCGTGGTGGTGTGCCGTTCCGGCAACCGCAGCGCCACCGGACGGGACATTTTGTTGGACGCCGGCTTCCAACTGGTCACCAGCATGGGCGGCGGAATGAATTCCTGGGTAAGCCTGGGCTTGCCAACTGTTACCGGCCCATAATCACCCAAATTCCAGATTAAACCAAAACATCCCGCCTGGTTCCGGTCGTCCAGACGGGATGTCTTTGCTCAATCTTCAACCAGAAATTTTCACCACCAGGTATGTGTAAGTAAGCATCTTCAGCAGCATGGCAGCGCCCCAACCAAAATCAAATTATTGGATTGTATCGGGCGATTGCCGTTTAAATAAAGCCTTGATGCGGGGTGCCAGAGCTTTATAAATCGGGCATCTATCGTAAATCGCGCTGAACAGCACCAGCCCTGCCAGCACCAATAGCCAGATCGACACCCCGGAACTCAGCCCAATGGCTGCCAAAATTAAAGCGGTCCCGCCCCGCAAGTAACGATCAAATGGGCGGATCCCGCTGGGTGCGGGCCGGCCTTCTTCCAGCGCCATAAACCATTCCCTCAAAGCAGGCATGGATTGACCCCCAACTTTGCGCATCATCAATTCTCCGCCGCGGTAACCCAGCATGGTGGGTATACTCATAACCTTGAGCTCCTGGAGTAATTCCCGAGACTCATCCGCATTGATTTTCACTAATTTGACCCGCCCTTCGAACTGACTGCTGACCTCTTTCAAAATGGGGTTCATTATCCGACACGGGCCACACCACGGCGCCCAGAATTCAACTACAACCGGGATGCGAGAATTTTTGATGGTTCGCTTGAATTCAGCTAATTTCACGGCTGATCTTTCTACCCAATGGAAATATAAAAATGGATTAATGGGGAGTAGACCGGCGAACTCGTTTCAGCAAACCAGTCTCCCCAACATGGGCAACTCTGCCAGGGGGTTGCCTCGGCAAAATGCTGCTTTCATTTATTCAGATCAAACGGACGGGGTTATTTCTTCGTGCGGACTTTCAAAAGGGCATAAACCGGGCAATACCCCACCAGTCCGGTCACCAGCAATAACGTTCCGATGATCTTGAAAACCAAACCGAACGTCCCGGCGACAACGCCGCCAAACCCGAGCGCCAGCAGCAGAATGCCCGCTAAAACCCGTACGATTCGATCCCATCCAGCTTCATTGATGTATTTCATAGCTTCTCTCCATTCAATGCTAAATTTCATCGCTACTGAATAGATGCAGCCTGGGATGAAAAGTTACACACAATCAGGCATTGAAGCGTTTTTCCTGAATTCCAAGCAGCGCCAAAATCGAAACCAGAAAGAGAAAGCCGTAAACGCCAATGATCAAGGTGTAACCCAGGGCATCCGCAATCGGGCCGCCGATATATGCGCCAATAGCGCCAGCCCCCGCTCCAGCCAGATTGGAAAGCCCCAGGAAGCGTCCGGCCTGCTCGCGCGGCACAATTTCTGTCCCGAGCGCCCAGTTAGCCGAGTAAAACAGCCCGATGCCCGCGCCAACAATACTGCCGCCGATGTAAATGGCAGTCATGCTTTGCACCAGAACGATCAGGGCGACGCCACCAGCCCCCAACAAGCCAGCAATACCAATCAGGATTTTTTTGCCAAAGCGGTCGGCCAGCCAACCGCCTGGCGCTGCGGTCAGCAGAATGAAAATGCCAACGAACAGGGCAATCGTCGCTGCCGGTCCGGCAGCTTTTTCCCCTTCCAACTCCACGAAACGCTCCTGCAAGAAAAATAACAGAAAAGTGGCAATATTTGTGGAGGCAGTCAGAAATGCCAGCCGGTTGACCACCCACCACTTGAACGATGGCAGGTTTAGGATATCCTTGCCGACGCCGATGCGCAAGCTGGCCAGCACCCCGCCACCAATCGCGACTGTCATCGCAGCCGCTCCGACTGCCGCAGCAGCCGCACCCCATAACCAGGGATCCATGTCCAGCTTTAAGGTCAAGAACCAGCGAACAAAAGCGCCCATCCCCAGGATCAAGAGGGTGAACACCGCCGTCATCAAGGCAAGGCGCAGGAACGGCCTCCAGTCCAACACAAAGGGAGCTTTCTCCTGCCGCTGCTCGGGGACGAACATGGCGATGGCCGCACAAAACGCCAGCACCCCCATCAAGGTGACCAAGGCCGCCCAAAGATTGCCTGAACTGACCAGTTTGCCGATCACCAACGAGACCAACAGCAGCGGCAGGGGCAGTTCGAGCAAAGCTTTTACCCCTGAGTAGCGCCCACGTTGGGATTCGGACACCAGGTCGGGAATCAGTCCCTGCGTGGCGGCATGGGCGGTATTGGAAGCCATCATAGAGAGGATATAGAGGCCAAACAGGACTGCATAGCCGGTCTGTCCTTCCAGGCTGGCGGAAAAACCGATCAGCGCAAAGATGATGATCTCCCCCAGGGTGCCCAGCAGGATGAACGGGCGTCGGCGGCCCAATTTTGCTATCGAACGGTCGGATAAGATACCCATTAACGCCTGCACCAGCACCGCCGTCATCAGCGCCCACAGTCGGATGCTGCCGACCGCGCTGCCTTTTGATTCCTCGCCAATGAACTGCTGCACCAGCAGCGGAATGATCAATGGTGAAAGGGTCTGCGAGCGCGTGTTTAGCGCAAACCAGTAAATATTGACCGTTATAAGGTCATGCCAACGAAGCGTACGGCTCATTTTGCAACCTGAAAGACCGGAATAAAAACATGTGAATAATGCGTAAATTATAGTGGTGGACGATTAACTCAGGCTACATTCACCAACCCATAATCAGGCCAAAGGTTGCGAGCTGTACCGCATTAAGGCAAAAGATTCCAAGCACAGCCAGAAGGTGCCATGTTACAATCAGCGTGCCTGGCAAGAACCATTTGCCAGTCTCAGTGTTTATCTCTTATGTCGTTTTCGCTGCACAAATAAACCCTCTAGGAGCAGGTTATGCCACAAGATCGGACGCGGAAAATCGTTGTGACGGGTGTGTTGGGGGCTATCGCCGTGTTATTAGGGCTGACTCGCCTGGGATTCATCCCCTGGTTCACAGGCGCTTCACTGACTATCATGCACGTGCCAGTCATTATTGGCGCAGTTCTGGAAGGACCGCTGGTGGGAGCCGGGATCGGATTGATATTTGGCGTTTTCAGCATGATTCAGGCAGCCGTGGCGCCGACCGGCCCGGCTGACGCCTGGTTCACCAACCCCATCATCTCTGTCCTGCCGCGTATTCTTATCGGACCCGTCGCCTGGCTGGTATGGAGCGCGCTCAAACGCTGGCCCATCGCCGGGTTGATTGCCGCCGGCATCGCTGGCACCCTGACCAATACTGTCCTTGTGCTGAGCGCCATTGGCCTGCTCGGGTTTTTACCCTGGGCGGCGTTAGGTCCCATTGCCATTGCTAACGGCCTGCCCGAAGCCGGAGCGGCTGCTTTGATTACGCTGGTAGTGGTAGCAGCCTGGCAGCGCTTTGCAGTTGGCAAGCAGCGCGGCGCCAATATCTAATTCGTCAGCGCTAACCAACCCGTAAAATCGCCACTCCAGCTGCAATTCCGAGCAGGATCGCCAATGCGTCTTTCCAGGTGAAATGCATCACCATCATGGACGTGCGCCGGGTGATGACGGCGTAACCGCGTGCGTCCATCGCCAGCGCCATCGTCTCGGCGCGGCGCAAACTGGTGAGAAACAACGGCAATACCAGCGGGACCATCTGACGGGTGCGGGCCAGCGGCCCGCCCTTGCGCGTACCCCAATCAGCGCCGCGGGAAGCCTGAGCCTTGGCAATCCGTTCGGCTGCTTGAGCTAAAAACGGGATGAAACGGATGGTCACCTGCACGACCATGACCAGATCATGCGTTGGGATGCCCAACCTGGCCAGGGGGGAAAAGAGTGATTCCAACCCGTGGATCATCTCGGAAGTGGATAGGGTATAAGAGGCCAACCCCAGCGCCAGGATCAAGACCGCAAAGCGCAGCAGCAGCATTCCAGCTGAAACCAATCCGGCAAAATAGATTTTCACCGGACCGATGGAATACAGGATCGCTGCTTCTTCAGGATGAGGTGCCAGGAATATCTGCAGAAATGCCAGGATCAGCAAGAATGGCAGCGGAGGCAGCAGCCCACGCAGCGCAAACCGCAAGGGAATGCGTCCAAACCAAAAGCTGAGAAAAATAACCGCCAGCGCAATAGCCAGACCGATCGGGCTCGAAGTGAATGTGGCTGCCGCTATGATGCAGAAGTAGATCAGAATACGCGCCCGCGGATCCAGCCGGTGCAGCCCAGATTGCAGCGGCAGGTATTGGCCAATGTTGACCATGCGTAAAAACTCAAAATTATGCATGGCTGCCCTCCATGATCTGGGAGAGGTTTTCCGTCAGTTCGGCCGGCCGAAGAATATCGGTGCGCAGCGGCCAACTGTGCGAGCGCAAAACCGCTGCCGCCTGCGAGACCAGTGGAGCCTCCAGACCCAGAGCATTAATCCGCTCCACTTCATGGAAAACGCTGGCGGCGTTGCCGTTTAATTGGTCGCGGCCATTGGCCAGCGCAGTCACATTTTCAGCCAGTTCAGCGATATCCTCCATGTGGTGCGATGAGACCACCAGCGTCTTACTTCCTGCGTGCATGCCTTTCAAATGCTCGAGCACATCCCGGCGTGAACGCGGATCCAGACCGGCAGTCGGTTCATCCAGTAACAAAATAGCAGGGTTCATCGCCAGAATGGATGCCATGGCTACCTTGCGGCGCTCCCCGCCGCTCAGTGCAAAGGTCAGCCGGTCCTTGAAGGTTTCAAAATCCAGGCCGACGGCTGTCATTGCGCTGCGAACGGTCCCGCGCAGCGTTTCTTTTTCGCCCATTAAGCGTGGGGCATAAGCAATTTCATCGCCAACATACTGTTCGAAGATTTGGTACTCCGGGTTCTGAAAAACCAGGCCAGCGTAACGCCGCACTGCTTTTAAATCGGTGGCGGCATCGTTCAGGTCAAATGACCCGACCCTTACCCGGCCTTGCTGCGGGATCAAAAGCCCGTTGAGATGTTGCAGCAAAGTCGATTTTCCCGAACCGGTGGAGCCGATTAACCCATGGGAACTGCCTTCCCCCACACATAAAGAAGCGCCAGTCAATGCCGTATGTGCCAGCGGCGTGTCGCTGAGGTAAACGTGCTCCAGGTCTTCAACTTTGATAATATCCGCGCAATCATTGCGGGTGCGCGGGGGATGTGGCAGGGAATCGGGAAGGAGTGCGCCGGTATAGGACGGTAAAGCCCGAAAAAGCGCTTCCGGGGTCAGTATGTCCGCTGGCAATTCCGAAAAAATGGGACGCAGCGACTGCGCCAGGCGAGCCGCTATCGGCAAATCCAAATTCATCGAATACAGGTCAGCCGGGTGAATAAAAATATCCCGCGGCGGGCCGTCGAAAGCCACTGTCCCCTCTTTGAGCACTACGACCCGGTCAGCCTCAACCGCTTCGCGCATAAAATGCGTGATGACAACCACGGTCAGCCCCTCACCGTGCAGGCGGTGAATTAGCTGCTTCACCATTGCCCGCCCGCCGGGGTCGAGCATGGCGGTGGTTTCGTCCATGATGACACAGCGCGGATGCATCGCCAGCACGCCCGCCAATGCAGCACGCTGCATTTGGCCGGCCGAAAGCAGGTGCGGCGGTCGATCGCGGTGTTCCTGCATCCCGGTAATGGTCAAGGCCTCTTCGACCCGCGCCCGGATCTCAGCCGGCGGTAAGCCCATATTTTCCGGTCCGAAAGCAATGTCCTCTTCCAGCACCGCTGCCACAATTTGGTCTTCCGGCGACTGGAAAACCATGCCGACTGTCGAGCGGATGGCCGGATGATTTTGCGGGTCGCGCGTGTCCTTGCCGTTCACCAGTACCCGTCCTTGACCCGGCAACAGCAGGGCGTTCAGGTGGCGCCCCAGTGTGGTTTTCCCCGAGCCATTGGCGCCCACAATGGCAAGATACTCCCCCTCCTCGATTTGCAGGTTGATGCCGTTTAACGCCCTGGTGGATTCCCCACCCCGGACCGGGTGCTGAAAATGGACATCCTCCACGGATATAAAAGCGTTTGCCATAATTGGGGGAGATTTTAACATAGCCGGACCGGAAAGGGGATAAACCGGTTGGATTTGTTGTCACCCCACAGATGCCATGACAAACTGTGTCACCCTGAACAAGTGAAGGGTCTCTCAGCCAGCCACCGGGTTTCGACACATCGACGGGCTCAGTGCAGGCAGGTTCAGCCGCCAGGACCATTACATACCCGTTACACCGTCCCGGTGTCCTTCCGGGAGGGCACTCTTCAAGTTAAGCCGTTAGGTCGAAGGGTCTCAGCTATGGGTAACAATAATTGATATATTTGTAGGAAGATCTTTCGCCTTCGCTGCGCTTCGTTCAGAATAACATCCCTATTTTTAACGTGAATGAAACTGTCATGTAACTCGACCGCTTTTAAAATCCTGACATATACTATTGATAAGGCCTGTGTTCCAGGTAGGATATTATTACGTAGATAGCACCGAGGTTCATTAAACCCGGTTTGTCCAACCTTCGCCACACCGCGACCGCAGATCCAACCCATGAATGCCACTGAATCCGCCGAAATGACACCTGTCGCCCACCCGGCTACGGCTACCCGCGCTGCGCTGGTGTGCGGCATCCTCGGCATTATCCTGGTGGCGATCATCATCGCGGCGCAGCTGGTATGGGCTTTTAACCCGTATCAAGATGCCACCGATCAGGTGAACTTCCTGCTGCAAACGCAGCCAGACCTGGAAGTCAGGCTGGATTACATTGAATTAGCCCGAACCCGCTTGCAGGTGTATCTTGACACGAATATAGCCTACGCCGTTGCCGATATGGGACCCTCAGCGGAGGAGCAGTTAGTCGAGGCGCTGGCCGCTGAAGGCATTCGCAGCACCGATGTCCGCACCTTCACCAGCCTGCTCAAGAATGCGGCTGTGGAGCTGATTGCCCTTCAGGCAGAGTTGCAGCAACCGGAAATGGCAGCGCCGCTCAAACCGCTTTTTTATCAAGTCCGCCAGCAGCCCCAGGTCAGCGATTCGGAGCACCTGAACCAAATTCAGGAACTCAGTCCAAAAGTAGTGGAAGATCTGAACGATCTGCGCCGCCGTTTGCAATCCATTTCCACTTATCTGCGCCAGATCACCGAAAGCTCACACCTGGAACGAATTCCTGCGGTGCTCTCTCCTGATGCGGCAACTGCACTGTCGGGTGACAGCGATGCCTGGGTTTATTTGAATGCTTACGCCGCCTGGAAAGGGCTGCCAAAAGCCAGCGAATCGCTTGAAATTCAATTTGCTGGTACGGTTTCGATTCTGGAGGATATTTTCACGGCGGTGAACACTGCCCGCGTTCAAGACATCCGTTGGGGTTTTTCAACCTGGGAACCCGCCGCGGTCTGGATCAATACCCACCTGGGCATCACTATCGCTGCAGCAATAGCGCTGCTGCTTGCGGCAGTAGTGTTATGGATGCGTTCCCGAATGAATTGGATTAGAGCCGAGCAAGGCCCAAATCAGGGAATCCAGGGGATAATGACCAATCTGGCATTGGCGCTTCGGCAGGCGCGGCCGACTTTGAATTTACCGGAAGCAGGCTCCAACAAGGTTGGCGAACCTGCCCCTCCAAGCCTCGCCCAACCAGCCCGACGGAGGACGCTCAACAAGGAAGGGGAAAGCATCAATCCGCGGCTGCTGGTCTTATGGCCTAACGGGGAACGGGAAAATCACCCGCTTGCACCCGATATGGCTTTCCGCATTGGTACCGACCCGCGCAACCCGGTTTTTATCGATAACCGCGACGCTGGCTATATCGAGATCTGGGTACGCGGCGCCCGCGCTAGCTTTTTTTTGGAGGTTATGTTCTGCGAGTCGCCGGTGATGCTCAACCGCTTTCCGGTTAGCGGCGCGCGCGCCTTGCACGATGGCGACCTCATCCAGGTACTGGATGTCAGCCTGATCTATTCCGAAAAATAATCCACCCTGCGCCAGCCAATAACAGGTTGCATAAAAAATGATCAGGTCGCAGTCAAGCAGGTTATATTGTTCACTATATAAACCCATACTTTTTCGCTACAATAATAGAGCTTTTCCACCCCCACCATCCCATTCCCAGGAGGAAGTGCATGCACCACGGCCTTGAACCGTTTTTTGCGCCGCGGGGAGTTGCCATTATTGGCGCCTCTGCCAGTCCCACCAAGTTGAGTTATGGAATTTTACGTAATTTGACCTCATACGGTTATTCCGGCCAGATTGCGCCCGTAAACCCTAAAGAAGATCAAATTCTTGGGCACAAGTCATACCCGGATATTTCAGCGGTGCCGGACCCGGTTGACCTGGCGGTGATCGTTCTGCCTGCGCAGGTCATTCCAGGTGTACTGGAGGACTGCGGAAAACGCGGCGTCAAGTCTGTCATTGTCATTTCCGGCGGATTTAAAGAAATTGGCCCGGAAGGCGCTGCCATGGAAAAAAGCCTGCTGACCATTGCCCAGCGCTATAACATGCGCATGATCGGGCCGAATTGCGTTGGCACGCTGGATATGTACACCGGGCTGAATACCACGTTCATCAATGGGCAGCCGGCGCGCGGCGGGATCGGGTTTATATCCCAGTCCGGAGCGGTCGCCGGCGGTGTAGTCGAAACGATCCGGGATAAGTTCATCGGCTTTTCGATGTTTGCCACTCTGGGCAACGAGGCCGACGTTACTGAAACGGATATGATCGAATATCTCGCTGAAGACGAGCATACCAAAGTGATCACATCCTACGTCGAGGCGATTCGTGACGGGCAACGCTTCATCCAGGCAGCGCGCAAGGTTTCGCCGCATAAGCCGATTGTGATGCTCAAGGCCGGACGCACCAGCGCTGGCGCGCGAGCGGTATCCTCGCACACCGGCTCACTGGCTGGCTCGCACATGGCATATAAAGCCGCCTTCGAACAGGCCGGGGTGACCGAAGTGGATTCCCTGGCAGACCTCTTCGATATTTCGATGGGTTTTGCCCATTTACCCCTGCCCAAAGGCCCGCGGGTTGCCATGATCACCAACGGCGGCGGCCCGGCGGCCCTGGCCTCCGATGCTCTGGCGATGAACGGCCTGCAAATGGCCGACCTCTCGCGGGAAACCCAGGAATTTTTACGTCCGCACCTCAACCCGGCCGCGCAAATTGCCAACCCGGTGGACATGCTCGGCGCAGCGGATGTTACAGAATACACGGCTGGTTTAAAAGGCGTTCTGGCCGACCCCAATGTGGACATGGCGATTGCCATTCTGGTCCCGCAAGCATTGGTTAATACCAATGCGGTTGCCCAGGCCATTGTCGACCAGGCTAAAGGTCAAAACAAGCCGGTGGTGGCGGTGTTCGTGGGAGAATACAGCACCGGCAAAGTCCGCGAAATCCTGCACAGCAATGGTATACCCATGTATGTCAACCCTGAAACTCCAGGCCGCGTGTTGAGTGCCATGCTGCGCTACGCTCGCTGGCTGGAAAAACCGGCTCTGGCTGAAACCCATTGGACCAGGATAAATCAACCGGAAGCTGCGCGGCTGCTGGATAGCGCCAACGGCCAACCTGCGCTTGGTGAGGTGCTCACCCGCCCGCTGCTGGCAGCCTACGGCATGCCAGTCGTCGCCGGTGAAATGGCGCAGTTTGCACAACAGGCTGTGGATGTAGCCCAGCGAGTAGGCTACCCGGTCGTGATGAAAATCGTTTCGCCAGACATCCTACATAAATCCGATGTCGGCGGTATCCGCCTTAACCTGGGCGATGACGATGCAGTACGCTCGAACTTTGTCAGCCTGATGCAGGACATTGCGGCAAAAAAACCGGAAGCGCACCTCGAAGGCGTGTTGATCGAGGCTATGGCGCCAAAAGGGCAGGAAGTGATCGTTGGCATGCGCCGCGACCCCAATTTCGGCCCGCTGATGATGTTTGGACTGGGCGGAATTTACGTAGAGCTATTCGGTGATGTCGCATTCCGTGTGGCGCCGCTGACCCGCCAGGATGCAACCGATATGATCCATCAAACGCACGCCGGTCGCCTGCTGACCGGTTTCCGCGGGATGCCAGAGGCTGACGTGGAAGCCGTGGTGGATGCCATTCTGCGCTTGAGCAAGTTGGCTTTGGACTTTCCCCAGATTGAAGAAATTGAAATAAACCCGCTGCTGGTTTTCCCCAAAGGCAAAGGCGCCCTGGCGCTGGATGGCCGAGTCATTTTGCAGGCGTAATCCGATCAGGAGGATACTGGATGAAACGATTGTTATCCGGCAATGAAGCTGTCGCACGGGCCGCCTGGGAAGCCGGAGCGAAAGTAGGCTCAGGTTACCCAGGCACTCCCAGCACAGAAATAATGGAAGCCTTTGCGCCCTATCCCGACGTATACGCCGAATGGGCGCCTAACGAAAAAGTAGGGTTGGACGTGGCTGTTGGCGCAACCTATGCCGGGCAGCGCGCTTTTGCCACCATGAAGCATGTTGGCCTCAATGTTGCTTCCGACGCATTTTTTGCAGTCGCGATGACCGGCATTGAAGCTGGCCTGGTGATCATTTCTGCCGACGACCCCTCCATGCATTCATCGCAGAATGAACAGGACAACCGCCAATTTGCCAAATTTGCCCGCGTTCCCTGTCTGGATCCGACTGACAGCCAGGATGCGCATGACCTGACTCTGGCAGCCTTCGACCTGAGCGAACAGTTCGATACGCCGGTTCTGCTGCGCTTGACCACCCGGGTATGCCACACCAGTTCGCCGGTGGAGTTGGGCGAGCAGCGCGAACAACGACCCGAACCCGGGAAATACCCGCGCAATCTGACCAAATATTGCATGGTACCGGCCAATGCTAAAAAACGCCACCCGGCTATCGAAGAGCGAGTCGCCAGGATTGCTGCCTTTGCCGAAACTTTTGCGGGTAACCGCATCGAGTGGCGCTCTTCTGATCTGGGGATTATCACCGGTGGGGTGGCTTATAACTACGCCCGCGAGGTATTCCCCGAGGCCAGCGTGCTCAAATTGGGCATGGTTTACCCGCTGCCGCGCAAACTGATTGGCGATTTTGCCGCGCGCGTGCAAAAAGTGATCGTTCTTGAAGAACTGGACCCGTTCATCGAGGACCAGATTCGCCTGATGGGCATCGCGTTATACCGCCCGCAAGAAATCATGCCGGAGCCGCCTTACCCGGTCACCAAGCAGATTTTCCCCATTGCGGGCGAACTCGACCCAGCCGTGGTACGCCAAAGCGGACGCCAGGCTGGCTTGCTCCCAGCCAGCGAAAACGATGGATTGGCTTTGTCCACCTCTGGCTTGCCCATCCGCCCGCCGGTACTGTGCCCGGGCTGCCCACACCGCTCGTCTTTTTATGTGCTGCACAAGCTAGGCGTGCCGGTTAACGGCGATATTGGCTGTTACACCCTGGGTATGGTGCAGCCACTGGACGCGCTGCATACAGTCGGTTGCATGGGCGCCAGCGTGGGCGTGGCGCACGGCGCAGCCGTCGCCGGCGATAAGGAACGCCATGTGGCGGTCATCGGTGATTCGACCTTCTTCCACAGCGCCATCCCGGCGCTGATCAATGTGGCATACAACCGCAGCAACGTCATTACAATCATCATGGACAACCGGGTTACCGGCATGACCGGGCACCAGGACAACCCCGGCACCGGCCGAACCTTGCAGCATAAAGAAACCCGTGAGATCGAGATCGAACCGCTGGTGCGGGCGCTCGGCTTTGACAAAGTCGTAACCGTACCAGCCTACGCCGTGGCAGCCATCGAGAAAACGCTGAAGGAATGGATGAAATCAGATGAACCGGCAGTGTTGATTACCCGCGAGGAATGCGCCCTGCTGCCATCCGCTCGCACCCGCTGGCTGCCGCTGGAAGTGGTCAACGATAAATGCAACGGCTGCACGTTGTGTTTCCGTGTTGGCTGCCCCGCCATTCTCCAGTCGGAACAACTGGATCCCAAAACGAACCGTCCGCTGGCGTTGATCGATCCGTTACTGTGCACCGGCTGCGAAATTTGCGCCCAGGTTTGCCCGCGCGACGCCATACTTTTCCGCAACCAGGTGCAAGGTAAAACAACCCTGCAGGAGGCTACCTCATGAGACCCGAAGGTATCAATTTTGCGCTGGTAGGCGTGGGCGGACAGGGAACCATCCTGGCAAGTGATGTGCTGGCCGAGTTGGGTCTGAGGTTAGGCTTTGATGTCAAAAAAGCTGAAGTTCATGGCATGTCGCAGCGCGGCGGCAGCGTCACCTCTCATTTGCGCTGGGGAGCGCAGGTCTTTTCACCCATCATCCCGCGCGGTGAAGCAGATGTGTTGATCGCCTTCGAGAAACTGGAAGCTGCCCGCTTTGTGGATATCCTCAAACCCGGTGGGCTGGCGCTGGTTAATGACTATGCCATCGAGCCGCTCAGCGTGCTAACCACCGGCGTGCCCTACCCCGGCGATGAAGTCCTGCGGGAACGGCTGGCACAGGTCACCCCGCATGCTTACTGGGTGAAAGGCATCGAAATTGCCGAAACGCTTGGCAATGCTCGCACGGCGAACATGGTGCTGCTTGGCGCGCTTTCAGGGCTGCTCGACCTGGACGAGAGCCATTGGGACGCCGTATTGGAACAGCGAGTGCCGGCCAGATTCCTGGATCTGAACCGCCAGGCTTTCCACGCCGGGCGTGAAGCAGTCGCGGCGGCAGTATAGATTAAATCCGCAAATAAAACCGAGACAAGGTTCTAACACAAGCTAGAACCTTGTTTTATATCCTGCACCACAGGTATGGATTAGCCTCCGGCGAATTGGACGCCCAGGACTTGATTCAACAGATCGAGGACAGCAGTGTCTTTGCCAAGGTATAAAACGATGATGCGGCCGGTTTTATAGAAATGCGGCGGCGCGATCCAGCTGATCATGGTCGTTCCCACCGAGGCCCCATCGCTGGCAACCAGGCTGGCATCCGCCTCCATGGCCTCGGCGGTCTCGTACTCAAACACTTGTACTTCTGTCTCGTTGACCAGCAGAATTTGTCCGCTAACCGCAAAGAAAGGCTGTTCGACCGAATCGCCCGACGCCACCGTTGCCCCTGCTGTTCGGAGGGCATCGATCAGACTGACTTGATCGACAACAGCGTTGCCGTGAGAGACCGTCGTCTCGCCTGAGGATTCCGCTGCTATCCGACCAGTGCAAGCGCTCAACAGTAAAAACACAGCCAGGGTCATGGTTGATATAAAGTTTTTCATGTCCTGCTCCTTTCTCTCAACAACTGTAATGGTTTTAAGACGTTATTACACGGATTTCAGTTCCAACCATGGATGTGCTAAGTCGAATAAGCCGTGCAACCTGTAAGTGGAATGCTATAATAGCCATGCCAGCAGCCTGGCCTGCATGGTACATAAACCAGCAGCACACCCTTAGGCAGCTCTGGACTGAGCACAATGAGATTTAAATAATTATGGAAATCTTTGGTGTCGGAATTCTCGAAGTCATTTTAATCCTGGTCATAGCGGTCATCGTCCTTGGACCCGAGGGGATGGTCAAGGCCGCGCAATCGATCGGGCGGTTCATGCGAAAAGTGATTAAATCGCCGATCTGGGCGCAGTTGATGGATACCCAGCGCGAACTGCGCGATATGCCCACCCGACTGGTGCGTGAAGCCGGGCTGGAAGAAGACATCAAAGAACTCAAGAAAACCCAGCAGGAACTGCGCAATGTGGACATCAAGGCCACGGCTGCCAAAGCTGCCCAGGCCCTGGTTGACGAACCGACCATTGCCCCGCCCACCGCCCCCACCCTTCGACAGGCTCAGGGTGCGGTCTCCCCGGTGGCTGAGCCTGCAAAAGCCCCGGTTGCCAAGCCGGAAGATGAGTCTTCCGAAGCACCACCCAAACAAGAGCCGTCTGAATAACTCTGAATTAAACCAAAGCGTATCCCGCATAGTTCTATGCAGGATACGCTGTATTAAATCTGAAGTCACCAGTAGCTACATCAAGTGCGAAGCAGGAAAGCTGGTATTACTTCTTCTCGGCCTCGTCCTTTTTTTCGTCTTCAGGTTTTTCCGCTTCATCGCTCTTCAGCCCTTTGCGGAAGGCGCGAATACCGCTGCCGAGTTCACCGCCGATTTTTCCAATTCGGCCAACGCCGAATAGCAAAAGGACAATCGCCAGTACAACCAGGATTTCCCAACCGCTGAAATTACGTAAAAAACCCATAGTCCTTCTCCTTTGATCAATGCTATTATAACAGACCGGCGCAGCGCCAGTATGATGGAATGATAAGAAAAATCAGGCGGTGCCGGGTTCTTCCTTGCGCCCCCGTCCGGCGATGACCGCCAACAGCACACTAAGCCAGTACAACAGAAACAGGGGCAGCATCAACAGCCCCATATTGATCGGGTCTGGGGTTGGCGTCGCAACCGCGGCGATGACCGCAATGACCACAACGGCTACGCGCCACTGCTTTGCCAACTGGCGGGCAGTAACAATTTTCAGCCGCGCCAGCACATAGACCACCAGCGGTGTTTCAAAACTCAATCCAATCCAGAACATCAGATTGGTGACGAATTTGAAGTAATTGGACAGCCTGGGCGTGGTCTTCACCCCAATAAAACTGATCAAAAACGGCAGCGCGGTCGGCAGCATGACGTAATATGCAAATGCCACACCCGCGACGAACAACAGCGTAGCGAAAGGAATGGCGATGACCAGACCGCGGCGCTCATTAGGCATCAGGCCAGGCATCAGGAAGGCGATCAACTGGTAGAGCGTGATCGGCAGCGATGCGATAAATCCTGCCAACAGCGACACGCGCATAAAGACGCCAATGTTTTCTGTGACTTCGATGGAGACCAGCTTGTCCACCCCGCCGATGGGTTTTGCCAGAATATCAATCAGACCCTCGCCAAAGTACAAGGCAGCCACGGTCATGAGGATCACGGCAGCCAGCGCGATAAGCAAACGCTTGCGCAATTCGGCAATGTGCTGCATTAAGTCCATATTTGCAGTCTTATCTGCCTGCGGTTTGGCGAGTTTTGCCTGTTTCGGGGGTTTTGGAAGGCGGCGGTAGCGAAGACGCTTCAACATATGCGGATAATATAATAGCGAATGAAGGTTTACACAATGCCTAAATGAGAGTACATTTAGCTTTTCCCCACCCTCTGAGCAACAGGGTCCTGTTGACGATAATTTTACCTTAAGGCGCTGCCAGATCCAGTCGAAAAATTTTCACACCTTGGACGCCTATTCATCTCCATTTCCCACCTGGGTCGAAATCGACCTGAACGCCGTGGCGCATAACACACGCGCGGTGCTCAAAATTGCAGGGGCGCCATTGATGGCGGTGGTCAAATCCAACGCCTACGGCTTTGGCGCACCGCAGATCGCCTGGGCTGCCCTGCATGCAGGCGCTGACCAGCTTGCGGTAGCGCGTTTTGGCGAGGCGCGCGTGCTGCGGGAGGCCGGGATACCTGCGCCGGTGCTGGTCTTTGGCATGGTCACTCCACCGGAAGTAGACGAAGCCATTACTCAGGGGGTCATGCTGACGCTGCACAGCTTTGAAGCTGCCAGGCTGTTCGCGCAGCGTGCTCACACAGCCGGCAAGCAGGTTCGAGCGCATCTCAAGGTGGATACCGGCTTCGGACGGCTGGGCGTATTGTCTAAAGAAGTCATAGACCTGGCCCGCACCTGTCAGGCGCTGGGTGGGATCACAGTCGATGGAATATACAGTCACCTGGCAATGGCGGACGAAGCGCCGGACCACCCGGTCACCCGGCAGCAAATCGAGCGCTTTGGCGAGGTGTTGGACAGCTTGCAGGCAGCCGGTTTAAGGCCGCGTTGGGCGCATCTGGGCAACTCGGCAGCAGCTTTCGGACTGCCTGCCGCCCGCTTTGACATGGTGCGGGTGGGAACAGCGCTACTAGGCATGAAACCGTTTTATTTCCAACCTTTTCCGGCTGAACTACAGCGGGTGATCCGTTGGAAAACTCAGGTGGCAAGCTGCCGCCTGCTTCCTGCCGGTTGGGGGGTCAGTTACGGGCATGAGTACATCACTGCCGCACCGGAATGGATAGCCACCCTGCCAGTGGGCTACGGAGACGGATTCCGACGGCTGCCTGGGAACCAGGTTTTGCTCGAGGGGCAGCGCGCGCCGGTGGTTGGGCGGGTTTGCAATGACATGTGCATGGTGCGGCTGCCGCACGCCGTTCCAGTTGGTAGCGAGGTGGTGTTAATTGGCAGGCAGGGCGGCGAGGAGATCACCACGGACGAGTTGATCGACCGCTGGCATACCTCGCAGGCCGATATCGTGTCCAGCATCAATCCCCGCGTGCCGCGGGTATATTTCAAATAAAACCACGTGAAGCATAAGACTTTCGTAGGATACGTTTTGTCAACAGGCAAAACGTATCCTACAATTTGCTAAAACATCCACTACGGAACACGGAGAAGTCCTTATTATGTCACCTTGAGCGCAGCGAAAGGTCTGGTGATCTTTTACCCATAGATGCTTCGCTTCGCTCAGCATGACATCGTGAATTGATTATTCACGACGAATTGTTTGTTTTTGTATGCCCTTCTCCAAAATTTGGGTGTCTTCGATGGGTGCACCAAATAGCATCGCCGTCTATGTGCATGTGCACCGCTCCTCGGCTACGTGTGGATTGCCACCATATCTCGTCCAGGAGCAACGCACCCATTGTTTTATAGGAAAATAAGGGTTTTTTCCGTGCCTTAGCGTTCTTTGCGTACACTGTGTGCCTGGTGAATATTTTTTATGCGTGATCGGTTCCGGCGATGTCGGCTGACGCCAGGTGAAACTCTCCGGGTCGCTCACCGTCCTCGAATGAGGAAATGACAATAATTGCATTCATCACCGTCGTGCCGGCATTACGCCAGCGGTGCAGTAAATGTGCAGCAAAAATCAACGAGTCGCCGGCTTCCAACAGGTAAGTCTTCCCGTCCACCTCGTATTCCAAAACTCCGCGCAGGCAAAACACGAACTCCGAGCCGGTGTGCAGCATACCATGCGGCCCGCTGCCTGCGCCGGATTCGAGCGTGACCATGAAAGCCTCGATGCGACCGGTAAACTTCTCTCCGCCTAAGCCTTCCCACAATCCGCGGGTGAAGGGCATCCGCACCCGCTGGCTGGCTTTGAGGTGGACTATCGGACTGCGATCCGGTTCGGTGCGAAAGAAAGCCGTCACCGGCACCTCCATCGCGCCAGCCAGCTTATTGAGTGTACTAACCGAAGGCGAGGTCAGGCCGCGTTCGATCATGCTCAGCGCATTGGCTGAGAGGCCGCTGGTGCGCGCCAGGCTGCGCATCGACACACCGCGTTCTTCTCGCAAACGTTTTAACCGCTGGCCAACGTCAACGGAAACAGCTTCTTTACCTAAAATATCCATCAAAACCTCCGCGGTTAGCTTGATCAGCGATATTACCCGACCCACTCAAACAATATATGACTTAATTTGTCATTATTATATAGAGATTTTCCGGGAATGTAAAATTATTTTTAAAGTATTTTAACGCCATTTTTGGTTTGCGAGCCATCCGACCTGTCCGCACTCACAGGGCACCCTTTGGGTGGGACAACCGCGATTGAGCCTGTCGACGGGCAGCCAGCAGGCTTCGACAGGCTCAATCATAGCGTGTTTTACGTGCAGCTAGCGGTTATAAATGTCTATGACAACCCTACTACCTGGCCGGTTTCCAGGTCAACATCTACATCGTAGAATCCGGGGCGGGTTGGCAGGCCGGGCATGGTGCTCATCGTCCCTAATAGCGGGTAGAGGAAGCCCGCGCCCACTGAAGCGCGGACATCGCGCACCGGAATGCGATACCCTTTCGGCACGCCTTTCACATTCGCGTCATGGCTCAACGAAAGGTGCGTTTTGGCCATGCAAATGGGGAGCTTGTCGAAACCAAGATCGGTATAGGCCTGGATGCGCTCTTCGGCCAGCGGTTCGTAATCGACGCCGTCTGCGCCGTAAACCTCACGGGCTATGGTTTCGATTTTTTCTTTGATGGTTCGATCCAGCGGATAAAGGAAGTGGAACTGCGATGGTTTTTCGGCAGCTTTGACTACCTCTTTCGCCAGCTCCAACGCTCCCTCGCCGCCCAATTCCCAGTGACGGCATACCACCGCCGCTTCGGCGCCGCCTTCATCCACGGCGGCCTTGCGCACCAGTTCCAGCTCCGCCTCAGTATCGGTCGCAAAGCTGTTGACTGCCACCACCACCGGGATGCCGTATTTACGGGCAATGCCGATGTGCGCCAGCAGGTTGCCCAGCCCGGCTTTCAGCAGATCGAGATTTTCGTTGGTGTAAGCCGGGTCGAGCGGCCGGCCAGCGACCACCTTGGGACCGCCCCCGTGCATTTTGAGCGCCCGGATGGTGGCCACCAGCACCACCACGTTGGGGACCAGGCCGGAGTAGCGGCATTTGATGTCGAAGAATTTTTCCATGCCCATGTCGGAACCAAAGCCCGACTCCGTGACGACGTAATCCGCCAGTTTGAGGCCGATCATGTCCGCCAGAATCGAGCTGTTGCCGTGGGCAATGTTGGCAAACGGCCCGGCGTGTACGAACACCGGCGTGCCCTCGACGGTTTGCATCAGGGTCGGTTTGATGGCGTCGCGCATCAGCACGGTCATGGCGCCCGCCACGCCCAAGTCATCGGCAGTGACGGCCTCGCCGCGCTTGTTGCGGCCGATGACGATCTCGCCAAAACGTTTACGCATATCCGCCAGGCTGGTGGTCAGCGCCAGGATGGCCATGATCTCACTGGCAACGGTGATGTCGTAACCGGTTTCGCGCTGATGGCCCTGCTCCTCAGTTCCGCGGCCGATGGTGATGCCGCGCAGGAACCGGTCGCTGGTATCGACCACCCGGCGGAAGGTAATCGTCTCGGGATCGATGTCCAGCCGGCAGAAGCGCACGCGCTCCTCAGGGGTCATTTGTTCGGGGTCGGTGTACGTGATGCCCAATTTTTTCATGCGGTTGCGCATGTTGATGGCGAAATGGCGCACACCCTTTTTGTCTTTGGGAAACAGGCGGATGAACATCTGCTCATCGGTGGCTTCGGCCTCGTGCATGATGCGCACGTCGATGGCGGCGGCCAGCAAGTTATTGGCAGCACTGATGGCGTGAATATCGCCAGTCAGATGCAAATTGAAATCCTCCATCGGGATCACCTGGCTGTAACCGCCGCCCGCTGCCCCGCCCTTGATGCCAAAGGTCGGTCCCTGGCTGGGTTGGCGGATGCAGGTCATCACTGACTTGCCCAAATGCGCCCCCAGCGCCTGACTCAAGCCCACGGTCGTTGTGGTCTTGCCCTCACCCAACGGGGTGGGCGTGATGGCAGTCACATCGACGTATTTGCCATTGGGGATGGCTTTGAGCCGGTCGAGGACTTCCAGTTTGACCTTGGCTTTGTACGGCCCGTAGAATTCGATCTCTTCCGGAAGCAGTCCAAGCTCTTCTGCGATTTGAGCAATGGGTTTTAAGGTTGCCGCCTGGGCGACCTCGATATCCGACGGAACCGGCTTAACCCGATTTAACCGGGTCGCCTGGAACGGACGCTTACCGCCTTGATTTGTCTGTGACGACATCATTAATGCTCCTATATAGAATTGTTAGATCAATGGATGGGATTAATTATCGGAGAAATCGGTTTGAAATGCAAGTGATGAAGGTAGAAAATACCCTAATAATCCGACATCAATAAAATATACGGCAATTGGGTTGATTCACGCAAACTGAAGTTTACGCTACATGTAGGACAAACTTTAGTTTGTCCTACATGTACGGTTCGTCCCAAAATCAATGGATCGCCTCAGTTGTGCGGGATGGGACTTGACCTGCCCGCTTCTGGAACGCCCGCACGCAAACTGAAGTTTGCGCTACATGTGGGACAAACTTTAGTTTGTCCACGCGAGCTGTAAGCTCGCGCTGCATGCTCGGTCGACCCAGAATTAATAGGCCTCCTCAGTTGTGCGGGATGGGTCTTGCCCGTCCCGCTTTTGGAACACCCGCACGCAAACTGAAGTTTACGCTACATGTAGGACAAACTTTAGTTTGTCCACGCGAGCTTGCCGCTCGCGCTACATGCACGGCTCGTCCCAAAATTAATGGATCACCTCAACCGTGCGGGATGGGTCTTGACCTGCCCGCTTTTGGAACGCCCGCACGCAAACTGAAGTTTACGCTACATGTAGGACAAACTTTAGTTTGTCCACGCGAGCTGCAAGCTCGTGCCACAAATCGGGCACGCCGACAACTTACCGTATAAAGCAATGGACTGTAAACCGCATAACTTGACTGGACAACTCCGATTTCCTATAATGGATATAAAGAAACATCGCAGCCCGCACAACTCAGGCAGTCCAAATATTGAATGCATCCCAGGCCGTTCGCATATTTGCGAGCGGTTTTTAAGTAAGGAGGCAGAGATGATCCAGATAAACCTGACCCAGGATGAAATTCAACTTCTGAAAAACCTGCTCGATACCTACCTTGAGGATCTACGGGTAGAAATTCACGCCACCGACAACATGGACTACAAAGAAATGCTGCGCAGCCGCAAAGCCATCCTGCTCAAACTGATGGAGGCTTTGCCGAAGGAGCAGAATTTACCGCTGGCGGATTAGGCGAACGCACACAAACGCTTCGGGCAATTGCTTTAGCCACTGTCATTCTGAGCCGCAGGCGAAGAATCTCGGGTGAATCTCTCGGCGGAGCAACGTGAGATCCTTCGGCCTGACAGCTTCAGGATGACAGTTATGCTTGTGGGGTGGGAGGGGGTCGAACCCTCACGCTGTCTCCAGCGACGGATTTTAAGTCCGTTACGTCTGCCGATTCTGCCACCTCCTAAAAATCGGCTTACGTGCTATCTTCTAAACGTTCTACCCGTACAGATGGGGGGCAACGGTCATTATTCGCGGCATTTTTGATGGTCCTTTGATAGTCTTAAGGCTCCGGATTTTTTACGGTTGGATTTTGTTCTATTTAAAACCCTTCTTCCATTAGTTCCCATCCACTTGAATACGATAGGAGGTGACACCCGAATAATCCGTACTAAAAAAAGTGTTTTCGAATGAACTTATTTGTCCTGGGGCTAAATCAGTACTGTTTACATATGTATAATCACAATCAACAACTTTTCCAGAACCATTATACAAGGTCATCACAGGGCTGACAAAAGTAACCGTTCTACTTTCATCGTTTCGGACTTGGCCAATAATTCTATAATCACCGTAACTTGGTAAATAAGTGCCACTATCATTGAGGACAGTCAATAATGGCAAAGGTTGTCCACCAGTCCAAAAATAAACTGGTTCAAATTCAAAGTACGAATATCCTGTTGGTAATTGTAATGAGAGATTAAAGCAGGTTTTGTCATATGCTGGCAAATACCACAAATATGTATACGTATAATCTGTGTCAACAAATTGTCCCGAACTATTATAGAAATTTGCTGAAATTTTTACGAACTCTAAATGATTCCCTGTATAGTTTAAAACCTCTCCAACTATATGTAAATAATCAATAGAATCTACATAAGTAGAATAATTGTTTAAAATTTGGACCCCAACAGGAATTGGTGTATTTATTAGTGTCGCCGTGGCGGTTGCGGTTGGCATTTCAGTTGCCGTTGGAATTATAGTAGGAGTGGCCGTTGGCAACGGTGGATAATCTTTCATCACTAACGGTAGATATACCGAATTTGAAATAACCAGAGCAAATGCCTTAGAAAATCCCAGAAGCAATCCCACAATCACAATAATAATTACTACAAGGGAGGCCCTACCATTGTTCTTGCTCATGTTTTCCCCTTTTCCCCATGTTGCAGAAAACTACTGCTTACTTGTTCACGAGCCATTATTGATGTTGAATGGCCGATTTTATTGAAATTATGGTAATTTTTTAGTTTGTATTATTATAGATCGTTCATAGGGGAAACACAACAAACAGTAACCAGATGTTAATATTGACCTTATACAACGAATAGTCTGTTTGATATTTATAAAACAGATACTGACGGACTTCGTAGTTTTATCTGTGGGGCGGGAGGGGGTCGAACCCTCACGATGTCTCCATCGACGGATTTTAAGTCCGTTGCGTCTGCCGATTCCGCCACCGCCCCAGGATGTGCTAATTGTAATCCATGCCGGTTAGGCGTCAAGGCTGGCCAGCCAGTTTTCAAATTCAGAAAGATTTCTTTGGTCATCTACGGAATTCGTGTTATAATCTCCCCTCGCGCTGGTTTCCAAATCAGTGCACGGCCTAATTGCAAAATTTTTGGAAGGATAGTTGCGATGGAAGATTTGCTCAAATCAATTGAGGCACCGGTTAACCCCAATATCCCAGATTTGCGCCCTGGCGACAGCGTCTCGGTTCACGTGAAAATTAAAGAAGGCACCCGCGAGCGTATTCAGGAATTCAAGGGCACCGTCCTTTATCTGCACAATGACGGTGTCAATTCCACCTTCACCGTGCGTCGCCTGGCGACCAACGGGATAGGCGTGGAACGCACCTTCCTGATCCGCTCCCCGCGCATCGACAAGGTCGTGGTGGAACGCCGCAACGAGGTTCGCCGTGCCCGCCTGTTCTTCTTACGCGGCCGCACCGGCAAGAGCGCCCGACTTAAACAAAAGTTCAACTAACCCGCATTCTCTTTTGCCCATTGAAAAGGGCGCAACCTGAGCTTCAGGCTGCGCCCTTTTTTCGGTATAATCCGCTTACACAGAGGTCACATGCCAAGCCCCATCATTGGAATCACTTCCAGCCGTACGATTGCCAAAGACCAGACCGTTACTATCTCACTGTCAGAGAAATACACCGAAGCCGTTCAGCGTGCCGGTGGCGTTCCGATTGTCATGCCCGCAACATTGGATGATTTCTCTCTGCGCGATCTGTTTGAGCGCCTGGACGGGTTTTTATTGACCGGTGGCGGCGACATTGACCCAGCCATCTTCAACGGTATGCCGCACCCTAACGTTTACGGGATCGATCATGCCCGCGATTTCTTCGAAATCGAATTAGTGCGCTTTGCTGCCAAGAACAATATCCCTTTCCTGGGCATTTGCCGCGGCGCGCAGGTGATCAACGTAGCATTGGGAGGTACGCTTTATACCGACATTGGCGCCCAGTTGCCTGATGCAGGGCGCCATGATTATTACCCGAATATCCCGCGCAACAAAATTGCGCATGTGGTCCGCATCCGCAAGGACAGCTTGTTAAGCAACCTGGCTGGAGGCGTCAAATTACCCGTGAACAGCCTGCACCATCAGGGTCTGGATGCCATCCCGCCTATCCTGACCCCCGTGGCTCACGCCACTGACGACCTGGTGGAAGCGGTGGAACTGAGCGATCATCCCTTTGGCCTGGGCGTACAGTGGCACCCCGAATGGCTGGTCGAGTCGCCGGGCAATCAAGCCATTTTCAGCGGGTTGGTCGAGGCGGCGCGGAACCACAAATGAGCGAGTCTGGCATTCCGGTCGGGGTATTCGATTCGGGGGTCGGCGGACTGTCGGTGCTACACGCCATCCGTTCTCTGCTGCCGGCGCAGGAATTGTTATATTTTGGCGACCAGGCGCATGTGCCTTACGGTCCGCGTTCGCTGGAGGAGGTGCGCGCTTTTTCGGAAGAAATAACTCGCTTCCTGCTGCGGCGCGGCGTGAAACTGATCGTGGTAGCCTGCAACACCGCTTCCGCAGCAGCGCTGCAACATCTGCGGCTGACTTTTCCGCAAGTACCGTTCGTCGGCATGGAACCGGCAGTCAAACCGGCAGCGGAAACCAGCCGCACCCACCGGGTGGGCGTGCTGGCGACTCCGGCCACCTTTCAGGGCGCATTATATGCGTCGGTGGTCGAGCGGTTTGCCAGCGGCACCACCATTTTCCAGGATACTCTGCCCGGCCTGGTCAATGAGATCGAGGCGGGCAGGCTGGCAGGGGCAGAAACACGCCGAATTTTAGAAAAAGCGCTGCGACCCATGCTGGCAGAACAAATCGATACAGTCGTGCTGGGCTGTACTCACTATCCTTTCGTTATCCCGTTGATTCAAGAAATCGTCGGTCCGTCGGTGCAGGTAATCGACCCGGCGCCGGCAATCGCCCGCCAGACTCGCCGCTTGCTGGAACAGCACGGTTGGCTGGCACAAGGCGCAGCAGCGGGCACGCTGCGCTTCGTTACCAGCGGCCCGGTCCGACCCTTTGCAAAAATCCTGCCACGCCTGTTGGGGGAAAGCGCCCCGGTGGAAGGGGTGCGCTGGAACGGCTCCAACCTGCCAGACTGAGCCGCCCGATAGCTGCCATCCTAAAACCCGCTGAAAAAGCGGGCGATTTGATATACTAATCCATAGAGGAGGTTCAACCCTATGGCTCGCATTGAAATCGAACTTGACCCGGTAATGCGCATCACCACTGGCGCGGTTGGTCAGCCCGGTCAGCGGGTTTTTTACCTGCAAGGACAGGACGATCATCAAACGGTCACTCTGCTGATCGAAAAAGCTCAAATTCAGACTCTTTCAGTAGGGGTGGAGCAATTTTTTAATGAATTGGATCAACGCCTGCCCGATTTGACGCCTGTCTCGGCTGAATATGTCGAAGAGGCGATGCAGATTGAGCCCCCGTTCGACCCGCTCTTCCGGATTGGCGAACTGGGTCTGGCGTACGACGCTGACCGCGATCTGGCCTGCCTGGTAGCCAATGAAATCCTCTCGGAAGAAGTAGGGGAGGAAGAGGCGGGCGTGGTGCGTTTCTGGTGCACTCGCTCTCAGCTCCTGGCGCTTTGCGCCTGGGGAGCCGAGTTGGCATCCCGCGGGCGCCCGCTGTGCCCGCAATGCGGCGAACCCATGGATCCATCCGGCCATTTTTGCCCCAAGAAAAACGGCCACAAACACTAAATATTTTTGGGGAGACCATATTAATCATGGCATCCCGCGCAGATTTAAAAACAACGCTGACCGCCCTGCAAAAAGGTGAAATTGATCTGGAAGGGCAATTGGAAGTAGGCTCGAACAGTACTTTTCTGGTAACCCTGCGCCACCCGGGATTTAAAGCCCGGGCAGTTTACAAACCGGAACGCGGCGAGCAGCCTTTATGGGACTTTCCAGAGGGCACGCTTTCGCGCCGCGAGGTGGCAGCTTTCCTGGTCAGCCACGCGCTGGGATGGGAGCTGGTACCGCCCACGGTTTACCGCCGCAGCGCTCCCCTGGGACGCGGTTCTCTGCAACTTTTCGTTGACCATGACCCTGGGTATCACTATTTTTCCTTTCGCCCCGAGCACCGGGCGCGCTTGCAGAAAGCAGCCGCCTTCGACGCCATCATCAACAACGCTGACCGCAAGGGCGGTCACGTCATCGTGGATGCCAACGACCATATCTGGCTGATCGATCACGGCGTTTGCTTCCACGAGGAAGACAAACTGCGTACTGTCATCTGGGATTTTGCCGGGCAACCGCTGCCGACTGACCTCTGTTCTGACTTGCTGCGCCTGGCGCAGCAGCTGACCCGGCCGGAACATAAAACCACCCATCTGTTGATCCAGCTTCTCTATGAGGCTGAAGTTCAGGCGCTTGCCAACCGTGCACAACGCCTGGTGGAAGTTGGCGCTTTTCCCTCCCCCCGTCCTGACCGCCGCCCCTATCCATGGCCGCCGGTTTAACTTCAGCGCATTCCAATGGCTTGCCCGCGCGCTTTAATCCGGCTATGATAGAGGTATCACACTAGCGGAGAACATAAACATGAAACAGATCGCCCTGGTTATGGTCGGGTTTGGCAATGTCGGGCAGGCGTTCGCACGCTTGCTGCTGCGCAAAAAGCCGGTCCTGGCTGAAAAATTCGGTTTGGAGTTCATCGTTACCGGCATCATCACCGGACGGCACGGCGGCGCAATCAACTCAGGCGGCATCAACCTGACTCGTGCCCTGGAGACCATTCAACGGGGGCAATCGCTGGACGTTCTCTCCGAGCAGCCTGTCCCAACCAACGTCACGGATTTTATTTTCTCCAGTTCGGCGGACGCCATGCTGGAGACTTCGCCGGTCAATCACCACACCGGCCAGCCGGCCATCGACCATATCAAAGCGGCGCTGAACAAGGGGATGCACGCCATCACAGCCAACAAGGGACCGGTGGTGCATGGTCTCGCCGAGCTGAATAAAATGGCGGCAATGCGCGGCAAGCGTTTCATGTATGAATCGACGGTGATGGACGGCGCGCCGATCTTCTCGCTCTTCCGCGGTCCGCTGCCAGCCGCGGATCTGCAGGGTTTTACCGGAATATTGAATTCCTGCACCAACTTCATTCTTGGCCTGATGGAAAAGGGCATGTCGCTGGATGAAGCCATTGTCGAAGGCCAGAAAATCGGCATCACCGAAACCGACCCCTCCGCCGATATCGATGGCTGGGATGCCGCCATCAAGGTGGCAGCGCTGACCAGCGTATTGATGGGCATCCCGCTCAAACCGCAGCAGGTGGATCGCACCGGTATTCGCGAGATTACCCCGGTAATGCTGCAGGAAGCGCAGCAAGCCAGCGAGCGCTGGAAGCTGGTATGCACCGTCAGGCGCGAAGGTCAACGCTTACTCGAAGCCAGCGTCAAGCCTGCGCGAGTTGCGCCGGGCTCGCCGTTGTACTCCATTGAGGGCACCAGCTCCTATGTCGAGTTCAAGCTGGACGTTCTGCCCGGGCTGGGAATCGTCGAGGGCAACCCCGGGCCGGACACCACGGCTTACGGCATGTTGGCTGATTTACTCAACGTTCTACGCGGACAATAAATGGGCGAAGCGTTTCTACTAGCCGGGGGCGACCTATCCCCTGCTGAAGATGGATTCCAGGGTTGGCTGGAAAACCAGCATTTGCACCTGGCCTGGCTGGATGAGATTCACCAGGTATCAGGAGTCCCAGCGCCGGATTCTCCGCCGACCATTCCTGTTTTTAACTGGCCGGTCGACTCCACCTCCGCTCATCGCCTGCTAAACTTGCTGATCGCAGACATCGAACTGGACAGGCGCGCGATGATCGGCTTGGTGATAACGGAAGCTGGCAATTCCTTTGGAATGGTGCTTGGGTCGCCGACAGCGCTGGGGCGGCGCAATTTATTGCCAGCAGCCAGGCTGTGTGCGTTCCCGCTGTCCATGGAAGTCGGCGCGGATCTGGTTCTGGATGAATTGAATAGTGGGCTGGCAGCCTGCGATGTAGAGCCTTCCCGGGTTTTCGCTTTTGCCCAATTGGAGCCGCTCTCCGAAACCCTCCGGCAGGCGGTGACCGCTTTGAACCCAGCCATACCGGTCAAAACCGCAACCGGAATGCCTGCGGCTTTGCTGGACCTGCTGCATTCTGCCCCAGCATCCGGCAGCGCCGGGTTGTTGGCGCAGCCGTCCGTTGGTCTGGTGACGGTAGTGGAAAAGATATGAGCCGCGTTTACCTGGCCTTGGGCGCCAACCTGGGTGATCGCATGTTGGACCTGGCGCATGCGCTTACCCTGCTGCCGCCTGCGGTGATGCTGCAGCGCTGCTCTCGGGTGTACGAAACGCCACCCTGGGGTTACCTTGATCAGCCAGACTTTTTAAATATGGTCATCGTGGGCGAAACCACCCTCGAACCGCTCGTGTTGTTGGACCGGCTCAAATTATTGGAAGAAAAAATTGGGCGGAAGAAAAGCGAGCGCTACGGCCCGAGGCTGATCGATCTGGATATTCTGTTTTTCGACGACCTTCAGTTGCAAAGCGAGCGACTGGAAATCCCCCACCCACGCCTTGCAGAACGTGCATTTGTGCTGGTACCGCTGGCAGACCTTGCGCCTGACCTGATGCATCCGACCACTCATCAGACAGTTCATGATCTTTTGGCGCAGGTTGATCGCAGCGGAATCGCTGTCGTCACGACTGTAGATGACGCCGCTCCGGGAGATATTGGGTTAGCGCTGCAGAGACACCCGGCGGCGCTGGATCGCTACCTGCGTTTGCCTCCTTCACACCAGCGCGAATATCTCAAATATATTCAAGAAGCCCGCAAGCCGGCCACGCGCCAGCGCCGCATTGCCTGGATGATCGACCGGCTGACTGAAGAAGGGAACCTGCCATGACTGCTAAAAGACTGGACTTTGGCGCGCGAACTTTTGTAATGGGTATTATTAACCTGACCCCCGACAGCTTCTCGGGTGATGGCTTGCTGGGCGATGGTGAATTGACCACCGCAGCACTGGACCAGGCGCGGCGATTTGTGGCAGCGGGCGTCGATATTTTGGATATTGGCGGCGAATCCACCCGCCCGGGCGCGCAACAGGTCACGGCTGACGAGGAAATCGCCCGTATCGTACCGGTCATTCACGCGCTGGCTGTAGCCGACCTGGATGTGTTGCTTTCGGTCGATACCTACAAAGCTGCTGCGGCCGAAGCAGCGCTCAAAGCCGGCGCACAATGGATCAATGATGTCTGGGGATTGCGCGCCGACCCGCAAATGGCGGCGGTGGCGGCCCACTACCGTGCCCCGGTGGTGCTGATGCACAACCGTTCCAAACCCGGCAATGCCGACCTGCAGCAGCGGCTGGGTGGGCGTTATGTCGGCATGCAATACGATGACCTGATCGCGGACGTGTCCCGCGAGTTGCTGCAAAGCGTGGAGATCGCCTTGCAAGCCGGGATTGCCCGAGAAGATATTATTTTGGACCCCGGCATCGGCTTTGGCAAAACGGTCGAGCAGAACCTGATGCTGCTGAACCGGCTGGATGCGATCAAGGCCCTGGGGTACCCGCTGCTGTTGGGACCTTCACGCAAGTCATTTATCGGCTATACCCTCAACTTGCCCCCCGACCAGCGCCTGGAAGGCACTCTGGCAGCCTGCACCATCGGCGTTCAGCGCGGCGCAGACATCTTGCGCGTGCATGACGTTGAACCCGTGGTGCGGCTGGCTCGCATGACGGATGCCATTTTGCGTTCCATGTAGGACAAACTTTAGTTTGCCGCGCGAACAGAGCTCGCGCCCAGCTCAAATTAACTCATTGCGTTGGGTTTCGTGGTTTTTGTAGGGCAAACTTTAGTTTGTCTCGCGAACAAAGTTCGCGCCCAGCGCCCAAATTAACCCATTGTGTTGGGTTGAGGGGCTTTCCAAAGCGCAAAGGGGCTAGCTTTCCTGGCCCCTCAACCTAACCTACCTTGCTGGCAAGGTTCGTGGTTTTTGTAGGACAAACTTTAGTTTGTCTCACGAACAGAGTTCGCGCACTGGCGTGACTTCTATAACTGAAGGCTGCGCTACAATATTACTTCTTCCTCTTGCGCCAGCCAGGATCGCTTCCAGGCATATAAAATCCCCAAGTACAGAACCATAACGATTACCAGCTGCACAAGCGCCAGCAGCGGATCATATACCTTGATATTAAATAGCGCCGGTGACGGCAGCGCCGTGTTGGGAAACGTGACCAGCAAGGTGGCATACAGGTTATTGGCTGCGTGCAGCCCAAGCGCCATCTCCAAACCACCGCTTTTGAGGGTGACCCAGCCTAACAACAGACCGATCCCGAGGTACAGCGGCAGCGTCAGCAGCATCCCGTACGCACCGACTTCCGGGTTAAGACCGTGCAGTGCCATGAACACCACTGCCGGAACGATGAGCGGCAGCCAGATCTTCTGACTGAAACGTCCCATCCACTGCGTCAAATAGCCGCGGATGATCAACTCCTCGGTTGAAGTCTGCACCGGTACAAGGACCAATGTTAGCAGCAAGAATGGAAAAAATGCAGCCGGATTGAAGTTAAAGCTGTAATTTGCCGGATCGATCAGCCAGAGAACCAGATCACTAGCGCCTGCCAGCACAAACCAGATTGCTCCCGATAGCAAAACTTTGGCCCACGAAAATCCCCCGCCCGGATGCAGCAACGACATCAACCCGCGTTTATGCAGCAGCTTCAGGCCACCCCATAATGCCAGTAAGGCAAATGGAAAGGGCAGCATGGTCAGGAGCAACATGGTAACGTTCGAATAGGTGGTGATATCCGGGCTGCCTTCGACGGCAATAGCTACCACAGCCAGAATCACCCCGGCGCCTAACGAAAACCAGAGAATAGCAAAAAAGGTCAGTAGATAACGCCAGAATTGATTATTTTCGCCGCGCGCGGGGTCAATATAAGAGAGTTTCATGGACATTGGTCCTATAACAGGCTGCGAATCGGTTAAAAGTCTGGACACAGGATCGTACGCCCCAGTATACCCGTTTCAAGGAAACATGTTTTCAGAAATAGCACAAATATTGTCATTCTTGACCGGGACGCTTTATTTTTACATCAATTTTCCTTATACTGATGGTAATTATGGAGCAAATCGAACGCCCATTTTTGCCTGCCGCTCTGCCTCCACCTGCGTTACCGCTGGCGCGTTATCTGCCGCCGCTGCCGGAGGGTATGGTCGCGCGCTGGTTGACAGAAAATGTCTCGCCGGGTTCCTGGGTGCTGGATCCCTTCGGCTCCACGCCGCTGGCAGCACTGGAAGCTGCCCAAGCCGGTTACCGCATTCTGGTCGCCAGTAACAACCCGATTCTCAGTTATATGCTGGAAATCCTGGCGGCTGCGCCGCCAGCCCGAGAATTTGAAGCAGCTATTGCCGCCCTGAGCGAATCGCGACGCGGTGAAGAACGCCTGGAACGTTATCTGCATGGACTATACAGCACCCCCTGCCCGGTGTGCAGTCAGACCGCCCAGGCAGTGGGATACATCTGGCAGCGTGAGCAAATTGCGCCGGTGAAGGTCCGGTATCACTGCCCGGCCTGCGGCAGCGACGGCGAAAAGCCCTTTGCACCTGCCGACCAGGAACAACTGGTGGCAGCCGGAAGTGACGCCATGTCCCGCTCGCGGGCGCTCTCGCGCATTTTGCAGGAGGGTAATGAGGAGCAGCGCAGCACGGTGGAAGAAGCGCTCAAAACCTACCTGGCCCGCCCGCTGAATGTGTTGAGCATGCTGATCAATCGCAGTGAAGGTCTGTCTTTACCGCCGGAACGCAAACGCCTGTTGACCGCATTGCTGATCAGTGTTTGCGACGAAGCCAATACGCTTTGGCCCTGGCCGGCAGCGCGACCTCGACCGCGCCAGTTGATCGTCCCGCCGCAATTCCACGAAAACAACCTGTGGCTGGCGCTGGAACAGGCCGTGGCTGACTGGAGCGGTCAGCCTGCCCCGGTACCGCTCACCCATTGGCCGGCATTTCCCCCGGAGAGTGGCGGGATTTGCCTGTTTCAAGGTCGTATCAAATCTCTGCTGCCGCTGCCAAATGACGTACAGCCAGCCGCTATTCTAAGTGCTGTACCACGACCAAACCAGGCCTTCTGGACACTGTGTGCCCTGTGGTCAGGCTGGTTGTGGGGCCGCGATGCGGTCACCCCACTGCGCGGCGCACTCGAGCGTCGCCGCTATGACTGGCACTGGATGACCCATGCACTGCACAGCGCGCTATCGGGGTCCAATCAGCGCCTTGCAGCCGGCACGCCCTTCTTTGCCATCGGCAGCGAGCTGACCCCAGGTTTCCTGCTTGCATTGTTGAACGCCCCGGTCGCCGCCGGTTTTGGCCTCGAAGGCCTGGCTGTCAGCGGAGAAGAAAACCTGGCGCAATTTTGGTGGCGTTCCGGGATTTCTGCCGTCCCGCCGGCTAAAAGAAGTCCCAAGCTCATCAGCCGCCAGGCAATTCAATCTTATTTAAGCCGGCGCGGCGAACCTGCCAATTACCTCTCTTTGTATACTACCTCGCTGGCAGGGTTGGTAAGCGCCGGGCAACTGCCGCGCGATATCGACGAAGTTGGCAGCGATCTGATGGCTCGCACCCAGTCCACACTGGCAGAACTACTGGAAGACCGTTCTTTCCTGGTGCGATTTGCTGGCAAAACCAGCTCCGAAGAGGGCGGCGTCTGGTGGCTGGCAGAACCGACCGATTCTGAGATTCCGCTGGCTGACCGCCTGGAACGCGAGGTGGTCAATCTTTTGACCCGCCGCGATGAAGTCTGGCGGCAGGAGGTGGACGAGGCGATTTACCAGGCTTTCCCAGGTCTGTTGACGCCTTCCGCCGAATTGATCGAAGCCTGTCTGAACTCCTACGGTGAAACTGCCGGAAACCAGCCTATGCTATGGCGATTAGCCGGGCAAGAGCAGCCCGCCGCCCGCCGGGGGGATCTGAAATTAGCCGCAACGCTGCTGGCGCGCCTGGCGGAAGGTCTGGGGTACCAGGCGATGGGGGAAGATCCGATTCAATGGCAAGATAAGAACGGAAAACCCGCCTACCTGTTCTTCGTCATGGCTTCCAGCCAGATCAGCCGCTTTGTATTGGAACCACAACCCGTGCCCGTGAGCCGCTGTGTCCTGGTGCTGCCGGGTGGACGTTCTACGTTATTGAACTTGAAACTGCGCCGCGACCCGCGCCTGAATGCTGCTGTTGAAAGCGGTTGGCACATCCTCAAATTCCGCCACCTGCGTCAGTTGGCGGGGATGGCTAACCTGACCCACGCCCTGTGGGAGGAACTGCTGGACGGCGATCCGCCTCGTTGGGAGGAAGCCACCCAGATCGCGATGTTCTAGCCAGTTTTACCCAACCGTGGTCAACAACCAGGACACTGGCGTCAAAGGCGTCTCTGTCGGCGTTTCAGCGGGGGAGCTTGCGGAAGTCGGGGTAAGCGTTGCAGTCTGGGAGGCGGTTGAAGACGGGGTAAGCGACGCTGTCAAAGAGCTGGTTGAGGTCAATGATGCGGTTGGTGAAAATGTCGCTGTGGGCGTGGGCGTGGCAGTGGGCATGGGGGTGGGCGTCAGCGTCGGCGTATTGGTGATCGTCGGTGTACTGGTAGAGGTCGGAGTTCTGGTTGGCGTGGTAGTCGGCGTAGCAGTGGGCGTTGGCACCTGTAAATTGAGGTGCAGTTTGCGCACGGCGTACGTGTCGTGATCGCTGGTCAGGTAAATGCGCAGCGTCACACCGCCCGCCCGGACTGTGTTAAGATCCCAATCCATCAGAAACTGGGGCTGGTCGGATTGCGGGCCGCCCAAATATAACAATTCCCAATCGGCCGGGTCGTCGCCCAGCCCGTATTCCAATTTGTAATCCTTGTAAGCCGTAGGCACCTTGATCAAGGCGTAAATTTGCAGCGGGGAAGTGGTGACCGTCTGCCAATCGTTCAGGCCAGCGAACAAAATCAACGGGCGTTGGTCTTCCACCGTGCATTCGCGTTCTGGGGTAAAGAAAATCGGCTGCTCGAACCCGTTGCCTGTTGTCCAATTTCGGCCCTCTTCAGTCTCGAGCACCCATTTGACCGCGCTTTGATCGGTGATGTTGAGTGCAAACTTATCTTCGACATAATCCGGGCAGGCAGAGGATGCAGTCAGGCCAGTCCAGGTGTCAATGCGCACCTTTTTCCACAAATCCTGTTCCTTTGGCGCCGGCATCTGGTCATAGGCGAAGACTTCAGTTTTCTGTGACGGGCACCATTCCGAAGGTTCCGCGCCGGAAATCGCACAAATGACGCGATCCAACACCCCTGCCGGACGGACAAAGGCTGAATAATTCCCGCCAGTCAACTGTTGGGCAGCAATTTTGATGAACTCTGACCAAATCGGGGCAGCCCCGGTCAAACCGGTGGTGTTCTGCATGGGTGTGTAATCCGCGTTTCCTACCCATACCCCTACTACCACATCCGGGGTGTAACCTACTGTCCAATTGTCGCGATAGTCGTTGGTCGTACCGGTTTTGGCTGCGGCAGGAAAGCCGACATTCAAAACCGAGTTGGCGCCAAACATCGGGGTTCGAGCATCGTTATCCGACAGAATCGAACTGATCAAGTACGCGTGTTCAGCGCGTACTACTTGCTCGCTGGCTGGCGGCTGATATTCGTAAACCACATTACCTTTGAAGTCCACGATTTTGGTAATCGATACGGACGGCACCTTGCGGCCTTCGTTGGCATAAACTGCGTAGGCGTTGGTCAATTCCAGCAAGGATACGTCACCGCCACCCAGGGTCAGTGACAACCCGTAATCGGAGCGGGTGAGCGAAGTGATGCCCAGCCGTTTGGCATATGCAATAAACCCATCCTGCTCGGGGGTGATGGTTTTGTCGTATATTCCAACAAATTGCAGCGCTTTCACCGCCGGGATGTTGTATGAATTTGCCAACGCAGTGCGCACGGTCACGGGTCCGTGGAAGCGTCCGTCATAATTGACTGGCTGGTACGGCTCGCGCTGGTCAGCCGGGTCACCTGAAGGCGGGAAACCGGTTGGGACATCCCAAATCAGGGTGGAGGGCGTCCAACCTTTTTCAAATGCAGCCCCATAAGTCAGCGGTTTAATCGCTGATCCGGGCTGACGCGGACTGACGGCCATATTAACTTGCCCCGAGATGGCTGCATTATAAAAATCGGGTGAGCCAACCATCGCCAGGATTTCACCGGTTTTCGGGCTCATGGCGACTAGTGCGCCGTTACGGGCATTGTTGGCTTCCAGCAAGCCCACTTGTTCGCGCACCAGCCGTTCCGCCTGCTCCTGCAGCGACGGATCCAGAGTGGTATATACGGTAAAACCCGAGCGGTAGATGGTGGCCGGGTCGTACATGCTCTCTAATTGTGAGCGCACGTAATCCACCCAATGTGGGAAGCGAATGGTACCGCTTTGCTGAACATAAACATAGGATTCCATTTCGCGCACCGCATCGACTGCTGTCTGCTGGTCAACGCATACCGGGTTGGCAGATGTGCTGACGTAGATGCAATCCCGCTCCTGGCTGAGCTGGTACATCAGTACGATCACGGTCTGGAAGCGCCCCATCGTGCCTTCATAATTAGACTCGATATCATACACCACCGGCGACTGCGGAATCCCGGCTAAAAATGCGGATTGTCCCAGGGTGAGTTGGTCGGCTGAGGTGTTGAAGTAAGTCTCGGCCGCAGCTTCAACGCCGTAGGAGAGTTTGCCGTAGTAATACTCGTTGAGATACAGCTCCAGAATTTCTTCCTTGCTGTAGCGGCGGGTCATTTCAGCCGCTAATACGATCTCACGTGTTTTGCGTTCCACAGTTTGCTGGTAGCGTTCGTCCGGGCCAAGCAGCAGCGACCGCGCCAACTGCTGAGTAATCGTCGAGGCGCCGGATGCAATCCCGCCGCTGGTATAGTTTTGCACCATCGCACGGGCAATGGCTACCGGGTCGAAACCGGGATGCGTATAGAAATCTTTATCTTCGGTCGCCAAGGTGGCGGCAATCAAATAAGGACTGATTTTTTCCAGCGGTACGAACGTGCGTAAACCAGCGCTTGGATCGATGATTTCGTAAATCGTATTCCCGTTGCGGTCAACGATGCGGGTGGTTTCGAACTGGGAAGCCTTGGAGCGTAAATCGTCAACGCTTGGCAGGCTGGCGGCAATGCTGAAGTACTTGTAGACCATGAACGAGCCGACCCCCAGGCCAGCCATGACCAGCAAGAACAACAACACAATAAAGATGCGCAGTAAGCACCCCACCGGTCGTTTCCAACTGCTGCCATTGGTTGGCGGTTCGGGGGGAATGACGGGGGGAGGCGGCGGAACACCCGGGCGCTGCACTTTAACGCCCGGTCGGGTTGGCGGTGGAACCGGGCGCGACCCGGTAACGGGGCGAGTTGAAGAGCGCGTAGCCTGCGTTTCCGCTGAACGTGCATGAGATAACGCTGCCGGGGTCACCCGGGTGGCGTCCACGTCCACCTCTTCCACGCGCTGCGGCAGGTGTGCCGGATCGCTGCTGAAAGGCGGCGGTGGCGTCGGAGTACCGCCTGCGCCGAGCGGGCGTGTACCACTGGCAAGGGTTTGTTCGTCAAAGGAGGAGGGCGGCGTTTTTTTGAGCGGTGAAGGTTCACCCGGCAGGCTCGGGACGGTTTGGTCAGGGTCAAAAGGGGGCGTGGGCTCTTGCGGGGATTCCATTTCCTGACCGTACCAACCGCCGGTTGATTCCGGTGAGCCAGTCGGGTGACGCATCAGCGCCGCGGTGTCCAAAGGTTGGGTGGGTTGCATGTCCGGAGATATCTCCGGTTCGATAGCTTGAGTTTCAGCCTCCGCCGCATCCGGCGGGTAGGGAATTCCAGGTCTGGTGACATCTGCTGCCAGCTCCGTGGGAACTGTCAGATCGTTCTGCGTATCCATTGGAACGGTTTGATCACCAGCGTTTTCAGCCGGTAAAGGAGGCTCTATCTCTACCGGTACAGTCTGGTCCGTCGGATTATCCTGGGTTTCAGGTTGGTCTTCTTTGTTTTGCAGGGGTAGCGTGTTTTCTGAATCATTCGACCGGCGCAGAGGGCTGCCAGGTTGGGTTGATTCCGGGTTGTTTTTCGGAGAATCGGATTCGGGTTTGGGTTCGTCCATGGAGAAAGCTGTAAGTCCTGATAATGGCGTTTAATAAGATAAGAATGCTGCAATATTGATACCACACAATGATAGAACCTGCCAGTTAGGCCCGCTTTACAAAGCCATGACGCTTTGGTGAATAAAAAGTTCCGCTGCTGCAAATCCTGCATAACAACAGGCGGGCTGGCATGGCGAGGAACGAAGCCGTCTACCTCAGTCGTACCAACTGCTTTTCCATGAAATTAGGAAAGCGGTCACTCAAACGTAGATTGCTTCCTGCGTCGCAGTGGCAACAGATCGCAAAGACAAATAGACAAAGCGGTCATATCCTGCAACTTATGACCCGTTAAAAAGCACCAATATTTCCTCGGGTTGATCGAATATGATATTCGGGGCATGCGTGCAGAACATTTCCGCAGCGGTACACCCCCAGGTGACCGTGCCAGGTTTTGACAAGCGATGCTGTTCGGCCAAGCCATCAATTTTATGGGCAGAATAAAGAAATCCTGGTTCGAATTGGACGAATTGAACGCACCAGCCTGTACGTAGGGTAAGCTTCAGCTTGCCCATTCAGCCTGGACAAGCTAAAGCTTATCCTACAATGGCCCATCGCTTAAAACAGCGCCAATATTTCCTCGGGCTGATCGAAAATGGCATACGGGGAGTGCGCGTGGAACATTTCCGCCGCCGTATAACCCCAGGTGACCGCGCCAAAGGCAATACCGGCCTGCTGCGCGGATTTAAGGTCGCGCACCTCATCACCCAGGCATAACGCCTGGTTGGGTTGGGTGCTGGTTGCCTTAAGCACTTTTTCGAATTTGGCCTTTTTGCCAAAGATCGATACGCCGCATTCGAAAACCTCAAAATGCGCGGCATTGCGCGGCCCCAACACTTGACGGATATTCTGCTCGTCGTTGGATGAGACCACTGCCAGTTTGATGCCCGACTCGATCAGTGTATCCAGTACCTTTTGCATACCATCCACCAGCCGGATATTTTCGATCTGGCTGGCCATTTCCTTTTGGACGTGACTGCCGATCCGCACCATTTTCCAAATGGGGATTTTGAATTCCCGGGAAATGGAGTGAATATCCACCTTGCGCAACTGCTCCAGCGCCGATTTTTCCAGCCGCGGCAGCTTAAAGCGGATTGCCAGCTCATCGAAAATCGACAAAAACCACGGGTACGAATCCGCCAATGTGCCGTCAAAATCAAAAATCACCAATTGGTAAGCCGGGTGGGTGGTTGAAAGTTCAGCCATGAAGTGCATTCTACCCGAGGAATGGATTTTGCGCTTGTGAAATAAAGATAAAATCCATTTAATCCCCGCCGACGGGATATTCAATCGTCCCGAAAGGGAAAACGATACGGAGGGGGCAGAAAGACATTTGCTGCCAGACGGTAAAATCCTTCAAGGACGCGAACATTTTGACCTCAAGACAGCAGCCACAACCTGACCGAATCGGACCAATTTCGCGGTAGAATTGGGCGTTCTCCCGATCAGATTTCCTCAGCTTTACTGCTCTATACCGAACCTGTTCGCTGACGCCAGGGTTAGTTAATATATCCTCATACGGAGTATGGATTAGATGAATAAAGCGATGCTTATTTATAATTCGAAGGCGGGGAACGGCGTCGCCGCCGGCAAACTGGTTCATGTTCAAGAACTTTTGCGCCAGGCCGGGATTGATTTTGACCTGGTCATCACCGACCGTCCAGGGCATGCCATCCAGTTGGCTCGTCAGGCTGGCGAAGACGGATATGCAATCGTCATTGCCGCCGGAGGTGACGGGACCGTCAATGAGGTGGTAAACGGATTAATGCAGGCGAAATTGAACGGCAACGGCCGCCCGGCGCTGGCGGTACTGCCGGTAGGGCGCGGAAATGATTTTGCGTACGGCGTTGGCATCCCCCAGGAAATTGCCGATGCGGTGAACGTGTTGGCTGGCGGTCACCGCCGCAAAATCGATCTTGGCCGTTTTGTCGGAGGAGACTATCCTCAGGGACGATATTTTGCCAACGGCGTTGGGCTGGGGTTTGATACCGTTGTCGGGTTCGAAGCTGCCAAAATCAAGTGGCTGCACGGAGCAGCTTCTTATCTGGCAGCGCTGGTGCGGACCATCTTCTTGTATGCCAAAGCTCCGGTATATGAAATCGTGATGGATGGTGAAACTCTGCGCCAACCCTTTCTGATGGTTTCGATCATGAACGGGCGGCGCATGGGCGGATCATTTTACATGACGCCAGACAGCGACCCGGCAGACGAGACTTTCGATCTCTGCCTGGCCGGGCAGGTCGGCCAGTTAGCCATCCTGCCGCTGGCGATAAAATTTTTTAGCGGCACACAGGCTAAGCATCCGGCGGTACGCATGGCAAAAGCGCGGCAGATTAGTGTGCGGGCTATTCAGGGCGCCATACCGGCGCACGCAGACGGCGAGACCATCTGCACGGCCGGGCAGGAATTGTTTGTTGAGCTGATTCCTGGCTCACTGGAAGTCATAACCATCCCGGACGGGGGCGCGGCATGAACCGTAGAGCGCGCCTGATGAATTGGTTTTTGCGGCTTGTTTTTCAGGCTGTCTGCCGCATTGACCTTGAGGTAATCAAGAAAATTCCCACCAGCGGTCCTTTAATCGTAGTCTGCAATCACATTAATTTTTTGGAAGCGCCGGTGTTGTTACCGCATTTGGATAACCCTGTGGTCACCAGCGTAGCCAAAAAGGAAAGTTGGAAGAATCCGCTTTTTAAATTTCTCTTTGATCGTTGGGAGATTATCCCCATTGACCGGGATGCGGTGGACCGCGAAGCTTTCCGCCGCTCGCTGGCAGCGCTCGACCAGGGGAAAATTTTGGTCGTCTTTCCAGAGGGTACGCGCAGCAAGGACGGTCGCATGCTGCCGGGCAAGCCGGGAGTGGTCACCATGGTAATGCGCAGCGGCGTGTCCATCTTGCCGGTTGGCTTTCACGGGTACGAAAATTTTTGGGAAAACTTGAAACGCCTGCGCGCGACGGATTTTCATATCGCTCTGGGTACGCCCTTTCACATCCACTTAAATGGGGATGCACCCTCGCGGGATGTACGCCAGGCTGTGACCGATGAGATTATGTATAAGATTGCCGAGCTGCTGCCGGAGCGCTACCGCGGGCACTACCAGTTCAATGGCGCGGTGAATTACCGTTATGCCGTAGCGGATTGACCGCGTTAAAATACCCTGCGCTATAGTCGCCCAACGCTTTTGTCACCCAGCGCAACCGCAGGTTGGATTACCCGCACCCACAGGGCACCCTGTGGGTGCGGGCGTGGCGCAGCGGCTCTTTTTTAGATCCAATACGCAGCCCAAAATCCAACAATCTCGGCTACTGATGCTTTAACTGGCAATTCAGCATCCAGTTGATGCCGAAACGGTCGGTGACCATGCCAAAGCGGGCGCCCCAAAAAGTTGTATCCAGTGGCATGGTGACGGTTCCGCCGGCAGCCAAAGCGTTGAACAGCCGGTCTTGCTCGTCCACATCGGTCAGATCCACGCTCAAGGTGACCATGTTGCCTGGTTCCGCCACGAAGCCCGGCATGCCATCCGACGCCATCAAATGGACATCCTCCGCTTTGAAGTTGGCGTGGATGATGTTATTTTTGAACCTCTCCTCGACCTCCATATTGGCTTCGGCAAAGGTTTGCAGGGACAAGATTTCACCCATGAAGGTATCTTTGTAAAAGTAAATCGCCTCGCGGCAGTTGCCGGCGAAATTAAGGTATGGATTCAAACTTTTCATGGCGTTTTCTCCTGGAATTTTTAAGATGTGTTGAAACAGATCTGGCTCGCAAGGATTTTAAATATACCCCGAATGAACGCCAATTACAACAATGTTTATATAATAACTCAAAGTTATTTGAACTGAGAACGTCAATCAATCGTTGGCAATTCCGCACTGATTTGCGGATTTAGCGCTGCGGCCGGCACATTCTCTGCCCGCTCTTTGGTTAATTTCATGCGTTTACCGAAATATATGCCCAGCCAAATACAGGCGGCCAAGACATTGCCCATCCGCCAGCCGATCGGGCCGACCCAGTTTGCGAGCAGGGGCGTCCAGGAAACGAACCAGGTTACGACCATCCAAATGGGATTCATCCTTGCCAGGGATGGCATGAGCAAAATGAAGTGATAGGGGAACAAATGGGGCGTTACAAAGCTGCCGGCAGCCATGAGTAAATCTTCATCGCCGCGAGACAGCCACAACAAGGGCAAAGCGATGAAGATGCCCCAAGGGAACATAGATATATCTTGCACCCATTCCACCCGCCAATCCGGTGTTAATGTATTCATGAAGTTGAGCGGCCACAATCCCCAGATTGCCAGTGAAATCAACCCCCAAACCACCCCCGCAACGATGGAACTCTTTTTCGCAAGCAAAGGCTGCGAGCTGCGGTTTCATGGCTGCCAGCGGAACGCCCCACGGTAGGAGCAGCAGCCCGGCCAAAACCAGGCCGTCCAGATTTCCCAGATAGAGAACCCACATGGTCGGCAGGGACAAGACCGCCAGCGCAATTGGCCAGGGAGAGCGGTTGTACCGGAACGCCCGGTAAATGATTGCAAATAATGTAATGGCTACAACCAGCGGCCAATTTAAAAATTTTAGAATGACGGGTGTCCAGGGGGTCCAGACCGGACTCACTGCTCCTTTCGAAAAAAATATGACCCAATCGAACCCTTGCGGCAAGAACAGACCAACAACATAGCAAAATCCAAAAAGGGAGGCCCAACCAAGCCATTTTCTCCATGAGGTCTTTTGTTCAGCCAGATATTGTTTTATCTGCATTTTTATCCTGTCCTCATCCGTTCATGATTTTGCAAAACCACATATCCGCTATTTTAATCAAAAATCATTCCTCAACCCCAGTGGCAGGCTTTAATGTTATTGGCAATATGCCTTGACGGCTGCCGATGCATGAATCCATGGCTTCTGGGATAGGATGACCCGATTGGGTTGTGAACCAGCCAACGAAAGGTGCAACACCACCAGACTTAACTTGCTGCCGGTGGTTATCCCTCAGACATCTTTCGCGTGCTCGATCGCGTGGACGATGATCAACTTCAAATCTGCCAATGGCAGCGGTTCGGAATTCCTGAAATTCAGGCTGCCTTTCCCACCTTTAACTTTTGGGTGCAGTGCTCTAAATTCAGCCAGGTGGCCGGGCCCGTTGGTATAAATCGAGACGCCGCCCTTCCAAAAGCCCAACCCGACCCACCCCGATTTGGCCTTGTAGATCGGGATTCCGTAGGAAATGGCGGTGGTTGCTTCAGGGCATAGTTCCATGACCAGAGCATGCATCTGGTTGAAGTAAGCTTTGCTGGCCTCGGGTACGGCATCAGAAAAGCGCTGAACATCCGCGTTCATCCTGCCTCCTGAATATTAACCACTGCATAAGAACCCGCTGAGGTGCAGCTAATTGTCCATTGCACGTATGGTTATGATAGAGAATTATCGCTGGATTTTCAAGCTATTGATCCGAAACCTGAAGATTTCATCGACATTTTAACTGTAAATCACGTCGTTATCGCCAACCTTTTCGACATCCCAACACAGAAACGGCAGCTCCCCCGGAATTTACCCGGGGGAGCTACTGCCATGACCCGGAACTTCAACCGTTAATTGCTGCTGCTAAAGAAATCCTTCAGCGTCTGCGTATAAAAATCCGGCGTACTGATGTAAGGGAAATGGCCATTATCAACGGTCACAACCTGCGCGGCGGGGTAGGTGGTTTTCAACTGCTCACGCAAACTGGCTTCCACCAGGGGATCGTTGCTGGCCTCGATGATCAATAATGGGATCGCAGTATCGGTCGGCGGGTAAAATTTTTCCACGATGCAGGCGTACCGCGCGGCAACCTGGGCTTTACGCATCCGCCCGGCGCTGATTTCATTCAAAAAGGCCAGCGTCATCTCATCATTTCCGGAGGCGGGATAAATACTGCTGGCAAAGCTGCCGCGCAGAACTTTTATCACCAGCCATTCAGGCAGGTAGGGGATCAGGCTGCCGATGGCGCCGTTCTTCTCTTTGATCAGGTCGTTAGGCGGAAAGGTGTTGGCAAGCACCGCCTTTTCAATCCGGTCCGGGTTACGGCTGACCAGGTACTGGGCAAAATAGCCGCCCAGCGAAGTACCAACCACATTGAATTTGTCGACCCCTTCCTGAGCGAGGATCGCCAGCAGGCCGTTCTCCATTTTCGCCAGCGAAGCGGCAGCCGGGTAAGTGACAGTAATGACCCGGTAGTTGACCTTGAGCGTTTCGATCTGCTGCCACCAGATGTCGTAGGAGCCGGTCATGCCGTGCAGAAAAACAATCGTTTGTGGGCCGGAGCCGGTCGAAAGATATTCCCACTTCAGCCCGTCAACCTCCAGCGACGCCGGCGGGTTGTTGCTCCGGAATGCTTGAAGGCTTTCCACCTGGTCGGCTGGAGCCAGGCTGTACACCTGGGTAAATTCCTGGCGGGGAACCGGCCAAAAATAAATGCCTGCCAGGATAAGGATGATCAATAGGGGAATAAGAATAACGCGTCTCATAGCAACCTCGATGAAATATGGATGTGGTTACTGCTATGAAACCCCTGATGGCGATTTTGGTTGCCCCTCAGGCTGCAGCTGGCGACCTGACAAGCAAGGTAGGAATATGAAAGCCAAGCACGCCAACCGTCATGGCAATGAAGAAAAAGGGGCTGCCCGCCTCGATGGGACGAAAGAAAAGGTAGGCCACCAGCAGCGGCCCAAGAACCCCGATCACGGTGCTGGCCAGGCGGCTTTTCCATAACGGACTGACCTTGAGCCAGCGCCAGCGAATCGCTGCCCAGCCGGTCAGGAAAATGCCGGCGAAAAAGCAAATCGCCAGCAGCAGGAGAAACACCGCCGGTTGCGAATTGAGGTAATCTCCCATAGTCGGGAAAATCAACGAGACGATGAGGGTGATCGCCTGTGCCATGATGAACTGCAACAGGATCACCACCAATAAGACAACGATGTTTCCGCTGGTTGGTTTGTTTTCCATTTGCCTGTTTCCTCCCATACTGAAAGCAATCGAATCCGTTTAATTGTAAGTCGATATTTTACCAGCCGCGGTTATTTTCTGCCCCGGGTTTTCACCATCACAGGTCGCTCACTGGCTGCCCACATTCACAGATCATCCGGTGGGTGGGGCAATCTGTGAGCGAGCCTGTCAAAGCCAGCGCCCTCCAATCCGTTCCGATGATCCTTCCCGGGGGAGGGTTGTTTCCCTGTAACCTTATGTTTCTTTTGGTATCAGCGCCCGGAATTGATCAGCCGTTGAAAAATCCCTGAAATTTCAGTATCATACGCGATCAATAATAAAAGCCCCGCAAGGGTCAAGCAAATTGCAATAAAAATGGTCTGATTCCGACCAGATGGACGGCCACGCTGCAATTTAAAGATTCGCTTCCGGGCTGCCGCCAGGTCCCTTGGAACGGCATATTGCACATTTTTCACACGCGCCTTGGGGTGCGCCACGCAGCGCCGTTCAGAGGTTAACTCGACAACTGCCTTGCAGCGCAGACAATAACCGATTGCGTTGGCCTTGCCCGTGGTCAATAATTCTGTGAGTTGCTCGGCTACATTTGGCTTGCCAGCTTCTACTTTTTGCATGACAGCCAATTTTCCGGCAAGCATGTCGGCAGGGATGACATACTCGACCTCGCGCCCCTTTGTTTTCGGATGGTTTGGGCAATGCTCATCTTTGTCCAAAACATCAACCGCGTTGCACTTTGGGCAGTATCCGATAGCCAGCGCTTTGCCCGAATATAAAATCGTTTGAATTTGGGAGGAGCGACGGCCCGCGGCATACGTACCCGAATCGGCGCCGGTGAACATTTTTACCGCATCGGCTTCACCCTTGAAAGCGTCTTGCGAAGTGGCAAGCACCAGGCGGTCGCGAGCGGCATCCTCTGCAAAACCGACCTTTTCGTATAATTGTGCACGCTGCTTTAATAGATTGCTCTGCTCTTTATCAGGCGCGATCTCCATAGCGCTTTCCACATCCTCCAGCGCCTGCCACGGGTTGAAATTGATATGCCGTTTAGCACGGTTGATGTACTTGACATATTCCGGAGTTCTGCGGAGGGGTACGACAATCGCAGTGATGAATGCGATAACGGTTGCCAGGCCTAATACAACCGGATTCAAGAAGGCACCCAGGAACGGGATATCGGGAGCCGAGCCCGGGTTTTGAATATAAAAGCGGTATAGCAGGTACCCAAAAAAGCCGGCCGCAATGAGCATGGAGATGAAGGTGGTGAAACGGGCTCCTGCGCTTTCGCTTGGCAGCAGCTTAGCATCGCACCGCTGACAGCGTACTGCGCCGGATGGGTTTTCCGCTTTGCATTTCTGACAATGAATGCGGGCCTCTCCGCGTACCGGCGCTGGCGTTGCAATCTCAGCCGAATCCATTACGGACGCTTCGGGTTGTGCAGTTTCAACCGGCGCCGTTTCCATCGTCACTGCGGGAACATTTTCTGCTGGTTGGACTGCTTCTGCCTGAACCGCAACGGGCCGTACATTGGCCGGCGCCGATTCAATTTCAGCGAGTGGTGCGTCGGCCGGTTTAGCCGCCAGGGTCTGCGCAATCTCTACAAAACGGAGACAAGGATCGGCAGATTCGTCCCCCAGCACTGCCAGGAGCGGTCTGGGCCAGGATTCAACGGCAAAAGCCCGGCATCGGTTGATATTCGGAACATAATTTATGCATACTGGGCACTGCACTGGATTGAATGGCACGTGTTGAGCGATTTGCATAGACATTTCAACACCTCTTTCATTGGTTTTGACTGGCTCGTTTTCCCGGCGATACACTTTGGCAGAGGTGCTTAAATATCAAGAACGCCGCTGGACGCAGGCCGCCAACCTTAATTTTCCAACTTTGGCTATTCATTCTCCCCACCCCGTACCTATAGTTCAATTGTATACGTAACAATAAAAAAGATGGAATAATCCGGCTTTCAATATCCGTGATGGCATCTTCCATATTAATTATTCCCCCTAAAAGTCTATTTATGTGGTATAGTATTGATGTCTTAGTAATAGGGTTGTCGTGTTGCTGTCAAACCTCTTATAGGTTGACAGCATTTTTTTCGGCAAAAATTGCCGGAGCAAGGAAAAACAAAGCTATGGAAGTAAAATTATTCATCGGAAACCTATCCTTTACGACGAAGGAAGAAGACCTGCGCGCTTTGCTCGCTCAAGCGGGCACGGTGGTATCAGCGGATTTGATTAAGGATCGTTCAACCGGGGAATCCAAGGGATTTGCCTTTGTGGTCATGGGCTCACAAGCCGATGCTGCCAAAGCAACCCAGATGTTCAACGGCTATTCACTGGACGATCGTGAGATCAAAGTTGGAACCGCCCGCGAACGGGATGCATCCAGCGGCGGCGGTTACAACGACCGCAACGGCGGCAACGGATCTCGCCGACCTGTCACCCACAAAAATCGGGGCGGGGCGCGGCGGTATTAAACAAGCGTATAAACGAAGATTTTAAGGAGAATATCAAAATGTCAGAACGAATTTCCGGAACTGTAAAATGGTTCAACAATACCAAGGGCTATGGTTTTTTGGCCCGGGAAAATGGACCCGATGTGTTCGTCCATCATTCTGCGATCGCAGGTGAAGGATATCACTCTCTGGACGAAGGTCAGAAGGTGGAATTTACCGTTGAGCAAGGCCCTAAAGGCCCGCAGGCTGTCAACGTAACCATCCTCCAGTAACCAGCACTTTCAAAACACCACCCGAACAGACAATCCGCGGGTGGTGTTTTCAGTTAATATACCCGACCGGCCAAACCATAAACCGGGGAGCGGGGAGTAAATGATTTTCGAGTGTTTTTGCGTCGCTTTGGCGACGCAAAAACACTCGATTAAGATAAACCCGCCCCAAGACTGGGGCGGGTTGGGTGGGGTTGATAATCTTATGGCAAACAGAATATCATACTATGACAAATTAAGTCAATTATTTCCGACTGGATTGTATTTCGAACGCTTTTACGGCCCTTGGCACGCTCTCTCACAGAGCGCCATGGTGGCTGAGCTTGGCGAAACCCCGGTGGCGGCCCTCCGGCCAGACCAGAGCGGAAAAATTTGTAGGATAAGCTTTAGCTTGTCCATGTCTCTCCTTCCGGTAACGGGTAAGCCGCGTTCCCTGACGGGAATTTTTTTGCGTAGGGGCGCTTCGCGAAGCGTCCCTACCGTTTGTCCATGTCTCTCCAACCGCTGGCCCAAACGAGGCCTTCGGCCTGCGTAAGCTGACAGCTTACGCTACTTTATGTGCCTGCAACAAGCCCAGGGTGATGAAAATTGTAGGATAAGCTTTAGCTTGTCCATATCTCTCCTTCCGGTAACGGGTAAGCCGCGTTCCCTGACGGGAATTTTTTTGCGTAGGGGAGCTTCGCGAAGCGCCCCTACGTTTGTCCCCGGCTCTCCTGCCGCTGGCCCAAACGAGGCCTTCGGCCTGCGCAAGCTGACAGCTTACGCTACATTAAGTGCCTGCAACAAGCCCAAGGTGATGAAAATTGTAGGATAAGCTTTAGCTTGTCCCCGGCTCTCGGGCCGCTGGCCCAAACGAGGCCTTCGGCCTGCGCAAGCTGACAGCTTACGCTACTTTATGTGCCTGCGACAAGCCCAGGGTGATGAAAATTGTAGGATAAGCTTTAGCTTGTCCCCGGCTCTCCTGCCGCTGGCTCAAACGAGGCCTTCGGCCTGCGCAAGCTGACAGCTTACGCTACTTTATGTGCCTGCGACAAGCCCAGGGTGATGAAAATTGTAGGATAAGCTTTAGCTTGTCCCCGGCTCTCCTGCCGCTGGCTCAAACGAGGCCTTCGGCCTGCGCAAGCTGACAATTATGGGCGCTCTGCAACCCGGTCAAATCGTATACAGGTTGGAGCATCGAAACAGCCTGTGGCGCAAATTTTCAATTTGCGTGGCGAAATGGAATTTCGCCCTAGATGTGCAGCCCAGATTTTGCAGGCTTTCGCGCCCCCTGATGAGTTTAATTTGCGTGGGCGGTGCATGGACCGGAAAATGCATGCCTGAAATTGCAACACAGCTCTGCGTTTTATAGTACAAATAAGGACACTGCGCAAATCCATGAAGGAGTTGTTACCATGAACCGTTCGAAAGCCAAACCCGGCAAAGAAGCCAGAATCGCCGCGGAGGAACCGCTTCCCGCCCCGCCGGTGCCAAAGAAGCTGCCATTCTTCAAGCGGCTGTTCAAAAAGCAGCCCAACATTTTCCTCACCTTGATCCGCCAACAGGCCCAGATCACCCTGGAAGGTATGGACGCGCTGAAGACCTTCATGGAAACCCAGGACCCAAAAGCCGATGCCCTGTTGACCTCCAAGGAAAAAGAGGCGGATGAAGTCCGCCGCATTCTCATTTATGAACTCAACAAGACCTTCATCACCCCCTTCGACCGCGAAGACATCTTCTCGTTGTCGCGTGCCATCGACGACGTGCTGGATTACGCCTACTCGACCGCCACCGAAATCGATATTCTGAAGGTAAAACCCACCCCCTACATGGCCCGCATGGCATCCCTGCTGCGCGACGCCGCCTTCGAACTTAACGCTGCCGCCAACCGGCTGGAGGATCACCCCGGGGTGGCCAGTGAGCATGCCCAGCGCGCCAAAGCGCTGGAAAATCGAGTGGAAGCGGTTTACCGCGAGGCGCTGGCCGACCTGTTTACCGGGGCGGAGGACATCAAGCACGTGGTGAAGATGCTCAAAAGCCGCGAGGTGTACCGTCACCTGAGCAATGCGGCCGACCGCGGCGACGAAGCCGCCAATTTAATCGCTGACATCGTGGTCAAGACTACCTGACCCGGGGGATGGAACGCGCATGACCACCCTGCTCATTATCCTCATCGTCCTCGCCCTGGGGTTTGACTTCCTCAACGGCATCCACGATTCGAGCAATATCGTGGCAACCATGATTTCTTCGCGCGCTTTTTCGCCGCGCGTCGCCCTGACCGTGACCGCCGTGGCGGAGTTCAGCGGCCCGCTCATTTTCGGCGTCGCTGTGGCCAACACCATCGGCAACGAGATCGCCGTCGCCTCCGCCATCAATATCACCGTGCTGCTGGCAGCCATCGCTGCCGCCATTTTGTGGAACCTGCTCACCTGGTACCTCGGCCTGCCCAGCAGCTCGTCGCACGCGCTGATCGGGGGATTCATCGGCGCGGTGGTGATTGGCGCCGGCTGGGACAAGATCATGCTCGCCGGCCTGGAGAAGGTGTTGATCGCGCTGTTTACCTCGCCGATCATCGGCTTTGCCTTCGGGTTTGCCATCAACAAGCTGATCAGGTTTTTATTTTCGCAGTCCACCCCCAAGGTGAGTTGGCTGTTCAAGCGCGGCCAGATCGTGACCGCGGTGGCGCTGGCGCTGAGCCACGGCACCAACGACGCGCAAAAGACCATGGGCATCATCACCCTGGCGCTGGTCACCGGCGGTTATTTGACCGAGTTCAAGGTGCCGCTGTGGGTGATCCTTTCCAGCGCCAGCATGATCGCGCTGGGCACCACCCTGGGCGGCTGGCGGCTGATCCGCACGCTAGGCGCAAAATTCTACAAGATCCGCCCGCTGGACGGCTTCAACGCCCAACTGGCCTCGGCGGTGGTGATTTTGGGCAGCTCGATCCTGGGCGGGCCGGTGAGCACCACCCAGGTGGTCAGCACCTCGATTATGGGGGTTGGCGCGGCGCACCGCTTCAGCAAGGTGCGCTGGGGGGTGGCGGTGGACATCGCCGTCGCCTGGCTGCTGACCATCCCGATCAGCGGGCTGCTGGCCGCCGGGATATATTGGGTGCTTAGCAAGGTGGGAGTGGGGTAAAGGGGAGTATTTGGAAGAAAGAACTATAAATCATCCTTGAAAACTGTGGGTTTCCCACAGTTTTTTCTCGAAAAAATCCCGCTCTTGACGATGTCTTTCCAGTATTTGGCGTTTACGTTCAATAAAAATAATATCTCTCAACTTATAGAATTCTTCCAAAATGGACGGTGGGTTCAGGCTTTGAGGGCTGTAACGATTACCAAAGGTATTACAGGTGGTGCAGCTTAGCACTCGGTTGCTATAGTCCTCCCGCCATTCTGCTGGAACTTGCCAGGCCAGACAGGTGCTGTGCGGAATGACGTGATCCAAGGCCATGTTTAACCAATTTTCGTAAACTTCTCCCAAACTAATACCACAGTAAGCGCATTTGGTTAATCCTGTCAAGCGCATAAACTTCAATCCATAGGTGTGCCGGCAGTTATCGCCTGACACGCGCCCGAGGAGTTTCCGACCTTTATCCGGATAGCTTTCGAATGGGAGTGGTTCACGAAAAGCGTTGGCGAGGATGGTTTTCATGGGTTTTCCCAACCTTTCGGGATTGATTTAATTAAATATTGTTATGCCAAATGCGAATTATTCTTTAAAGACTCTGCTTCTTTTTCAATTCTAGCCTTTGTTAAGTTAGTTAGATTTTCCAGCTTTAACCGATTAAACCCTTCTGGATTCATCTGGCAATGGTAGTAGTAATGATTTTTTAATCGGTTTTTAATTTCTTGTTCTTTTTCCCGTTTAGATTTTGGCCATTTGCCAATAAGCTCTAGGCCCTTTCGAATGGCCATATATAAACTATATAATAGCGCAATTATTGAGAGCAAATTACTAGAATATTCAAGAATTGCCCAGATTGCTGGGATTACTGCTACCCAAATTAAGAATATAAACCAACCGGATTTAATATTTTTTTGTCGTTTTTTCCTTTCGTTATCTAATTCGTCATACGTCTTATAACCCAAATTTGAATATAACGTGTCTACATATTCCTTATTCAAAGCATTGTTGGGAATTTCTTCGTAATTTATTGATTCCCAGTGTAAACAGATCTTATTGTCTTGATTTATAAACCCAATTAAGTGATCATTTTGTCTTGTCCCGTGGAGGTTGTAGGTGCTATCTGCATTATCAAATGCAGAAACTAACAGGGGAACTGGATACAACCCTAGCCAAATTTTTGCCTCTTTTTCCATCGCGTTGGCTACGTCACTTGTGTTAGCATCTTCGGTTATTACTAAATTGAGAATTGCATGCTTGGAACCCCTATCGAGAGGGCGATACTCAACATAGTACCAACCTCGACTTTCCTTTATCGGTTCGTATTTCCTCTCGTTGTTCATGCAATTTCTTTCTTTATATATAAACAGGATGTTTTTATCCCTATAAGGACCTGGCTACCTTTCATTATTATATCCACAGCTAACACAAACGCCCCAAAATATACCGTCCTGTGACAAGGGGATAATTAGAGTTAATAAACGAGCACAAATTTATAAATCTTAAATTATTACTATTTTTGTAAATTTTAAGTTGCGTAGAACACTTATTCATGCTACACTTTTAGAAAACACACCACATATGGGATAAAATAAATTTTCTATCCCATATGTGGCAGTATATCAATGAATGCTGCGGGCGGTTAATTGTCAAACTTGAGGAATTAGAAAGAGAGGTCAATATGCCAAAAGGTTCAAATGTATGGGTTGTTCATCGGCCAGACGGTACATGGGGTGTCCAGCGGGAAGGGGGTAAACGTCCTTCCAACGTTACCTCTACGCAAAGGGAAGCCAACGAGATTGCACGTCAAATCGCTCAAAATAACCAGGTTGATCGTATCACCCAAGGGACTGATGGGCGTATCGTGAGCCATGATAGTTTTGGCAACGATCCCAATCCACCTAAGGATACAGAACACTAGGTCCGAGTAGAAGAGAAGCCGCCCGATTTTGCAGAGAAGGAGCCACGCCGATGGCTCCTTCGTTAATTATTAACCATCTAACGTTATCCTATACTCTCCCAAATTCCTCAACTTGGCTCTACCCACCCGCCCTTTCACGAAAACATCTGTCCTGCGCAGCTTCTACCCTGAAATCTCGGAGTTCAACCCCGAATTTTCAAGGTTAAAATCTGGCCTGGGTTAATCCAATATGTTTTTCCCTGCACCCGCCAGGTCTGCCAGCGGTATTACCTGGATATTCTCGGCCAATGGGTATGATTTAGTCCCTGGATAGATTACCAACAGTTTGGATAGTTCCAGGTCATGCATGGCAGCGCGCATGGAAGGCGTCAGGCGAGGTGCATCCATCCGTTTGCACTCCACGCCAATCCGCTCACCATCTTTGAGCAAGAGCAAGTCCAATTCTGCTCCCGAATGCGTGCCCCAAAAATAGGCTTCATCTGGCGCGAAGGTTTTAATCACTTCCTCGATGACAAATCCCTCCCAGGATGCGCCGCTGCGTGGGAGCAGGAGAAGATCTTGTTCTGACCGGAGTCCTAGCAGGGAATGCAGTAATCCGCTATCGCGAACATAAACTTTTGGAGACTTGACTTGTCTTTTTCCCAGGTTGACATACCAGGGTTGGAGCAACCGCACCATGAAAAGGTCCTGGAGTAAATCCACATAACGACGGGTGGTACTTTCACTGATACTCAATGTGCGCGCAATTTCAGCAGCGTTCCAGACTTGCCCATGATAATGCGCCAGCAGGCTCCAAAAGCGAAACAGGCTGGTGGCAGGAATGTTGAACCCAAACTGGGGAATATCGCGTTCTAGGAACGTACGCAAAAAATCTCTACGCCAATCCAGACTGCTTTCTTCGCTGGGAGCGGTGAACGAAAGGGGAAATCCTCCACGCCGCCAAAGCTTGTTTTGTGCTTGAGCGCCCACTTCCTCAAGGCCGAAACCACTCATGGGTACGATGGAAATCCTTCCGGCCAGCGACTCGGATGATTGACGCAGCAGGTCGGGTGAAGCACTGCCCAAAATCAAGAAGCGCGCTGGCAACGGCGTGCGATCGGCCAGAACCCGCAGGACAGAGAATATCTCGGGACGCCGCTGGACTTCATCAATAACAACCACGCCAGTCAAATCCTGCAAAGCGGTCATAGGTTGGTCGAGACGCGCCAGACTTAATGGGTCTTCCAGGTCGAAGTAATTGACGGATGTGGGTGGGACAAACTCCCTGGCCAGAGTGGTTTTCCCGCATTGGCGCGGTCCGATGAGCGCAACAATACGATTGGTTTCAAGCTTCCTTTGTATGACTTTTTTTAGGCCAGGGCGAGGGATCATAAAAACATAATACCATGAAAATCCGTCATGCGATGAAGGAATTTCAGGGTATTTATCTGGCTAGTCCTGACTAAAAGACATTATTAACAAGCAATGCGATGCAAGGAAGGCTTTAATTATTCGGGTTACGTTCTGCGTCTTTCCTCTCAAATTCTTCGTACTCCCCCGGAATCGCCATGCCAAAGCGTTGGCACAGCGCTTTGGTATCGCGATAATCGTTCTCGTCGAGCGGGTAGCCGGTATGGAACTTTACCAGCCACTCCGGCGTGATGCATTGGACCGCATACCCAATCACGCTCCCGCTGCCATTGAGTGAGTCAAAGGGGTAGGGGACGCCGAAAACAAGGTTTCCCAGCGCATCGAAGGTATAGGTGTGAATATCGATCAGGCGGCCGCGGTCGTCACCCATGACAAAGTTGCACTCGCGCGTGTCGTCGCGCGGCACATCCACAAAACCTTTCTCACCAAGCAGCCTGCGGGCCAATTCCACGTCCTTGTGTGGCATAGCGATATCCAGGTCGGCGTGCGGGCGCGTTTGCACACCCAACAGGGCGTCCACGCCCCAACCCCCGTCGATGCAAATATCGATGTGATGTTGGGTGAAGAGGTGGACGATCTCGATCACATCATCCGCGGTCATTTCTGGGGGAGTGTTTTGCAGCATGTCTGTTTTGTCCGCTGTTTGCCATTAATTATCCGCGTCGCGCCGCCGCGCCCTGAGCTTGTCGAAGGGCGGCCACCGGGCATCACTGAGGCAAGGCTCTGACGTTCGATCCAATCGGGCGAATTCCTCTCTTTGATGGGGCTAGGTCTCCTGACCTGCCCCATACAGTCGTGCGCGGTCGCTCGCGGAGCGCCCTGTGAGGGCGGGCAGCCACCGGGGAAGACCGCGCCCTGTCCGTAGGACACTCTGCGAGTGAGCCTGTCGAAGGGTAGCTACAGGGGCTTCGACAGGCTCAGCCACCGGGTTTCGACAAGGCTAGGCTATTGGCCTAATTGCGCCGTTACCGTATCCACATCCGTCACCCAGGCGAAACCAAAGGCAACATTGAGCAGGCTGGCCAGATGCATCTCTTCGGTGACGCTGCCCGTGCCGTCGGCCAGGAAAAAGACCCGGTAGTCGCGATAATAGGCGTCGCGTGCCGTGGATTCGCAGCACATATTGGTCATGATCCCGGCGACCACAATTTCTTCCACTTTGAGGCTGCGCAGGACCGTTTCCAGGTCGGTGTTGTAAAAAGCCGAATAGCGGTGTTTAAAAATGACCTTCTCGTTGGGCTTCGGGGCAATATCCTGGTGAATTTCGCTTTCCGGACTGCCCTCTTTGCACATTCCTTCCCACCACCAGGCCATGATGCCGGCATCCAGGTGATCGGGGTGATGCACATGCCGGGTGTAAATGACCGGGCGATTGGCCTGCCGAAAGGCCTGGATCACCTTTTGCAGCCTGGGCAGAATGGCGAGGCCGCCGCAAGTGTAAGAGGGGGAAGCCGGGTCGAGAAAGAAATACTGCATATCGATCACCAGCAGCGCAGCCTTTTCCCGGTTGAGCTGCATCGCGTGGGTATTGAAGGGGGCAATGTGCTCCAGCCATTTTTCCCCTTTCCCGGCGATCGTTTTCTCGGTAACGTAGGGTTCCATTAAATACTCCTTCGCATATCGGTCAGGCTTGACCAACCATTAATCCTTATTGGGCAACACGTCGATTATGCCATATCCGCGGCAAAAGCGCGCTTCGACTACGCTGCCATTCTGCCTGATTTGCCTGTTCGGTTTGACCTTACCGGCCGGTCACCGGTTCGGGCAGTCCGCCAGACCGCAGGACTCGGCTGGCAGGCTGCGGCACGCCGTCGGCCAGGCTTCCAGCGCGCTGGAGACCAGCGGATGAACCTCAGTCGCGGTAATGCCAAACTTTTGGGCTGTTTTAACCTGTTCAGGCGGCAGGGTTACCGTCAATGCGTCCCAGCCCTGCAATGGGACGCCTCCGATGCGCTGAATCAGATCCAGCCAGCGCGCGGAAATGACCGGCCCGGACAGAACGGGAAAGGTGGTCTGGGATTGCTGTAAATAGCCCTGTAAAGTCTGGGCATTGTCCGCGCTGGCTTTGAGCAGGTCGCGCCACGAGCCTTTAAAGCGCCCCTGAACGCCGCGGCAAAGCTGCCACCAGACGCGGGCAATGTACTGCGGCGCTGCAATGCGCTGCTGCTGCATGGCCGTCAGGATCTCCTGCGACGATTTGTACGCCGCCTGCGCGGGGTCGAACAGCCAGTGGTCATGCAGGGCTGCCAGCGCGGACCAACGCTCCCGATTGAGGTGTTTGGTGTCCGCTACGACGCCGAAGGTCAAAATGCTGATTCGCTGTTCGAGGACGGGCACGATCTCCACGGCTTTGGCCGGGTCATGCTGTCCGCACAGTCCAGACGGATGGCTGCTGAAAGCCTGAACGAGGGGAGAGGATAAGGTCATGGTTTTTTGCCGAAATGCGTAGGTTGGGTTGAGGGGTTAAGAATCTTGGTTTTTAAGCCCATTGAATTGCCCCGAAACCCAACGCTTTGACCCAAATGGGCGCTGTTGGGTTTCGGGTTGCATGCTCTGAGAGTGGTACGTACCTTTTGATCGCCCTCAACCCACCGACTCTACACGGGGAGAGAGCTTAAGACCCTTTACTGGTTGGCTGTGCCTTTGGTGGCTGTGCAGTTGGCTGTCCAGGTTCCGCCGTTCGGCAGGCGGCAGTACGAAAGATCGTAGCTGGTGCTGGCGTAGGTGTAGGCGTCGTAAACCGTGGCGCCATCCGTACCCAGCAGGCGCACATCGTCGCCGGTATTGTTCAGGTAGCTGGCCATTTCCATGAAGTAATAGCTGCCGGGTTCGAGGATAGTGGCCGCCGGGATTTGCTTGGGCGCGCCGCCGGCGTTCAACAGGTCATCGATCCACATGCCGCTGATGTCGAGCCGGTCAGGGGTTGGATTGTACAGCTCGACCCATTCGGTGGTGAACAGCGTCTGCGGCGCGGGCAGGAATTCGTTCAGCAGCACTTCACCGATGGCTGGGATGCGCGGGCCGGGCGGAGTTACCACCGGGTCGGTGGCCACATACGGGGTGCCATGAACCGTGTAATTGACGCCGTCGGTGACCTGTACCACCACATTCCCATTGACGATGACCGAATTATAGTAATTGCGGGTTGGGTCCCCCATTTGTGTCAGATAACGCATAGTGCCGTTGTTATACAACCGGTCGAGCACGGTCTGATCGGGATGGCCGTAGGTGTTGGTGCTGCCGACGCTGATGATGGCCGCGTCTGGGTTGAGCGTAGCGACATAATTTGCGTTGGTCGAATGCGACGAGCCGTGATGATTGACCGCAATCACCTCGACCTCCTGGCCGATCCGCGCGGCAACATCGGTTTCTTCATCGTTATAGGAATAACCAAACGAACTGGTGGCGTATTCGCCGTCTGTGTCGCCGCCGGTCACGAAGTCGAATTTGCCCCAGTTGAGCCAGAGGGTGATCGAATAATCGTTTTCAGAGGTAGGCAGCGTGTCCAGAGTATGGTTACCCGCGACGGGAGTGACACCGTCGACCTGCATCACGCCCTGGGCGTCCACCTGCACCACCTTGACGGTTAAACCGCTCGCCAGGCCAAGATCGATTTGGGTGGTGGAATTGATCTGAGCCAGTTGGCGGATCTGTCCACCTTTGGTTCTAGGATCAGTCGCCCAGCAGGTCCAGTTACGGGCTGTGCCGGACACCGTCCCGGCATTGTGCCAGGCAACTTCCAGATCGGGGTCGCAGATGCCGTCGCTATTCGAGTCCACCCAGGTGCCGCCATCCCGGTCGATCAACACATTCGCCGTGATGCCCTGCTGTTCGAGCAAGGACCAGATGCCGCCGTAACCGGCGTAGCCCATGTGGTCAAGGTGCCAGTGGGAAGCCATCACATAATCCAGATGGCTGCCGCCGGTAATGCGGCGGATCTCGCTGGCCACCCAGGTTGCGCCCTGATTGGTGTTCCAGTTTTCTTCCGAGATGCCGATCAACAGTGTTTTGCCGGTCGGGCCAATGATGAGCTGCGACTCGCCCTGGCCAACGTTCAGGACGTGGATTTCAAGCGTGCCGGGCGTCCAGGTGCCGGGGGGCAGGGCAGGGCTGTTGGTGCTGCCCTGGGTTGGGCTGCATTCTGTGGCGCTCCAGCTTCCGCCATCCGGTTTGCGGCACCAGCTCATATCGGTCGTGGCTGAGGCGTAGGTGTAGGCATCATAGACGGTGGTTCCGTCCTGGGCCAGGAAGCGCACATCGTCCCCGGTGTTATTCAGATAGGAGCTGAGGGTCATTACATAATAACCGCCGGCTGCGATGGTCGTGCCGGCAGGGATTTGCTGGGGCGCGCCGCCCCCGGCGTTAATATCGTCGATCCACATGGAACCAATGGTCAATACTTCGGCTGTGGTATTGTACAGCTCGACCCATTCACTGGTTTGCAGTGTGCCATTGGCCGCGACGAACTCATTGATCCGAACTTCACCCATGATCGGCGCGCGCGGACCGGTGGCGTTGGCAACCGTCACATTCACGCTGGTTGTGCCTGTGCCGTCGGTGTATTGGGCGGACACGGTGTGCGAACCATTGCTAAACAGGGTGGTGTCCCAGGTATACGACCAGTTCTTACCGCCGCTGGTGGACTGCCACGCTCCTCCGTCAATGGCTACCCGCGTCGCGGCTCCGCTCCCTGTTCCAGTCACAAGATACGACCCGCTGACTGTTCCGCCGCTGACCGGCGTGACAATGGCGACGGGTCTGGCTGCCTGAGCCACATTGGTGGTTAGCATGACCATGACAAGAGCAATGATGATTGCCTTGCCCCAGATGGAACGATTGAACATAAACATGATGGTCTCCTCTTTTGGTTTGGAAATTAAGAGCGACCAGCCGGGTTTGGTTTTGGCTGATCGCTGAACGAACAAGGTAGGAAATATGTTGGAGCGCAGAGAGATGGGGGGACTGTGATCCGTGGGGGTATCCTTGCCGGTAGACGGTTTATCACGACGAATCCCTTGACTCCATTCTATTGAATTGGGTGATCAGACGGGCGTGGGCTCTGATCGTGAGCAAGTGTTTATTATGGAATAACCGCCGCTGAGAGTGCTCTTTCAAAGTGCCGCTATGCAGTAATTATATTAAATTTCGTTGGGCGCGCAACCAAAAAGCCCGCTTTATCTCAGAAAGCAGCCTTGCAATTTCTTAACAAATCATGTTCTTACTGCCCGGCGGAACGGATACCTGCCTGCGTCCGCCTGGGGAACCATACGATATAGTCCGTGCAAGGACGCTAAGACTTTTCGAACACCTTTCTGCGATTGCCCCATGACCATTTATTCGGCAAACATCTCCATGAGAACTGCCAGGACCTCACGCTGTGCGGCCGGGCTGATTTTCCCAAGCTTTTTCACCAGGCGGATCCGGTCAACCGTGCGAATTTGATCCAGAACGGTTTGCCCGGCCTTTCCTTCGAATTGGCAACGCACCCGGCTTGGGTAATCTCGACCTTTGGTTGTCATGGGGGCTACGATAACTGTTGCGATGGTGCTATTCATCTCATCGGGTGAAATGACCAGGCAGGGGCGTGTTTTTTGGATCTCGCTTCCAATGGTTGGATCCAGGTTGACGAGATATACCTCAAAGCGCTTGACTACCACGTCCACTCTTCCTCATCCCATTGAGTAGGGGAGATTTCGTCCAGCAACCGGTCATCGCTGTGCTCGGCCATTGCAGCAAAACGCTCCTCCCATCCCTGCCGGGGATGACGGGCAGCATGGATAACGAGCCGGTTCCCTTCAACTTTCATCTCGACCTCATCCGTCAATCCGGCCTGTTCCAGTATGGTTCGCGGGATGCGAATTCCACGCGAATTGCCGATTTTTATCACTTTCGAACGAATCACGTTCATTTCATCACCTCGAATAATTACATTGTAATTACCTATAATTAATTAGTCAAGCCTTTAACAATATTCTCTAAGGCGTGTTTGAACATACCAATCCACGCAATTGATCCGGCAAGGGCAAGGCTCAACTCGTTACGTTAATCCGGTCGATCACTTTTTTGCCTAGCCCTTGCCCGCTTGAAAGCAACCTGTTTGCAATCCATGCGCAAGGGTCTGCGCCTGCTCACAGCAGCCCGAGCGCGACCCTATCGATTACGTATTGGCACTGGCAAAGGCGGTGTCGTGCGCCGCGAAGGTACGACCTTCACACCCCTAATGTCTGAAATGCCGCACGCCGGTCAACAGCATCGCCATGCCCGCCTGGTCGGCGGCGGCGATGGATTCGGCATCGCGCACCGAGCCGCCGGGTTGGACGATGGCGGTGATGCCGGCTCTGGCCGCTTCCGTGACCGAATCAGGGAAGGGGAAGAAGGCATCCGAGGCCATCACCGCGCCGCGTGAGCGTTCTCCGGCGCGCTGGGCGGCAATGCGCACGCAATCGACGCGGTTGGGCTGTCCGCCGCCAATGCCAACCGTGGCTTCGCCCACCGCAAAAACGATGGCGTTGGACTTGACGTGCTGGCAGGCCTTCCAGGCGAAGTGCAGCGCTTTCAACTCCTCCGGCGTGGGCGCGCGGCGGGTAGCCACCTGCCATTCGGCGGCAGCCGGGTCGCCAAAATCGACCGCCTGGCGCAGCACCCCGCGGGTGATCGAACGCAGCTCGAAGGCCGGTTCCACGATCAGGTCAGGCATTTCCACCAGGCGCAGGTTCTTCTTTTTGGCAAAGATCTCCAGCGCGCGGGCAGCAAATCCCGGCGCAATGACGCACTCGACGAATAGTTCGGCAATAGCGGCGGCAGCGGCTTCATCAATGGCGCGGTTGGCGGCAATGACCCCGCCAAAGGCCGAAACCGGGTCGCTGGCCAGCGCGGCCTGATAGGCCTGCTGCAACGCATCCGCCGAGGCGATGCCGCACGGCGAGAGGTGCTTGACGATGGCGATGCTGGGGCGTTCGAAGCTGACCGCGGCGCGCCAGGCAGCATCCAGGTCGAGTAGATTGTTATAGGAAAGTTCCTTGCCCTGCAGTACGCGCCCGCCTAACGGACCCTCATCGGGGCGATAGGCCAACAGCATAGCGGACTGGTGCGGGTTTTCGCCATAGCGCAGCAGCCGCACCGGGTAGAGTTCCAGCGCTTCGTATGCGCTGTATGATAGATAGCCTGCGATGGCGGCATCATAGTGGGCGGTATGCTGGAAACCCTTCACCGCCAGCGCGTGCCGTTGCTCGACTGAAATACCACCGCTTTGCAGCGCAGCCAGCACGTCCGGGTAGTCGGCGGGGTCGCACAGCAGGGTGACGCGCTCGCGATTCTTGGCCGCGGCGCGAATGAGCGTGACGCCGCCGATATCGATGTTCTCCACCGCATCTGCCAGAGTCGCTTCCGGCCGGGCAATGGTGGCCTCGAAGGGGTACAGGTTGACGGCCACCAGGTCGATATAATCCCAGCCGTTGGCGGCCAGGTCGGCGGCGTCAGCGGCGGTTCGGCGGGCCAGCAGCCCGGCATGCACGGCCGGGTGCAGCGTCTTGACGCGCCCGCCGAGCACTTCAGGCGAGCCGGTGTAGTCGGCTACGTCGGTCACAGACAGGCCGGCTTCACGCAGCAGGCGGGCTGTGCCGCCTGAGGCGAGCAGCTCCCAGCCCAGCGCGGTTAGGCCACGGGCAAACTCGATCAGACCGGTCTTATCGTGTACGGAAAGAATAGCTTTGGGCATTGCATCTTACCTTTCGCAGGATTGAACTTGAGTGACCAGATGGTGGAGGGTCTCCACGTAAAGGCGGTGTTCCAATGTGTGCATGCGCTGCGCAAAACTTTCCAGCGTATCGCCGGGCAGAAAATCGATGCGTTCCTGCGCCAGCACTGGGCCCGAATCAACGCCTTCGTCGGGCACCAGGTGAATCATCACGCCGCTGTGATCGATCACGCCGCGCTGCCAGGCTGCGAAGGCTCGTTCGATGGCCTCCAGTCCGGGAAAGGCGCCGGGCAGCGCCGGGTGAATGTTGACCACGCGCCCCGGAAAGCGCCCGAGGAATTCCAGCGAGAGCAGGCGCAGCCAACCGGCCAACACGATCCAGTCCGGCTGGAAGGCCGCGACCTGTTCGGCCAGCATGCAATCGTAGTCCAGACGGTCGAGCTCCTTGCGCTTGGGCAGGGCCAGCGCTGGCAGGCCGGCCAGCCTGGCGCGCTCCAGCCCGTAGGCATCGGACTTGTTCGAAATCACTGCCGCCACTTTGGCTGGCAGCGCGCCGCTGCGGCAGGCATCCAGAATCGCCTGCAGGTTGCTGCCGTTGCCGGAAATGAGCACTACCAGGCGGGCAGGCGCGCTCACCGCAGTTCCACCTTGCGCTCGCCGGAGACCAGCTCGCCGACGATCCAGCTTTCTTCAGGCAGGGCGGCCTGCACTTCAGCGGTGCGTTCGGCGGGGACTACAGCGATCATCCCAATGCCCATGTTGAACACGCGGTGCATTTCGTCGCTGTGAATAGCTCCCTGCCGCTGGATGAGTTGGAACAGCGGCGGTACCGGCCAGCGGCCGCGGTGAATGCGCGCGCCCAGGCCTTGCGGCAGCACGCGCGGGATGTTCTCGGTGAAGCCGCCGCCGGTCAGGTGCGCCAGCGCGCGGATGGGCGAATCAGGTTGCTCGATGAGTTCGATCAGCAAATGGAGGTAGCTGCGGTGCGGCGCCAGCAGCGCATCGCCCAGGCTGCCGTTGAGTTCGGGAACGTGAGCCGTCGGGTCGGCATCGGCAAAGACGCGGCGGATGAGCGAAAAGCCATTGGTGTGTGGGCCGCTGGAACGCAGGCCGATCAGCAGGTCGCCAGGGCGCAGGTCGAGGCGCGGCAGCATGCGCTCACGTTCCAGCGCGCCAACAATGGTGCCTGCCAGGTCGAACTCGCCGGGCAGGTAAACGCCGGGCATTTCGGCGGTCTCGCCGCCCAGTAGGGCCACGCCCGCTTCGCGGCAGGCTGCCGCCAGTCCGCCCACCACGGCGGCAACGATCTCGGGATCGATCTTTGCGCTGGCAAAATAATCCAGGAAGAACAGCGGGCGCGCGCCCTGCACGAGGATATCGTTGATGCAATGGTTGACCAGGTCGGCGCCGATGCTGCCGTAGCGTCCGATCTGCGCGGCCAGCTTGACCTTGGTGCCGACGCCGTCGGTGGAAGCCACCAGCACCGGCTGGCGCAACCCGCCCAGCGCGGCGGCATCGAACAACCCGCCGAACGCGCCAATGCCGGCCAGTACGGCCGAATTGTAGGTGGCGCGCACTGCCTGGCTCATCAGCGCCACAGCCCGGTTGCCGGCATCGATGTTGACCCCGGCGGCGGCGTAGGCTGAAACGGGCGCAGCTTTAAGTGCGCTTGCGGCGATATCGCGGCGGTACTGCATTCCGTCGAAGTGAATGTTCTTCACCGCACGGTAAGCGGCCTGCACAGCAGCAGCCAAATCGCTCTCCCAACAAGTGACGCCCAGCACGCGCCCACCCGCAACGATGAGTCGGTCATCTGTGCGCGCCGTCCCGGCTTGAAAGACCGCGCCGTTCTTGAGCGGGATTTCCAGCCCATTGATGGTCTGGCCGACCTGCGGCCGTTCGGGGTAACCTGAAGCGGCCAGCACCACACAGGCCGCCGCGCCAGGCCGCCAGCGAACCTCTATGTTCTCCAGCTTTTCCAGCGTGCAGGCCTCCAGCACATCCAGCAGGTCGCTTTCCAGCAGCGGCAAAATGGCCTGCGTTTCGGGGTCGCCGAAACGGGCATTGAATTCCAATACTTTCGGGCCGTCTGCGGTGAGCATCAAGCCGGCATACAGCACACCGAAAAAAGGCAGCCCTTCGCTGCGCAGGCCATCCAGTGTTGGTTGCAGCACCTCACGCACCACCTGCGCGATGAGCTCAGGCGTTGCCGCGGGCGCCGGGGCGTAGGCGCCCATGCCGCCGGTATTGGGGCCCCGATCACCGTCCAGCAGGCGTTTGTGATCCTGCGCGGCAGGCATCGGGCACAGGCTGCGGCTGTCGCAGAACGCCAGCAGCGAAATTTCTTCACCCTGTAAGCGTTCTTCGATGACCACTTCGCGCCCGGCCTTGCCGTAAGCCAAATCGATCATCAGGCTGTCGAGAGCGGCATGCGCCTCGGCCAGGCTGGCAGGCAGCAACACCCCCTTGCCGGAGGCCAGCCCGGAAGCTTTCAGCACCACCGGGTAGTCCGCTGTATCCAGGCGGGCGTGGGCTGCCCGTGCGTCATGAAAGACGGCGTAACGCGCGGTGGGGATGTTGTAGCGCGCCATGAAATCTTTGGCAAAGGCTTTGGAGGTTTCGATACGGGCGGCGCCGCGTGACGGGCCGAAGACAGCGATCCCGGCGTCGCGCAGCGCGTCGCTTAACCCGGCTTCCAATGCGGCTTCTGGACCGATCACTGCCAGGTCGATCTGCCTACGGCGAGCGAAAGCGGTCAGCGCATCCACTGCCAGGGCGGGGATGGCTACGTTTTCACCCAACTGGGCGGTGCCGGGGTTGCCCGGTGCGCAAAATAGCTGTCCCAGGCGTGGACTTTGGGCAATCTTCCAGGCCAGGGCGTGCTCGCGGCCGCCTGAGCCGATCACCAGCACATTGAGCCGTTTTCGCGTCACGCTTGCTCTCCCAACGGTTGCTCAAAGCCGGTTTTAGCGGTGTGCATGTTGACCTCGAAGGGATAAACGCCGGTAAAGCAGGCGTCGCAATAGCCTTCTTCACGGCCAATGGCCTTTTTCATGCCTTCCAGCGAAAGGTAAGCCAGTGAATCGGCCCCGCTGATCTGGCGAATCTCCTCCAGAGTGTGGCGGTGCGCCAGAAGTTCGTCGTAGGTGCCCATATCGACGCCCATGAAACAGGGATGACGGATGGGCGGGCAGGTGATGCGCAAGTGCACCTCGCGTGCGCCGGCTTCGCGCAGCAGCCGCACCAATGGCCCGGTGGTGTTTCCGCGGACGATACTGTCGTCGATCAACACCACGCGCCGGTCGAGCACGTTTTCGAAAATGACGTTGTACTTGAGCATCACACCCATTTTGCGCAGGGAATCCGTCGGCTCGATGAAGGTGCGTCCAATGTAGCGGTTCTTGATGAAACCGTCGTTGTAGGGGATGCCGGAGCGGGCGGCGTAGCCGATGGCGGCGGGAATGGAGGAATCGGGCACCGGCACCACAACATCCGCAACGGCAGGTGCTTCTTCGGCGAGTTGTTGACCCAGCCGCTGGCGCACCTGGTGCACCGAGCGCCCGTCCCAGAACGAATCAGGGCGCGAGAAATAGATGTGCTCAAAGGTGCACAGCGCGGTTTGCGCAGCGGGCGGCAGAGCCTGTGCCACGCTCAGCGCGGTGTTGGTGAGCATGATGACCTCGCCTGGGCGCACTTCGCGAATGGCCTGGCAACCCAGTGAACGCAGCGCGCCTGATTCGGAGGCTACGGCGTGCCCGCCGGTGGGCAACATGCCAACCGTCAATGGGCGAATGCCCCACGGGTCGCGCACGGCAAAGAGCTGGTCGCGAGTCAGGACGACCAGCGAATAAGCTCCCTGCCAGCGCTGCATGGCATTCTTGATGCGCTCGAACCAATTGGCGCCGGGCGCGCCGGCCAGCATCATGGTAATCACCTCGCTGTCGGAGCTGGAGGAGAAACCCACCCCATTCCGCAGCATCCCGGCGCGCAGCTCGGTGGCGTTGACCAGGTTGCCGTTGTGCGCCACGGCGATAGGTCCGTATTGTGTCTCAATGAGGAAAGGCTGGGCATTGCTCAGCGCCGAAGAGCCGGTCGTGGAGTAGCGCACGTGACCCAGGGCGAAATCGCCCTTCAGACTGGCGATGCGTTCAGGCGAAAAGACCTGCGAAACCAGGCCGGAATCCTTGTGCATGTGAATACCGTGCCCGTCCGCTACGGCAATTCCGGCGGCCTCCTGGCCGCGATGTTGCAGTGCATACAAGCCGAAGAAGGCCATGCGCGCCACATCTTCTCTGGGCGCATAGATGCCCAGCACGCCGCATTCTTCCTGCGGGTGCTCGTCGGCCAGCCAATCGATGGGAGCGGTGCGTTCAACCATGCAGTTCGCCGTCATCCTGGAGGATTTTTTCGGCCTGTTTGTCTTTGAACTCCGTCAGCCGGGTGCGCTGGGCGGGGTCAGAGAGCGCGAAGATCTTAGCGGCCAGCAGGGCGGCATTGGCCGGTTCCAGCACCACTGCCGGGGCGACGCCGGAGGGCATTCGCAGCGATGAATACACGTCCGCACCGCCGAAAGCCTCGGAGGGCGGCGGGCAGGCAATTACCGGCGCGATCACGCAGCCGTCGACGAAACCGGAAAGCGCATTGGAGCGCCCGGCAATGGTGATATAAACCAGCGGGCGCGGGCCGGTTTCATATTCTTTGAGGATGGCAAGAACATGTTCAGGCGTCTTGTGCGCCGAACCCACGCGCAGGACGGATTCGATGCCCAGTACCGCGGCTGCTTCGGCCACCTTGCGGGCGTGCGCTTCGTCGGCGCGCGAACCCATCAGAATCACGATCAGCGGAGCGGTCATAGCAAACCTGCCTTTTTCAGGTTGGCGCGCAGCCGCGGCGCCACCGGATAATCGCCGGGCACGAAGGTCTGCCCGGTGAGCAACTCATAAATGCTGATGTAGCGCTGGCTGGCGGCCGCCCACAATGTCGCCGACACCGTGGGCACGGGGCCGTCGCCGCGGTAGCCCTGCTCGACATAGGCCAGCCGGATGAACTCTTTATCGTAGTTCTCTGGCTCCTGCCCGGCAGCGAAGCGTTCGGCGTAACTCTCGACCTTCCAGAAACGCGAAGAATCGGGAGTATGTACTTCATCGATCAGCACTACGCGACCGTCTGGCGCGCGCCCGAACTCATATTTGGTATCCACCAGGATCAAGCCAGCCCGCTGCGCCACCTGCTGCCCGCGCTGGAAGAGCGCCAGCGCGGCGGTTTGCACCTCGTTCCAGGTGGCTTCATCCAGCCAGCCCTGTTCGCTCACTTCGCGGCAGGTCAGGCGTTCATCGTGGCCGGTCGGGCCGCCTTTGGTGGTTGGGGTGATGATCGGCTCGGGCAGTTGTTCATTCTTGCGCAGCCCATCCGGGAAACGATAACCGTAGATCTCGTGCTCGCCGAGCGAATAACGGTACCACAGCGCCGTTCCGGTGACGCCGGTGATGAATCCGCGCACAACCACTTCCACCGGGAAGGGCTGCGCCTCGACGGCCAGCAGCGCGTTGGGGTCGGGCACAGCGAGCAAGTGGTTGGCAACGATATCGCGCGTTTGCTCGAACCACCAGGCCGAAAGCTGGTTGAGCACCTGTCCTTTATAGGGTACGGCCGCCAGAATGCGGTCGAAGGCCGACAGGCGGTCGGTGGTTACCAGCAAGCGGCGCTGATTGGGCAGGCTGTACCATTCGCGGACTTTGCCGCTCGCCATACCCGGCAGCGGCAGGGCAGCGCCCTCGAAGGGCTGGGCGAGGAGTTGGAGAATTTTTTCTTCTGGGATCACGGGTTTCACTCCTAACGGTCAGAACTGTCCGGCATAAGCGACGCCGTTGCGAAAGAGGGCCAACCCACTGCCGCGGGCCAGGCCGCGTGTCCACAGCGGGTGCTGCTCGGCGAATATGTGGTCCTCGGGGTGCGGCATCAACCCCAGCACGTTACCGGCCGGGTTGCATAGCCCGGCAATGTCGGCAGCCGAGCCGTTGGGGTTGTACGGATAGGCGCCGTGAGCGGGGCGGCCGTCGGGCGCGGCATATAGCAGCGCGGCCTGGCCGGAGGCGACCAGCGCATCGATCCAGTGCGGGTCGCGCGCCTGGAAGTTGCCCTCACCGTGCGCCACCGGGCAATCGATGGGTTCGTTCAACCCGCGCGTCCAAATGCAGGTCTGCGAGACGGGCAGCAAGGTCACCCAGCGGCACTCGAAATGCCCGCCTGCATTGAAAGTCAGCGTGGCCTGCGCTTCAGCAGCGGCCTGAACTGGGTCGGGTAGCAGGCCGGATTTGACCAGCGCCTGAAAGCCGTTGCAGATGCCAATGACCGGTTTGCCGCTGGCGACGAATTCGGCCATTGGCCCGGCGAAATCGTGCTGCAGTTCGAGCGCCAGTAGCTTGCCCGCGCCGAGTGCATCCGCGTAGGAGAAACCACCGGGTAGGACGAGCATTTGATAGTCCTGCCAGCGGCGTTCGCCGCGCCGCAGCCGGTTGAGCGGCACCACCTCGGGTACTGCCCCGGCCTGTTCCAGCGCGCGCGCGGCGTCGAGGTCACGATTGGTACCGGGAGCGAAAAGAATGAGCGCTTTGGGGGGCATGATATCGGCTCCGCTTCTCTAAAATGGCTGCTGGAAGGCGTTGCGCAGCGTATCCACCGGCAAATCCATCAGGACTTGCCCGGCGCAGCGGGCAGTCAGACGTGGCGCGGCGGTGACGGCGCCCAGGCGGCGGCAGGGCAGCCCGCTCATCGTGGCCTCGAAAGTGGCGGTATGCTGCTGCGGCACTTCCACCAGCAGACAGCCGGTCGTTTCGCCGAATAGCGCGCGCAGCGGCTCGGCATCCTCCAGCGTCAGGTCGAGCCCAAGCCGCCCACCGATGCACATTTCGGCGGCTGCCACAGCCAGCCCGCCCTCGCTCAGGTCGTGGCAGGCAGCGGCCAGCCCGCCGCGCATGGCGGCGTGCAGCGTGCGGTAAACCGCGCGGGTGATCGGATTCAGCGCGGGCACCCCTTCAGCGGGCGGTTGCTCGCCTGGCGGACAGATCAACGAATAATGGCTGCCGCCAAAGGTGGGAGCGAAAGCGCCTACCCGATAAAGCGCATTCCCGGCCGCCTTCAGGTCCATACTGACGCCGGCGCGTGCATCCTTCAGCAGTCCCAGCCCGGAGATGAGCAGGGTGGGTGGGATAGCATGGCGTTGGCCATCGGAGCCGAGATATTCGTTATTAAATGAATCCTTGCCGGAGATGAATGGCGCGCCGAAATAGACTGCGCCATCGTAGCAGCCGTACGCGGCTTCTACCAGCTCCCCCAGCGTTTCGGGGCGCAGTGGGTCGCCCCAGCAGAAATTATCCAGCAGAGCAATGCGTTCGGGGTCAGCCCCGGCAGCCACGGCGTTGCGTACAGCTTCGTCGATGACGTTGAGCGCCATCTGGCGCGCGTCCAGCTTGCCGTATTCGGGGTTCATGCCGGCTGAAAGCGCCAGCGCCTGAGTCCCGGCCGAATCCGGCGGGCGCAGCACCACCGCATCCGCGGGGGCGTCGGCGGCCAGCCCGGCCAACGGTTTGATCAGCGTACCGCCCTGCACCTCGTGGTCGTAGATGCGGATGATGCGCTCTTTGGAGGCAATATTGGGGTGCGCCAGCAGCGCCAGCAGCGCGGCGGCGTAATCGTGTTCATGCAACGGCAGCGGCGCGGTTTTCCCGGCCGGGCAGCGCGGCGGGAGGATGAGTGCGGCCAGGTTGCGCTGCGGCAGACCGTTGTGCAGGAAGTCATTGCTCAAATCGAGCACAGTCTTTTGACCGTAGCGTACAACAATGCGCCCGCTGGCTTCGAATTGGCCGATGTCGGTCAGCTCGACGGTGTACCGCTCGCACAAGGTTTGCAACGCGGGCAAAGAAGCGGGCGGCACGGCCAGCACCATGCGCTCCTGCGCTTCGGAAAGCCAGATTTCCCACGGTGCCAGGCCGGGATATTTGAGCGGCACGCACTCGAGCTGCACTTGCCCGCCCAGCGTGGAGGTCATCTCGCCCACGGCGGAGGAAAGCCCGCCCGCACCGCAGTCGGTGATGGCGTGGTAGAGCTGCGCGTCGCGCGCCAGCAGCACCACATCGATCAGTCCTTTTTCCACCACCGGCGCGCCAATCTGCACCGATGCACCGGAGACCTCGCCGGTCTGCGCGTCCATGGTCATCGAAGAGAAGGTGGCGCCGCGCAGGCCGTCGCGCCCGGTACGCCCGCCCAGTACAATGATGCGGTCGTCGGGCTGCGGTTGGTGTGGGTGGGTGTCTTTGGGGGCAATGCCTAGGCAGCCGCAGAAAACCAGCGGATTGGCGGTGTAACCGGGGTCGAACCATAGCCCGCCGGAAACGGTTGGCAGACCGATCTTGTTGCCGTAATCCTGCACGCCGGCCACCACCCCCGAGAGGATGCGGCGCGGGTGCAGCACGCCCACGGGCAGCGTTTCGAACGGCGTATCCTGCGGACCAAAGCACAGCACATCGGTGGCGGCCACCGGTTTGGCCGAGACGCCCAGCACGTCGCGGATGACGCCGCCCACGCCGGTGTTGGCACCGCCGAACGGTTCGATGGCCGAGGGGTGGTTGTGCGTTTCAACCTTGAACGAAATGGCATTGACGCCGTCGTATTCGATCAGCCCGGCGTTATCGACGAAGGCTGAAAGCACCCAGGGCGCGTTGATCGTCTCAGTGGCGGCGCGGATGGTGGCGCGAAACAGGTTGGGGATGATCTCCGCTTCAGGCCGGCCGGGGCGCTCGACGCTGATGCGCGCCTTGAAAGTCTTGTGAACGCAGTGCTCGCTCCAGGTCTGCGCGATCATCTCGAGCTCGACATCCGTGGGGTCGCGGTCTTCGGTGCGGTAGTAGGCTTGAATAGCGTGCATCTCATTCGGGTCGAGCGCAGCGCGGCGCTCCAGTGAAAGCGTCATCAACCCGGCGTCGTCCAGTGCGCGGATGGGCAGGGTTTCGACAGCGTCACTGGCCTGGGTGGGCAGTGGGAAGGAAGGCTCGATCTCGCCCAGCGTGTAATGCTGGATGACCGGGTTGGAAAGCAGGCGCGCTGCCAGCAGGTGACAGTCTGCCTCACTCAGTCCTCCGCCCTGCACCTCGAAGCGCAGCCCGGTTCCAGCTGCCTGCACCCCCTTGATGCCCAGCATGTGCGCAGCGCGCACAATCTGTTCGGCCACCGGATCGGTCACGCCCGGGCGTAGCGCCACTTCGATGACGAATGCATCACCGGAGACGCAGTCCGCCGCTGACATTTTGCCAGCGGCGGACAGATTTTGTGTCACGTTGTGAGTGATTGGGTCGTGCAGCAGCCGGTCAGCCAGGACCCGCACCTCCGTTGGCGTCAACCGCCCTTGTATAAAGTAGAGATCGGCGCAGCAGATGCGTTTCACGGCTGTCAGGCCGAGAGCGTGCGCGTCGTGCAGGAAACCTGCTGAACGGGGATCATCCAGCGTGCGTGGGGCGATCACAAAGCGGGTTACTTCGGTCAACGTCTCGGTGATGGATGGCACGATCTGCCTCTGGGAAAATTGAATAAAAAATCATTATAGCGATGCGGGAAGGCCGGGTCAATAGCTTGAACAGGGGAAAATGTCAGGATTCTGATTGTGACAGGTCACCGTTTGCAGCGGCGACTCGTCTGCTGAATAAATCGCTCCGTGGAGAATGGGTAAAAGGATCGGCGCGATGAAAGCGATCAGACAGCCATCTCCCTGGCAAAAGAAAAGATGCCCCTTTCAGGACATCTTAAGATCGGGACACACTTTTTGTGGATATTATTTAACGGGCAGAATTTGATACTCGAATGTATATCCGGCTTTCTCAACGATACCCTGAACCATTAGCCGAATCTCTTTGAAGTCAAATTGGTACGAATAGTTTTTGCCAAACAGGTTGGATTGCTCCTCGATCGTTCCCTGGCGGGCGCCGCCGAAGGTATTATAGCTTTCGGTCTTAAAGCCAAAGCCGGTTGACATTCCGCTATCGAAATCGCCGCCGGCAGAAAGCCCGGAACCGGCTTCGATCAGCATTTCGGAAAACTTGATTACTTTTGCGCCATCGTCAACTCGTATTTTCAAGGAGTAGGTTAATTTCTTTTTGGAGAGGAATGCTTTTCGCTCCGCTATGCCAGTAGAAAAACTCCAGACGCCTTTCTTTTCAGTCCATTTTCCGTCACGATTTTCCAGGGATTTCTTGATTTCATCCAAAACGCTGGTCATGGTGATTTTTCCTTTCTTTTCCATGTGGTTTTATGCATGTAGATTATAGGGTGATCAACGTTTTTTTACCGGCCAGAATTTTAGCTCTCGCCGGAGAAATGCTGCGTGAATCCGCCGCGTCACTGGGGCAGGTCGGTTTCTGTTTTGATGCTGGCTGGCGCCTTACCAGGCCGTTCCCGAATAAATATGGCGCCGATCAACGCAAGGAACATCAGGCCCAACCCCAGAAAAATCAGAATCGTATAGGTCTGTATGGCCTGCCGAACCACATCAGGCAATGCATCCGCCGCCAGTTGCGCATACCGGGTGATGAAGGTTTCTTCGCCGCCTCCGGTTGGGTTTTGCGCCGTCTGCTCGATCCAGCCGCGTAATCCCAGCATAAAAACCAGGCCTGGAATAGCAGTCAGGAAAATGACGCATCCCGGGCTGCCCAGCCGGCCGAAGCGATAACTGAAAACGGCCAGCAGACCCAAAAATAGCAGCGATACTGCTCCGAAAATGGCGAACGCGATTTTTAGCTTGCTATGCGTTCCGGCGTTCATAAATCCCAGCGGGCCAACCCCTTCCGCTACACTTTTTTGCATATCAGGGTCGGTCATCAGGTTGGCCAGTCCCTCCGCCCCGCCATAGTAAAGCGGTTCAGCCCATTGCTGGAAAAACCACAGGCGAGCCTCTCGCGGGGTTTTGCCGGCAATATCCTCCGCCCTGACGACGATTTGCATCCCCGGGATTGGCTGCCATTCTCCGTTGGGCGATTGGGCAATTTTTTCCCGCATAATGTTGATATCATCGGGTGTATCCAGCCCCCCGGATTCATAGCTAAATGAACTGGCCAGCATGGTTGTCAGGAAGGAAATTCCCTGTTTCGGCGCAGTGAGTTGCACCAGGATGAAAATCAGAATGGTTAGGGTCAACAGGAATAAGAGCAGGATGCCGGTAATCCATTTGGCGTCCACATGCCAGTATGGTCTGGGTTTACGTACTTTATCTGAAGCCATTTCGAACCCCTCCAAAATCCAGCAGGCAACAATTTAGTACCATTTGATTCACTGCAATTATGGCATAAGTTCAAAAAAACGCCCTCCAAAGAGCGCATCGTCTTCTCAAAATCGGTGGGATAAAACGATATAGGGTGTGCTTTCCGCAGGACGCTGTGCGCAGCGCACCATAATTCCACCTTGTCCGGAGCCCTATTGCTGATCAGACGATCTGATACCCTCATCGATCCACGCGGCAACCAGTCGGGCCGTTTCTTCGATGGGCGCATTCGTTGTGTCTATTAACTTGATGGCGGGTTGGCTGTTATAAGCTTTGAACCAGCGATTGTAGCGGATATGTCCCTCGATATAGGCTGGTTCATGCGTACCCCGCCAGGCAGGTCGCTGTTGGAGTCGTTTGGAAAGGGCCTCATCAGTACAGACCAGAGCCAGATATTGCACTTTGGAGAAATATCTCCGCTCGATACAATTTTCAATATTTTGGGGATTGCCCATGCCGGCTCCGAAAAGAACGACCGGCCGACCAGACTGAGAGATATTCTTGCTGACCCGCAGCCAAAGCTCGAAGAAATCCCGGAATTGTGTATCCGGGGTGTCGAACTCGGGCCGCCACAGAATATCAGAGTCCAGTAGCACCGCCTGCGTAACGTGGCCCAATAGATGCTGGCAAACGGTGGTTTTACCCGAACCGCTCGCCCCGCCAATGATCAGCAACTGGATTTGCTGAAAAGGATGTTTATAGCCGCATTCCGGACAGATCGCAAAAGGGCCGGTTGGATCGATCAGCTTGTCGGCGTGATACATACCACATTGAAAGCAGACATTCATCATAACGGTTGTCACCTGTGATTCAATTCCTGACGTTGAGGAACTTCACCTTGCTATTCAAGTTGCGCCAACGAGATGCGCTGCAATTATGGCACAATAACAAAAAAGCGCTCTTTGGAGAGCGCTGCACTTTCATAAAGCGGTTCGCTATTCAGCCACCTCACATTAGGCGGCATGAGCCCGGCCAGTCGGTGCATGTTATGTCAGGCTGTACCTTTTACCGCCCATGCTCTGGCGATCAGGGAAATCGTACCGTTTGCGTCAATGGGTAATGACTTGCGCAGTTTATCTTCAAGGTTTTGTCGGTCTTTTTGATGCAAACTCATGGTATAGATCGACGCCGGACCCACTTTGCCAAGAAAGGGCTGCCAATAATCATCAAAATTTTGGAAGACGGTTTCTACCTCAATGGGTGCTGCCTGGACCTGCTGTAAACCGGCTTCCCTGACGAGAGCTTCAAGCTGCCCTGCCAGGCACAGCGGGAACCGGATGCCTTCATCCGCCTCCCAGGCGTTAGCATCAAGTTCGATCGCGGCATCCCAGAAATAGCGTAAAAATTGCATTCCATCCGCATAATCCCACAGAAATATCCCGATTTTACCGCCTGGCCTGGTTACTCTCAACATTTCCAGAAGAGCGGCTTTGGGTTGTGGAACATAATTGAGGACCAGTCCAGACACAACGGTATCCAGGGAACTTGAAGCCAGTCCCAGAGATTGGGCCAGCCCCATTTTAAAATGCACCGAGGGATGCTTTATCGACCGCTGCGCAAATGAAACAAAATCACGCGATGAATCGATTGAAATAATTTCTTTTGGCTTTTGGGTCTCAAGAATGAGCCTGGTAATGGAACCTGTTCCGCAACCCACATCCAGCCAGGTGCGATCAGAGGTCTCTTCGAGCCAACCTAAAAATTTTTGCGCAACGAGTCTGCTCCAACGACCCATAAACCTTTCGTAGGCAATTGCACCCAGCCAGGAATCTTTCATGGTTTAACATTTCTCCTACCAGTAATATGGATACATTTTCTATTGATGGGCAGTATGGTTACGCCAGCGCTCTACCCAATTTGCATCCACCCGAACCAACCGCTCTTTCTTCAAATTCTCGCGCATGATCCAGTGGATGTCTTTATCCGCAAACACCAGCCACTTTTCCATGGCCGGCATACCCGCAGCAGGTAAGGCAGCGGCAGCCACGCTCCAGCAATAGCCTAAACCTTTGCGCAGCGCCAGGAAATCTTCGCCGCGGCGATCCCCTGCGAGTGAAATCGAGGTGGTAATCGTATCCAATATTTTCAAGGCTGCCAATGCATACTGCGGCTGTTTCAGGAGCCTTGGCTCGCAGATTGCGGCTGCAGCCGCCCGTTGCTCTAACGGCGTTCCACGGCTCCACTGCTCTAGTTCGGCAATCAGCGCATCCATATCGGCGTCACCAAGGCGCTGCATGGCCATCGCCACCGCTTCCCTTAGCCGCCAACGGGGGTCGGACGCAAAGCGACGCAGGGTCGGCAGGAGGTCCTGGTTACCTTCCGCCAGTAAACGACCCAGACCAACAACCCCGCAGAAGGCAAGAAATTCATACGGCGAGTTTACTGGAGCCAAATCCGCCGAATAGCCTGTATAACGCCAAAAAAGATCCGCGTTGCCCTCGTCAGCCACTACCTGGGCCAGTTCAAGATTTCCTCTTGGCCCGGGCAGCCCGGATTCTGCCAACAGATAGGCATCCCAATGATCTACTGTGCGTAATTTGGCGCGATAATCATCTGCTTTAGACATGACCCGCCTGGCTTATGTTACGAGAGCTGGTGTCAAAAAGACTGCAAAAAGCATTCGCTTATTCAACAATGCGAAATTGGCTGCATCAGGTATTATAGCAATATTTAAAAAACCTAAAAAACGCCCTCCATCTTTGAAGAGCGCTTCTCACGTTATCTTTACTCTTTCTGCCGGCCTAAACTTACATGCGATGCGGGTCCTGTGGACGAGCGAAGCGGGGTAGGGCTCGCTTTGCGTTTAATACGATCATTCGTTAAAGTATATAAAAGTATGTCTTTTTAGAATTTTTTGATTGTTTACAACAAAAATTGCCACGCCTTTTGTTATTGTCCGTTTCCTATTATTTTCATGAACATACCACTCAATAAATGCGGATATTACATTATCATGGGTGATTGCCCCGTTAACGTCAACGCCTATTGTTGGATTTTCCCTGAACAGTTCTTGTAGATACTCTTTTGAGTTGTTTATATGATCAACTTCGGGGTCAGATATATCGTCGTCAAAATAATCTTTATCCAAATAGACGTCCAGGGCTGCCAAATTTCGTTTGCCAAACAACTCATTAAAGTACTTTTGAATGAATTCAAGGCTCTCTTTATTGTTCATTTTTTCCCGGTGTTGATTCTATGATTCCTATAATTGTATTAAAAGCCGATTTCGATCATGCCGCACGTAATTATACAGCTCTTGAGATGCCGTAATTATGCCAAATAATTAAAAGCCCCTCTATTTGGAGGACGCTTCATCTTCAACCGCTACGTGGAGTCATCTTCCGATGCTGTTTCAGCTTCATGGGCAGGATTGCCGTAGGAAGGTCGTTTCTCCTGTTGTAACTTTTCCCAATCTTGTCCACGATACTGACGGAGTGTAAAGGCAGTTTGTTCATCAAAAGCGGCTGGGCTGTAAGAGAAAATGAGCGGACGGATTTCGATACGCCATCCGTTCAACAACTCGGAACTTGCCAGCATGTCTTGCTCTTGCGTTGTTTCAGTGAAGAAGACCGCCACTCCGCCGGGTTGACCGATAAAGTGATCGTGGAAAAGAACCAGTGGCAGTCTCTGGTCTGCAATAAATTCATTGAATTGCCGATTGGCTTGGGCAGGCGAGGCGCCTTCAGGTGCAAGAGCATAAACCAAAAAGCAACGTGGCTTGCGAATCCGAAATGTGGTCACCTGAGTTCCTTTCTCTTCATGGGTAACAAGTTTCGCGGTGTCTGCGGTGTGCCCACTTTGCACAACGCGCGGACCTCGGTGTATGACCGCGGGCTTGCAGGCTGTCGCGATTGCGACGAGAAGGCAAACCCATTAATAATGGCAGACTCTTGATAAGTATCCATTATGTCACAAACCAACAAACGCCCTCCATCACTGGGGGCATTGCTCACATCTTCTTCGCACCAGACACAAACAGCCAACTTGGATTTACCCCTTACGGGGATATTACCTTTGCGTTCGACTTGGTACTCATGTCGTATTTTGAGATGTTTGTGTTCGTTTATGGGTTTCGCTTCGCTCAACGCATTCTACAAACTGTCCCCAGCGTTACGCAGGTTTCTTGGCGGGCAGCTTGGCCGTCTGTTGTTCCTTCTTCTTATCGAGCTGCTCCTTTTTTTGCTTACTGGCTTTGTTTTTATCTTTCTTGCTCTTTTTTTCTCCCATTGCCTGTCTCCATTTTTGTGGATTACCGGGCCAGGTTGTGAAGGTAGCCTGTCACCGCCTCGGCTAGTACCATTATAGCATTTTGGCCGCCATTATCTGTTCTCTGCTAATTTTGTTGCATATGTTCTTTCAAGACTCCCGATCTAGCCGAAAAAGACTTGGGGCGATCAGAAAGAACCATGTTGTTAATAGCACATACCCAATGCCAAATAGGATGGTAATAATGTTTGAATGAATACCTACAGTTAAGTCGCCAACAAATAGCAAAACGCATGTGACTAACTCCCCCTTGCGATATCGCTACGCAGATAACCCCGCCCTCAAGCGCCGAGCCTCACCGTGGTCGCTGCGCCCCAACTCTGGGCGCATTGCTTATTGTTGGTGCGGTGCATATCCAGGCGTACTCGCCCGACATCGCGAACCCAGCGCCCGGTCGGCACCACCTGTGCATATGGTATTCTAAAATATTGGCCAAGACACCATAAGGCATTGTCATCCTTCACGTCTTGGCTTACTTCATGGGTCGTTTCGAGCCGGGTAAGAAATTTAATAATAAAATCTTCCAGCGTTTTACCGGTTTCCCCATGATACGCTTGCGCCTGGAGCGTCTGCAGGTATTCATTGGGCGAGGAGCCAATTTCCAGTTGTTTTCTACCTCCCAACGTTTTGCCTTGGCCGATTGCCGGCATGATGGGGACGCTTTCACCTAGCCCTACCGACCAGCCTGGAAAGGCGCAAATATGGCCGTTATGGATCACTTCTAATTTAGTCTGTCCTCGATGGCTGTTCGAATATTCTTGCGGAAAATAGACCAGTTCGTTGGCATCGCAGGCCTGCCTTAAGACCTCCCATACCCAGACCTGCTTCTCTTTGTTGACGCGAACCGGCACTAAGGGGTCAGACGCAGCTCTTCGGGTTTGAAAAATGGTTCCTTCGGCTGCGTGCTTGAGAATCGCTTCCTGCAGCCGGTCCATCAGCACTGTCATGGGCATAGCCAGGGGAATCAATTCCAGCCGGTCGAACCCCTGGGGAACTTTTTGGCTTACCAGCTCGCTGTGATGCGCAAATAGCTCCACAACCTGTTCTTGAGTGGGCACGGGATACTCATTTCCGTCCATCCCAATTACGCCGGGTTTTTTCGCCTGGGGGAGGGGGATTAATATTCCCGTCCGGCTCAATGCGGTGGTGATGCGCGCGTATTGCTCTTCGAGATTCGCGATATTCAAAGCCCACCTCACTGCTGCTTCAAGAATGGCTGGCTGTTATTGATTATACGGTCTTCGGACATGCTGCACGGCTGTTGAATTATAAAAGCGCCTTCGGTGAGGAAGGCGCTTTGATGTTAACTATCGACCGGTAAACAGGCAACTGATACCTCGACAACCCGACCATGCCGCCGGAGATGCTTTATTTGACAACCAGCGGCACGTAGGTTAAATGCCGAAGCGACCACAACTCGATGCCGAAGGGCACCTCGGGGATGGTTTCAACTTGCTGCGATGCGAGGAAGTAATAGTAATTGTAATCATAATTGGTAGCGGTGAAGAAGAGCCGGCCGTTGACGTTGGTGAGAAACCGCGGTCGCGCCCCTACGCTTCCCGGGTAGATGTCCTTGACCAACTCCGTACCTGCCTCGGTGCCATCACTCTGCCATAACTCCTCGCCGTAGGCTACATTTTCCGCCGTGAAGAAGAGCCTGCCGCCCAGGTTAATTATCCATCTCGGCTCCGAGCCGTAATACCCCGGGTTGATGTCCTTGACCAGTACTGTGCCCTCCGCGGTGCCGTCGCTCCGCCATAACTCGTAGCCGGAAATGCCATCGGTAGCAATGAAAAAGGCTGTGTGATTGACAACAGGCCACCCTTCCGAGTTATAACCCGGTACCGAACTCAGCCCCCCCGGAAAAATATCCTTGACCATCACGGTATTCTCCGCCGTGCCGTCGCTGCGCCATAACTCGTTGCCGTGGCCTGGACTGTAGGCGCTGAATAAGATCACACCATTGACATCGGTCAAATTCGTTGGGTTAGAATCCATTCCACCCGGGTAGATGTCCTTAACCAGTACCGTGTTATCCTCCGCGCCGTTGCTGCGCCATAACTCGAAGCCGTTTATTCCGTCCGAAGCAACGAAAAAGAGCGTGTTATCGATGGCGAGCCAGTGATCAATGTAATACATGTAGAGCGAATCGCTCGCGCCCGCGTTGATATCCTTGACCAGTACCGTCCCGGCTTCGGTGCCGTCGCTGCGCCATAACTCAGTGCCGTGGGTTTCGTCCCTCGCACCAAAGTAGAGCGCGTCGGTGGTGGGGGTAATAAATATCATCTGCGAACCGTTGACCCCCGAATAGATGTCCTTGACCAGCTCTGTGCCTGCTTCCGTACCGTCGCTGCGCCATAACTCGTCGCCGTGAACGCCATCGTTAGCGATAAAGAAGACCTTTCCATCGAAAACGACCCAGTCCGGGTTGTATATACCGGCCGAACCACCGCTTCCTGGAATGATGTCCTTGACCATCACCGTGCCGGCCTCGGTGCCGTCGCTGCGCCACAATTCTTCGCCGTGGATTCCGTCGCTGGCCCTGAAAAAGAGTGTTCCGTTTACGTTGATCAGATTTTCCGGGTGCGAGTTGAATTTCCCTGGAAAGATGTCCTTGACCATCACCGTGCCTGCTTCGGTGCCATCGCTGCGCCATAACTCGTCCCCATGAGTTTCATCAATCGCGACGAAGAAAAGCATATTGCCCACCGCGGTCAGATAATATGGTTCTGAACTGCCAATTCCCGGGTAGATGTCTTCGACCAGGTAAGGCTCGGGTTTGGGCGTGGCAGCCAGGGCGGCTGTGATACCCGGAATACCTGCCAGCAATGCCGCGCAAAGGCACGCCCGGGCAAGGGTCGCCAGAGAAGGAAACCGTCGAACAAATGAATACTTGTGCATTAAAAACTCTCCTTGATTTGCAGAATGTTAACCGCCCCCACCGCCAGGAACAGCAGAGGATCGATTTTGGTTGAGTGTTCGAAGAAAACGATAAAAGATAAGGATTGGGTTTGCGCTGGCCTGTGACTTTCTAACCCCTCACCGGGATCTGATTTCCGGCAGACCTGACAGGCTGTTACAGCGCGATTAGCTGCCTTGTGAACGGGCGCGATACCGATGTGGGTCAGCGAAATAATCGACCGCCCGATAACCGGGATAAATGCGGGCTTGATGCAGCGTACCCGCAGGAATGAAGAATGTATCGCCGCGTGTGAGGGTTTGCGCGCGGCCGCCAATCGTCAGTTCGATCTTCCCATCGATCACCACGCCCCACTGACTGCCGTGCGAATGTACCGGCACCGTCATTTCGATATCCGATTCATTGAAGAAAACCTGTCCTGAATCGCTTTGCAAAATCCAGCCGCGCAGTCCCTCATACGGTAAGTCCGCCTCTGGCAAACTGCGCACGAAGTCGGGAAATTCCGACACATTCATAAAGTCTTTCCTTCCTATTGGGTATATTGCAGATCGTTGAATGGGATGGGTACATGCCGCCAAACGGATTGTGAACGCATTCTTGATCCCCTCCTATTGTGACATAAGGTACGAAAAAAGCACGCCAAATAGGGGGAGCGGATTTGTATAAAAACCGCCTGCATCTGTGACCTCGTCTGCGCAGCCAGGCCAGGTATGGAATAAGATGCGCTTCCTGCAGCCCGCTGGCATGAGCCAGGTTTAGGGTTTTGGGTTGAACCTGCCAGGCATCTTCACTTGCCGGGTCGCCGGCATCCCGTTTATGGGGCGCAACCGTTTCTACCCGCACCCCGATTCGATTAACTATTCCCGAGGATATCCTCGACCACGTTCCTGGCCCAGTACCCTGTCTCTCCCTGGCGTGATAACCGGCGTACGCCTTCGAGATCGTTGCCCAGGGTAACAATGGCAGGCTCTTCCGTCATTTCGCCCGGTTGGGTGCCCACCTGCCCCAACCCCACTCCGGCCAGCAGGCCGTTGCAAAGGCAGCGTTTTCCCTCAGCATTGAATGGCAGACCGCGCTTGGCTACGAAGTCTTCGATTGGCGCGGCCGGGCAGCGCTGCAGCAGCCGCCTAGAACCATCAGCTTCGGGTTTGCTCAAGACGCGCTGTTTCAAAAATCCCAGGTCACATAATCTGCGCCGGTCAGCATATACCGATTCTTCCGCCAGGGTGCCGGTGAGTTGAACCACCTTGAATGGGAAACCAGTCGGCGAATAAAGTGAAGTTTGCACCAGTGCCTCATCCGTGCTGCCTTCTTTTAGTTCCTTGAAAATGGCGCCGCGATAAACTGGGCTCATTCCTGATTCTTCAGCCAGGGCAAAATTGGAGCCAACCTGCACACCCATCGCACCGGCATCCAATGCCTTTTGCAATCCCGCCTGGCTGCCATAGCCACCCGCCAGCCAGAAAGGCAATCCCTCCTGACGGATTGCTGCAAGATCAGGCTCATCCATCTCGCTGTACACCGGCTGCCCGAGGTCATCTTTCTTCAAGGGTCCTTGAGGTGCAGCATTGTGACCGCCGGCGGTATGATGCTCGATGATAAAGCCGTCCGGAGGTTGGCTAGAGCCCTGCGCCAACGCCTTGACCAGCATTTCCAGCGAAACGATCGCCAGGAAAGCGGGGCGCTGGAGCGGTTCCTGCGCTAATTTACCTCCGGCCACCTGACGTGGATCAAAGGTTAAATTAAAAGTTTCACCCGAGTCCCGATATAAGACGGATAGCTCAGTGGTCACAGTCTGGTGTTGCGCAAGCTGTGAACACAGGTTGGGCAAGCCAGCGGGGTTTCCCGCTCCGACCACAATGGCAGTTACTCCGGCCAGCATGGCGCCGTACATGGCAAAAATCAGGGGAAGTTCGACTTTTTTTAGAAAATTTATAAAGATGTTTCCCTTGTGACCTTCCTTGGCCAGCCACACCTCGGCATAGCTGGTGGCGATCAACAATTCAACCAATTCTTCTTCGAGGTTGAAAGAAACAGGTTCGGCCGTCCCATCCGGGCTTGGAAAGGTGTGTCTGCCGTCTTGCGCATGCAGGGTTTGCACCGGGCCATATTTATAACGGTCTGTAGGCGCTTTGCCGCCCTCCACAAAGTATCGCTCGCAAATCCTTTTACCGATATCAACCCCAAATTGTGCATCGAAAGCCGCAAAAGCCCGGCGTAAGTGCCCCCCAGGGTCGCCGAGTTGGAGCAGACGTACATGCACGACATCCAGGGCAGTACCAGAAACCGTACCCGCGGTGACGCCCGGCTTTGCCAAGGCAACCGCTTTCGCCAGCCGCCAGTTCGAAACATACACCCCCATACCCCCCTGGATCAGTTTAATTTTTTGCAGAAATGTCATGTATCTATACTCCATACCGTTTAACTATAGTGTGTAACCCCATCATAGCGATCAAGTTTTGGAGTTAAGCGTTCCGAAAATATTTTTTAACCGGCTGCACATTCTCTCACACCCCTTCAACCGCACAGCCTGACCCTGACCGCTGCGCGCCCCCCGGGTTGACCCAGGTGGGGTCAGCCTTTGTCATTATGCTCTACAGTGATGACGACATTTCCCCTTTTTTGCCCGGTATCGACATACCTGTGTGCCTCGGCGATCTGTTCCAACGGGTACCGTCGATCGATGACCGCTTTAATCGCTCTGGCCTCGATCAGCTCTTTGAGGGCTAGCAGATTTTGGGTTGAATAGCCTGCCGTCCAAGGGATTATTTTCTTGCCGCTTCTTTTGGATGCCCAACGCATTCGAATCCCACCCAATAGTCCAGGGTTGGCGTTCAGATAGGTCCCATTTTCCTTGAGTGATCGTAAACTACCCGAAAACGAACTCTTGCCGATCGTATCAAAGATGATGTCATAAGTCTGGCTGTTTTTGGTGAAATCTTCGCGCGTGTAATCGATGACGTGATCTGCGCCAATCGACTGCAGCATCTCCAATTTCCCTGTATGGTCCACCGCAGTCACTTCAGCCCCATAGTGCCTGGCAAGCTGCACGGCACTGGTGCCAATGCTCCCGCCTGCGCCAACAATCAACACTTTTTGTCCGCTCTGGATGTTTGCTTTTCGAAGAGAATGTAGCGCTTCGAGTCCGCTAAACGGAACGGCAGCGGCTTCCTCATAGGTCATATTGACCGGTTTTTCTGCCAGCACGCCAGCCAGTGCTGCAGGTTTTTCAGGCAGGCATAAATATTCAGCGTATGTTCCCATGCTCAGACCGGTATAGCCAAAAACCTGGTCGCCCGGCTTAAACCGGGTTACATCTTTGCCGGCTGATACGATCTCCCCGGCGAACTCCGTCCCAAGTATCGTTATTCTGATAGGTTTTATGAAACCCAGATATAGTCGCAGGGGGATCAAAAACAAGAGGGGAACTTTGAGCCCACGGAACTCGGTGTCCGCCCTGGAAACAGTTGCTGCATGTACTTGGATCAGGACTTCATTTTCTCTGGGGTTTGGGACTGCTACCTCTCGGAGCTGAAGCCCGTCCGCTGGACCGTATTTTGTCCACACGACGGCTTTCATGAACGTTCCTCTGGTGTCACCGGGATTTGTTGTCATTCTGTTCAACGGTGATGATTATTTTTCCTTTGGCGTGTCCTTCTCCAAGGTACCGGAGCGCTTCAGGAACCTCACTTAACGAGAAACTCCGATCAATCACCGGGATAATTTTACGGGCTTCATAAAGCCCTGTCATAAAAAGTAAGTCGTTTGGACTGGACCGCACCACTAGCAAACCTATCTTTTTACCCTCGGCTTTCCCAATTCTTGACCCCAGCAGCAAAACCTGGAGCATCGTCGCCATGGAGCCTCCGACCATGAAACAATTGCCATTGGCGTTTAATGCACGCTTGTAGGCGAAAACCGAACGATGTGCCACAAGATCGAGAATAAAATCGTAACGCTGTCCGTTTTTCGTGAAATCCACTTGAGCGTAATCAATGACATGGTCGGCGCCAAGTGAGCGCAGCATATCGAGCTTCCTAGCGTTGTCCACGCCGGTCACTTCAGCGCCGTACATTTTGGCAAGCTGCACCGCGAATGTGCCGGCACCACCGCCCGCGCCATTGATCAATATCTTTTGCCCCGGCTGAACCTGTCCTTTGTCGCGAATGCCTTGCAGGGCAATGACTGCCCCCTGCGGGAAAGCTGCTGCCTCTTCAAATGTCAAACTGGCCGGTTTCAACGCCAGTATTTTTTCGGGGGCGCAGACATACTCGGCAAACCCGCCCCCGAACATGACAAGGTCGCCAAATACTTCATCCCCTTGTTTAAACCGCTGAACATGACTGCCAACCGCTTCGACCACCCCCGCGACATCAGAACCCAGAATCGTCTGGCCTGGACTGAACAAGCCGGATAAGCGGGCATAGAGCGGCTTGCCTAGCAGGCCTTCCCAATCCGACAAATTTACGGATACAGCCTTCACCCTAATAAGGACTTCGTTATCTGTGGGGGTAGGTTTCTCCACCTCTTTTAATTCAAGTACATCAGGCGAGCCGTATATTGTGTGTACAATCGCTTTCATGAGCACTCTTTCAAGGCTGTCAGCCTTCGCTATCCCACAGCGATGACCACTTTCCCCTGGGCGTGTTTTTCTGTCACATACCGGATCCCTTCGACAATCTCACTCAACGGATAACTGTGATCGATGACCGGGGTGATTTTGCCGGTTTCCAGAAGTTCCCCCAGGTAAACCAGATCCTCCTGGTTTATTTTCGCAATTCCCATGCTGCCCATTTTCTGGTCCCCTTTTTTCGTTATCCATCGTCCCAGGAGCATAGCCTGGAAAAATTGGGGCAGGGTGCCCCCGGCGCAAACATAAACCCCCTGGGGATTCAACGTGCGTTTATAGTCATAGATCCAGTGATAACCATTCACGGCAAAAATCAGGTCGTATCGCTTCTCGCCGCGGGTGAAATCTTCCTGGGTGTAATCGATCACGTGGTCGGCCCCGATGGAGCGCGCCATGTCCAGATTCCGCGGGCTGCACACGGCGGTCACTTCCGCCCCGGCCGATTTGGCAAGCTGCACTGCAAACGTGCCCACGCCGCCCGAGGCGCCCTGGATCAATACCTTTTGCCCCGGCTGAATCCCGCCAGCATAACGAATGCCCTGCAGCGCGGTGAGCGCTGCCACAGGCAGGGCCGCTGCTTCCGCGAAGGAATGTTTGGCGGGCTTCATCGCCAGATAGGCTTCTTTGGCAAGGACATACTCGCCGAAAGCGCCATTGGCACACCCGAATACCTCGTCCCCAGGCTGAAAACGGGTGACATTTTCACCAACCGCCTCCACCCGCCCTGCCACGTCGGTACCGACGCGCGGATTATTCGGTTTGAAAAGCCCCCCGCCCATCACGCGCATCAGCATCGTGTTTTTCATTCCCCGATAGTCCGCCGCGTTTATGGACGAGGCATGAACTTTGATCAGCACTTGCTTATCCTTGGGGGTAGGTTTTTCGATCTCATCGATCCGCAGAACATCCGGCGGCCCGTATTTTTTGTATAAGACGGCTTTCACTGTAAATCTCCTTTTATCGTTATTCATGATTGTGCCCTGAAACCTCTGCCTGGTCGGGTTGCACACAAGTGACCGAGATCAATGGCAGTCCTAAATCACGCACTTTTTTGAGCAATCCATGAAGCGCCGCCTGATCGGCTACCGGGTGTCCTGAGTGTCAGCCAACTCAGGGGTAGAGCCTGGTGATCTATCGTTTTACGATCAAAAATGTCATAGATGTCGATCCATTATAGTACACTGCCATGGTAGGGACTTGATTTCGCGCGTGTCTTAAAGCAAAAGCGCTCTCCAGCGATGGAGGGCGGCTTTTTTTAGTCCTTTTTGTCAGGAAGGAAAGCCGTCGAATTACAGAAGATCGAGATTCATAGCCCTACCGGTCTTTTCATAATGGGATAATGGCGTCCTGTGTAAAAATAGGTCCTATTTGCAGGTCTAACCTGCGATACAGTTCTGGCGGAACGCCGATATCCGCCAGGTATAAATCACCGACAAATTCTTTGGCCGATTCTTTTAGCAGCCCTACTTTTGGCAATGCCAGGGTTAGGGTTGCCGAAGCCCGGATACAAGGTTCTCCCGGCTGTCCGCTAGTCGCGTCCAATCCGGAAGGTGAATCCAGGGCTAAAATCGGCGCGCCTGAATGGATTGCGCGCAGGATCCATTCAGCGACCTCTCCTTGAGGGTCGCCGCGGATGCCATAACCAATCAATGCATCGATGATCAGGTCGGCCCTCGCCAGGTCGGCTATTTCGGTGCTTTGAATCTTCAGGCTTTGCAGAATATTCCATTGGTGGGAGGGAATTTCTTTCAAATTCTCAGGTTTTGTGGCCAGTCCGATTTTTACTTCAACCCCACGGTTATGCAAATGGCGGGCAGCCACCATTCCGCCACCGCCATTATTCCCTCCGCCGCATAAAACCACGACGTTTTTCTTTGCCGATGATTCTTTCATTAATTGAATGGCAAGGCTTGCCAGGTGGCTGCCGGCGTTTTCCATCATTTGCATCAGAGCAATGCCGTACTCCTCGATCATCAACCGATCGACTTCCATCATTTGGTGCGTTGTGAGAGCAGGAACCTTCATCAATCGCTCCGCAAAACAGGGATGAAACCAAAAACACAGCTTTTCAATAAGATGGTTGGATGCTCACTAACCTTACCTTGGGGCAAAAACCTTTCCTTTGCATCAGTATATCTAGTATACTTATCTTTTTTGGAGACAAATCATGGCGAAACGCACCAATGAGCAATGGCTTTCTAATCTCCATTCAGCAGGACCCCAGCGCGAAGAAGCAATGGCAGAACTAAGTCGCGTGATTCTTGCCGGCTTACCTTACGCGCTGTCAAAATGGCTGTCTCCGGAAGATCCTCGCTTTTCCGCCCTGGCAGAGGAAGTCACCCAGGAAACCGTGATGCGGGTGACGGCACGGCTGGATACTTTTGAGGGCCGCAGCCAGTTTACCACCTGGGTGTATACAATTGCCGTTCGCGTAGCATTGACTGAATTGCGCAGAGCGAAATGGCACGAAGTTTCTCTCGATGAACTCCTCGCGGAAAAAGATAGCGATGACGAGCCGCGCGAAATGCCGGATCTCAGCCCTGGAGTTCAATCATCGGTCGAAAAAAAAGAGATGATGGCCATGCTTTTCAAGGTGATGCAAATGGACCTTACGGAAAAGCAACGAACGGCTTTGATGGCGGTCGCAGTGCGGGGGATGCCGCTGGAGGAAGTAGCGCGCCGGATGGGTACCGAGCGTAATGCACTCTATAAATTGTTGCACGATGCCCGCTTGAAATTGAAAAACCACCTGGAAAAAGAGGGTTTTTCTGCTGCCGAAATCATGGCTACTTTCGAAAAAGAGTAATTAATTACCGCGTTGCTGCGTCTTAGCTCTCGGAGAGTGAAATGAAGAATTGGATCCATCGAGTTTTCAAGAGAGATCGCCCTCACAAAATCCAAAATAATGCTCCCATGTCGATGGGTATGCCTGAAATTCCCCCATCTCGAGCGGAGGCAATGATCAAGATGATTGAGAAAACGCAGGAGGTGGAGCTTTCATGTGACGAAGTCCACCGTCTATTGGGTGAATTTGCTGAAATGGCCATGCGCGGGGAGGATGCCGCGAGTTTATTGCCATTGGTCCATCACCACCTCGATACGTGCCCCGATTGCCGCGAAGAATACGATGCTTTGATGCAAATTTTGCAAGCCTCGCCGGATTAGGTGGTTCTGAAACAATACCGATTTTTCGCTCCGCAGAATACAAGACGACTGAAAGGTGGCCCTCAGTCGTCTTTTGTTTTGATTCGCGCGTCCTGAGTTTATTCGTTTTCGTTAATCGGGCAGTCCTTTTGATCGACATTTCATGGGCTCCGGTAAGAATCTGCTCCCAAGATTTGTCTAAGCTCTCATGAATATAAAAAAGGAGCAGATGATGGACGCCAAACTTTTAGCTTTCAAAGCAAAGCCTAAATCTGTAACAGGATTAGTAGATGGGAAATTCTCGGCGGATGGCGCTCGTGAGGAATACCAAAATCATTTCAAAAGACCTGAAGATAGATTATGCGTGACGCTGGATCAGATTCCTGATTTTAAAATTACAGGCAGCCCCCAGAAATTATCCGGTGGGTTGCTGAATTTTGTCTGGCGCTTGAATGGAACCATTGGCTCGGTTCCGCATACAATGATTGTAAAATCAGCTCCTCCCTATATCGCCAGTTCCCCTGAGGTGTATTTAGATCCCGATCGAATATTTTTCGAAGCCAGGATGCTGGAATCTTTTAGCACGGGCGGTATTTTAGAAGCTATCGGGTCGGAAAAGGTTCGCCCTCCCCGCCTCATCCTGCTGGACCGAAAACAGCATCTACTTGTGATGGAGGATGTATGCCAGTGTCCCGATCTGGAAGCCTGGCTCAAAGAATCACATTCGACCACAGAAGCAGCAGATATTGGCAGATCGTTAGGAAAATTCATCGGCGCGCTGCATCGTTTCTCGGCACAACGCCCGCAAATGGCCGACGAATTCAACAACCAAAGCATGCAGCAAACCAGACTCGCCGTTCTGTATGGCAACGTCCACAACTATGCTTTGCGTGCCCATTTACCCGATGCAGAGCAATTAGGAAAGCTGGCAGTTGAGTACGGGGAACTGCTCCAGCAGCCGGGAAAAGCGCTCATTATGGGAGATCTCTGGCTGCCTTCTGTGATGGTTTCAACGCATGGGCTGCGGGTGATTGATTGGGAGCTGGCGCATTATGGCCGCCCATCACAGGACGTTGGACATTTTGCCGCTCATCTGTGGATGCACATCCATCGGGCGAACACCCCGGGTGCTGCGAAAAACGCAGAGACCATTCTTGAAAAGTTTCTGGTAAGCTACCGGCTCGCCCTGGGCACTGATTTCGACGAGATATTGGGGGCAGGGGGGGTAATGGAAAGCGCGGTCCACTTTGGCAGCGAAATCCTTGCCAGGACAGTTGGTTTATTCCAGCAGGGTTATCTTTATCAGGGACTTTCCAGCGATCATCCGCTTGTTCAGCAGGCCGCGCAAACGGCGGCCAATCACATACTCGATCCGCAGGCCGTCAACACCTTTGATGCGCTTGGCTGGCGATCTACCAAAGGTAGATAGTCATAAAAATTATCACCGAATCAGTTACGGTGACCCTGAGGAAAAGATCTTTTCCTCACTAATCTAAAGAGAAGAGGAATACTCATGAAAGAATACGATATTACGGTCATTGGGGCGGGTTCAGGCGGGTTGGTAGCAGCCCTAAAAGCCAGGCGTCACGGAGCAAGGGTTGCCCTGATCGAAAGAAATAAGATTGGCGGGGAATGCACTCATGCGGGGTGTGTGCCTAGCAAAACGTTGATAAGCAGCGCCAGGCTTTACCACGCCATGAAGCGGGCTGACGTTCATGGTCTGCCAAAACTGAGTTCATCCGGCGATTTCGATTTTGCTCGGGTCATGGAACATGTGGATAATGTCGTACAGGGTGTTTATCAAAACGAGCAGCCGGCTCATTTTCAGGATTTAGGCATCGATGTCTATATCGATCCCAGTGGGGCGCAGTTCTTGAGCCGAAATGAGATCCAAATCGGGAAGGACGTGATCCGGTCCAATTACGTGGTTATTTCAACGGGTTCTTCACCCCGGCCGGCGCCCCGAGCAGGCAGCGAAATGCCCCAATTTGTGACCAATGATAACTTTTGGGCGTTGCGAAAGCTACCGCGCTCCATCGCCTTTCTAGGCGGCGGGGTGATTTCGGCGGAAATTGCCCAGTCCCTGGCACGGTTTGGCAGTGAAGTCACGATCATCGAGCGTTTCCCGCGCATTCTCAATTTCGTGGATGAAGAGGTTGGGGCGCTGGCGGTCAATGTATTGAAACGTGAAGGTATTCGCATTCTGGTCGATTCCGAGGTTACCAACTACCACCTGTCCGAAGGTGGGCAAATCAAAATCGTCCTCACCCAGCAGGGGTTTCAGCGCGAAGTCTTTGCTGAACAAATTTTTGCCGCGTTTGGACGTGATCCGAATATCGCTGGTTTAGGTCTTGACCGTGTTGGGATCGCGTATTCTGCCAGCGGGATAAGCACCGATGAATACCTGCAAACGACCGTCCCAAATATTTATGCCATTGGCGACGTGACATCTCCGGCCAAGTTTACGCATATTGCCTCCTATCAAGCGGAGATAGCCGTCGAGAATATTTTAAATGGCAATCAGGTCAAGAATGATTTGTCGGTTGTACCCTGGGCTATTTTTATGGACCCGGAAATCGGACATGTTGGACTCACCGAGAGCGAAGCCAGAAGAAAAGGCGAAAAAGTCAATATTGCCCAGGTGAACACCAATTCAATCGATCGTTTTGTTACGGAAAGCGCGACAGAGGGTTTCCTCAAGGTGGTGATGGACGAAAATGATGTCCTCCTTGGCGCGGATGCCATCGGTGTTCACGCTGGTGAATGGATCCAGTTCTTTACACTTGCAATTCAGCAGAAACTTCCCATCCAGAGTCTTGGGGATTTGATTTTTATCTACCCAACTTTTTCGGAAATTATCAAGAAGGTTGTCACCCGCTATCTGCGCAATAAGACTTTGCCAGTTCCCGAATTGGGGCGGGTGGAAGTTCTGTAAATTTCGAATAGTCAGGTCTTTTCAGGAGTATTCCGTATGACTACCTGGTTAAAGCTGGCTTTTTCGAAGTGGATTGTGCATCGCGCCGGCTTCACTGCGCTCTTTGTTGGCATTGTTCTCAGTTCAATTAATTATGGCGACAGTATCCTGAAAGGAACTGTAACCCACGCGCAAATCCTTCGAATAGTTTTATCCTTTTTCGTTCCTTACTGCGTATCGACGTTTTCCAGCGTGAGCGCCGTCTTGGATAGAAAATCGATCCGCGGCGGACGGACAATTTCAGGTGGTTGACGAATGACGAACGAATTGTTCGTTAATGGCGAAGAGATATTCCGGCGGGAAAATGACGAAAACATTTTCGCCATGCGGAACCATTGTCGCCGGCATGGGTACTCGCGCTCGAACGGTCAAATCGCCCGCGGCGATCTGATATTCGATATGTTCGCCGCGGTACATGCACCCCACTACTTTGCCAGGGATGGCATTTTGTCCGGGGTGCTGTTGAACTTGGATATGCTCCGGGCGAATGGCAAACAATGCTGAGTTTGCCGCATGACCATTGGTGTTAACCACCAGGTTTCCGTAATCTGTTCTCAAAGTGCCGTGAGCCAGACTTCCTTTCAGGAAGGTGGTGATCCCCACAAATCTGGCAGCCGACTCGCTGGGCGGCTGTTGAAATAACCGCATGGGTTGATCGACGGCGGCGACCTGGCCATTGATGAGCAGTGCCATTCGGTCGGCCATTGCCATCGCTTCGTTTAAGTCGTGGGTGACCAGAATGGTGGTGATTCCCAATTCGCGCTGGATACGCTGGATGGCCTCCTGCAAATTCATGCGCACCGTGTTATCCAGGCTGTTCAGCGGTTCATCCAGCAGAAGAAGGTGCGGCTGAACGATCAATGCCCTGGCCAGGGCAATCCGTTGCTGCTCTCCACCCGATAGCTGAGATGGCTTGCGCTTTTCCATCCCCGGCAGGCCGATTATGTCCAACAGGCGGGCCACTTCCCTCCGGATCGTTTTCGGCGACTCGCCCATTACCTTCAAACCAAAACCGATATTTTCAGCCACGTTGAGGAAGGGGAACAAATAGGCTTTTTGAAACATGAGCACAGCCCCGCGTTTGTTCGGGGCAACCGACAGCACGCTTTTCCCGTCAAAGTGGATATCGCCCATATCCGGGCGTTCGATGCCGGTGATCAATTTGAGTAAGGTGGATTTGCCGCTGCCGGAAGGTCCCAGCAGCGCCACCAGTTCGCCCGAGGCAATGTTCAATGAGAACCTGTCTAGCACAGGTCGAATCTGACCTGGGTAAGTTTTGGAGAGTGAAATTAAGTCAATGTTGGCCATATCAGTGTTGCTCCCTGACCGTATTACCATGCTGATTGAGATACCGCGCCGAAGCGGCGATGACTAACACTGGCGGCAAGACAAATAACAACGCTAAAGCGGCGATCGAGGTCGGATTTCCCCCAGAGATCGCCGAAAATAACAATAGCGGCAGCGTCAATACCTGTCCGCTGCCGATCAAGAGAGTTAGCAAATACTGACTCCAGGAAATGAGAAATGCGAATAACCCGGCAACCACCAATCCGGGCAGGATTAATCGTAATGTTATGTTGAAGAAAATCCGGAGCCGTGTCGCGCCAAGCACCCACGCTTGATGCTCAAAATTCTCGTCATAGCTGGCAAAAACTCCAGCGAGCGTGAAAATTGTGTAAGGTATGGTTGGGACGAGATGGGAGAGAACCACGCCAAAAAGGGTACCGGCCAGGCCAAGGCGCAAGAAAAGGATATTTAACCCCATACCAACCGCCAGGGGAGGAACGACCGTTGGTAGAAAAAAGATCAGCCAGGCTACTTGACGCCCGCGGAAGTTCCGCAACCCTAATGTGCGCGCGGCAGGAAATCCGACCAAAAGCGATAGCAGACTGGATAGAATTGCAATCCCAAGGCTGGCCGCCAGACTGTTGCCGGTTTGGGGGTCCATTACGATCCGGGTAAATGGCGCGGTTGTCCAATCTTTGGGCAGGAATGCCGGGAAGAACCAGTGCTCCGAAAATGCATATAACCCAAACAACAATAATGGTGCAGCCAGCACCCCATAAAGCAGAAAACGAATGATATATGTCGGAAGGGCTTTCATTGAGAATATCCCGCCCGCTTCTCATAACGGAGGCTGATCGCAGCGACAACCATAACGACTGCGGCAATGATTAAACTGATTGCCATACCTTCCGCTCGATGGTGTAGATCCGGATTGGCGAAAAAATCCAGCGCCAGCACCGGCAGCATACGGGGATAAGGCATTCCCAGTACAGCCGGAACCTCATAAGCGCTGAATACGAAGGCAAACACGAGTAAGGAACCACTTATCAGCGAAGGCAAAATTTGCGGAAGAGTTACATAGCACAGCCGTTGCCAGGGCGTTGCTCCCAGGTTCGTGGCGACGACTCCATAATCCTCTGGTTGGGAGCGCAACGCTGCCAGTACGATCAATGCCAGGAACGGGATTTCCTTGGTGACGTAATCCACAATAATACCCATCCCCAGCCGGTCGCGAACAAGTACCGGAAAATCTGCCGGATTTTGGATCCATCCCAATAAGGCCGCCAGGCGAGCCAGCAGGCCGCTTTGCGAAAAGAACAAGAGCAGGCCGATAGCCCAGACCAGGTGTGGAAACGCGAGGTTCCAGTTCAAAGCCAACGTATCCATCTGCCGTCCACGGCCGCTTTGGTGATTGAGCCAGACGGCTACCGGCAGCGCTCCCGCTGCTGAGAGCAGCGTGGAAACGCCAGCGATCCACAATGAAAAGCCCAGTGAAGGCCAAAATTCCGTTCCGACCCCTTCCGAGCCTGACAGGACATTTTGGTAGGCTGCCATACTCAAGGTTCGTTGATCGGTCCCGGTCAGGAGTCCAAGGCTTTGCGCCAGGCCGTAGATCAGGCTGACTCCAAACAGGGTCCCAACGAGCAGGATTGCCGGAGCCATACTGATCCACGGAGATGATGAAACCGCACGCCTGGCCATTTTTATTTTGAGCTGACCAGGACGTTCTGTCGCCAGCCAGTTTCCACCAGGTTTTGATATTGCGCGTCCGAATCGCCTGCCAGGGATTTAGCCAGATCGGCAGGAGAGGTGGCGGCATCTCCCAGCTTTTTGGCTGCATCCTGGAGTTTCGCCAGGGCTGCCGGGTCGGTAACGCGGTTTATATCGATTCCATATCCCAGACCGAAACCGTTTTCTGGCAAGATTTGGGCAGCCTGTAGCGCAGGGTCAAGGATCAGATTGGCCAGTACCAGTGCCGCTGCTTTGTTTGGCGCGTTGGCAGGGATGGCAACGTAATTGAAATCGCCGATCATATACTGGTCGAACACGAAAGCTTTGGATGTTGCCGGCACCAGGCCTTGCTCGATCAAAGCGCCTGCTCCAACCGCCGCCTGGGTGATACTGAAATCTACTTCCTGGTTCGCAAACAAGCTGTGCAACTCATTTTCGTCCTTTGGGTAGGTCTCACCATTTCGCCAGAGGTAGGGTTTGAGTTCGTTGAGGTATTTCCATAGTTCCGGCGACCATTGATCCCAGGTGGCCTGATCGAAAGTGCTCCACTGGTCAGCGCCGCCGCTGATTTCGAACAAAGCGCCTTTGACAAAGCGGGTGCCCTGAAAGGCCCCTGGTCCCGGTGCGATATAGGTGAAACGGCCCGGGTGTTCGATAACCCATTCCTTCAGTTGGGCATACGAACGGGGCAGTTCGGCCGGACTCAGGCGAGCAGAATCGTAGATAAACTGGAACTGAGCGGACGACCATGGGCTTTCCAGGTTATCGACCGGGGTGCCAAAGTCGCGGTTGATCGCCGGGTTATCCCAGTTGACCAGTTGGCTGTTGGGCAGCTTGTTTGCCCAGTCTGGATACAATAGATTCGCCTGTTTCAGTGATAAAAAGTTCGCGCCGTTAATCCAGATCAAATCGACCGCTCCCGGGTCTTTTCCAGCTTGTTTTTCGCTCAGCACCTGGTTGACGGCATCGACCGTATCCGCTACCGGGACGCGATGGAGGGTAATCCCATATCGATCCTTCAGGGCTTTCCCATAGAAGGTGTCCACAAAGCTGTTAATCGATTCCGAACCGCCCCAAAGATACCAGTTGACCGTTTGCCCTTTGGCTGCGGCAACCACGCTATCCCAATCATTGATATCGAAGGACGCTGGGGATGGATTGGCCTTACCGGCGATGGCGCTGCACGCGCTCAGTAAAATTGTGAGCAGGAGAAGAAAGGGGGTAATGCGTTTCATAACGTTTCCTTTGCAATGGTTTCTGGTTGGGTTAGTCAGCAAAAAACCACGTTCCTGATTGGGACCGCGAGCGGTTCCTGTCAGGTTGGTGTGATGGCTCCAAAAGTTCTCTAACCCTTATCCCTGAGTAAGATGATCGGTGCAGGGAAAATCTTACGATCACCAACCGGAATCTGGTTCCGGTAGGCAATTAAAGAGCAAAAGCCCCATGAATCGACGAAGAGGTGCGGGTACACCTCCTCGTTTCAGACCTCTGCCGAATCATTAAGGGGAGTTATTTCTTGCGCAGCAGCACTACGAACAAAAGACCGGTCACCACTCCGTAGATCACGTGCCCCATCAGGCTTAACCACTGATCCGTTCCGATTTTGAGCACCATCTCCGTCATGCCCAGACCCAAAGGCATCAGGATCAGCCCGCCCAACACCCACCAGATGACGCCATTGACCATCCCCGTGAGGACGGCAGAACCCCAGCCGAGCTGAACGCGGCCCAGGCTGAGCACCGCGCCGTAAAATCCTCCGATGGCGGCGCTGATAGCCATATGCACCAAGCCGCCAACAACCACGGACTGCGAACCTATCAATCCGGCGACCAGTGGCAGCATATTCATTATGGCCATCATCATTCCGAAGACAACGCCGCCGCCTAGCCCGGCGATGATCCCCGTCACCACAAATTTCCCAAACGTATTGCTTTTTACCGCTGAAATCGTTGACATTTTGCTCTCCTTATGCTTTGAACTGTTTTGTTTGCTCTATGGATTATGACGAGGATCGCTCCGCCATCCTTACCAGGATTCTCAAATCTATCGTTCTTATGGGTGCGCTTCGAAGACCTTCTCGCCAGCTCGGATAGGCACCCGTAAACGGTTTTCTGCCGGCGGAATCGGGCAGGACCAGCGGGCGTTATAAGCACAATAGGGGTTATAGGCATAATTGAAGTCGATGGCAAACTTGCTCTTGCTCAATAGCCTGGGTTCCAGGTAGCGACCGGCCCCATAGGTTTCATTGCCTGCCAGCGCATCTGCGAAAGGTAGAAAGAATTCGTGATCCCTCTCGTAGATCGTCAATTCGACCGGCTGATGATTCACCGTGAATTGAAAGCGGCCATAACGATGGTAGATTTGCACCTCCCCGGTGGAAGTTTGCATCCTGATTTCCTGCTGCTGCGGAAATTTCTCGATATTGATCTCAAATACCAGGGCGGAATTTTCCGGAAAATATTTGAGCCCCGTAAAATGCTTCTTTTGTTCGCTGGTCAGCGGGCTTTGGGGATGAAAAGCGAAGAAATCATCTTTTTCCTTGTGAAATTGTTCCAATTGCGTCATTTCGCGCCTCCAGTTTTGTTTGACTGTTAAGACAGCGATCCGAATATGCTTCTTACTTTCTTGCCTGCAATGGGAAGGTAGCGAGACAAAAAAGAGGCTGCCCAAGCTTTCTGCCTGGGCAGCTCCTTGATATTGGCTTCGCTGGTCGCGAAGGTTTTACCTTTCTGGTAACGAGAAAATTTCCTGCATCCCGACTTAGCGGTAATGAATTGACCGCAGCTGCGGTTCCCCTTACAATGCAGTCATGATCCACTGGAATCTCAAAGAGGGCGATCCGCTGCATCTGACCATCGCCTGTGACGCGCGGTTGGGCGCGCCGGATTACCTCAACGACCACACCTGGGAAATTCATTTGAGCGGAGGTACGCCGCCGGCGGTCAGCGTCCAGACCACTTACGGCCTGCGCGCAGGGGTGATGCGGCTGTTCCCGCGTTTCCAACGCCAGGATAGCTGGCTGAACGACCCGGCTAATTTTTTTAGCCCGCCGCGGGTCACCAGCCTGTTCCCCAATTTTATCGCGCTGGCTTACAGTCCATTTGAGGGGCTCGAAATCCTCTCCGAGTTCTGGGTACCTGAATCTCAGCTGCTCACCGGGCGATTTACCTTCACCAACACCCGGCACACGAAAGAGCGCTTAATGTTCGAATGGATCGCGCTCCTTAGCCATCTGGGAGAAGGCTCGGGAGTGGCGGTGGTCGAAAGCGGGATCAACCATGTGCTGGAAGGAAAGACTGAGGGCCTATCACCGGTCTGCATCATGACTGGCGGTCCCCAGCCCGGAAGCGGGCCTTACGCCGGGCTGGCTCATGAGATTGAGTTGGGCAAAAGCGATACTCGCCAGCTTACCTGGGCTCTGGCTTCTCTGGAGGATAGTAAAGCCGGGCTGGTCCTGGCGCGCCAGACTACTACCCGTCCTTGGGATGCCGAGATCGCTCGCATCGAACTGCTGGAAGATTCGCAAAGCCTCACCATTTCCACTGGCGATCCCGATTGGGACGCTGCACTGGCATTGTCGCTGCGCGCAGCCAACGGATTATTCTTTCCCGCCAGCGAAAAAATGCCGCACCCCTCGTTCGTTCTAACGCGCCGTCCGGATAATGGTTTTTCGCGGCGTGGCGACGGAGTGGATTACAGTCACCTGTGGAGCGGTCAAACAGCGCTGGATGCCTGGTATATGACCAGCCTGATCGGTGCTGCTCAACCGGAACGCTGCGCCGGCCTGGTGGAAAATTTCATCGCTGCCCGGCGCACAGACGGCTGCCTGGATTGGAAACCCGGGCTGGCCGGCCAGCGCGCCAATCGCCTGGCTCAGCCGCTGCTGGCAGATATCGCCTGGAAAATCCATCAAAACCTGGGGGACCCAGATTGGATTGCAAAAATCTACCCGACGCTCTTGGGCTTCGTCCACTGCTGGTTCTCTCCATCCTCAGACCGCGACCAGGACGGGTTCCCGGAGTGGGAACACCCCTTCCAGACCGGCCTGGATGACGCGCCCATTTTTCATCCCTGGATGGAAAACGCCCAGGGCGTCGACCCTGACGATGTCGAGAGTCCATCCCTGGCCGCCATGTTGTATCGTGAATGCGGTGCGCTGGCAAAAATGGCAGCGCTTCTAGATCGGCCGGAAGAAGCCGCCTGGCTTGGATTTCGCCAACAGGTCTTGGCAACAGAACTGGAAAGCAGTTGGTCGGAAACCCGGAATAGTTTTTCCTACCGCGACGCAGCCATTCAAGACAGCCCGGCGGGGGAGACTTTATTGAAAATTAGCAGCACCGGTACCTTCCCGGTTATGCAAAGTTTGGCCAGCCCTCGCCGCCTGCTGATCAGTTTTCGCCCGCATGACGAAATGACCCGTCAGAGTCTGTTAATCCTGCACGGGGATACCCCCGACGGTCCGGTCACCGAAGAAGTGACCCCACGCAACATTCACTGGCTGCATGGCACTGGTCGCTACACCAGCCGCCATCACTTCACCAGGCTTGTGGAGGTGGTTGCGCGCGCCATGCTCCCAGGCGATCGTTGTGAGATCGGCACCATTGACTTCACCAGTGAGGATATTTCACTTCTGGCGCCGTTATGGGCAGGAATGCCTGATCCGCAGCGTGCAGCACAAATGGTGGAGAACACCATCCTTAAACGTTATTTGCAACCGTTTGGACTGCCGGTTTGCCCGCCGGACCGCTGCGCGGGAGATGGAACAGCGACCGGGGGGGTCTGGCTGATCTGGAATCAACTGGTCGGTGAAGGAATGGTCGATTATGGTTACCGTAAAGAAGCTGCGGAGATTTTCACCCGCATCATGCAGGCAGTTATCACAGGCTTGAAGACCGACCATGCTTTCTGGTCAGCGTACAATGCAGGTACCGGACGCGGTCAGGGGGAACGCAATACGCTCAACGGTCTTGCGCCAGTCGGATTCCTATTGAAATTGCTCGGTTTGGTGCAAATTTCCCCAAATCGGGTAATTGTCGACGGATTGAATCCATTTTCACGCTCAATTACGGTACAATATCGAGGAACGAATGTTAATTTTTTTGGGGATCGCACGCAGGTTTCCTTCGCCAACGGGCAGACGATGTCTGTGCAGGGGGGTGGAATCCATGAGATTTCCCTTTCCTAAACACGAAAGGAGCGGCCTTAGATGAACGAACCGAACAATCCTTCCCTTGTTACGGATACCTGTTTGATCGTCGTCGTGCAAGCGCAGGATGCTGAAAGCGCCGAAAATGCGCTTGGCGAGCTTGGATTCCACGTGACCCGCCTGCCAAGCTTTGGCGGTTTTCTTGGGCGACGCAACGCCACGCTGCTAGTAGCTTTGCCAGGTCTTCGCCGGGGTGAAGCCCTCCGTTCCCTGGAAGAAAACTGCCGCCAGCGGGTGGAATATATTGCGGTTCCGCTTGAAAGTGCGCCGCTGCCGCTGCCTACCCCCACCCCGATCACGATCGGCGGCGCGACCATCTTCACCCTGGAAGTCGAGCATTACGAGGAGTTATAGCCATGAAACTGATCATTGCAATTGTCCGCGATGTTGACAGCGACCCAGTCTCGCATGCGCTCACCTCGGCAAGCTTCCGCGTTACGGGGGTGGCCTCCAGCGGCGGGTTCCTGCGCAGAGGCAGAACTACGCTGCTGATCGGCGTAGAGGATGAGCAGGTCGAATCGGCGCTGCAAACCATCCGCGGGGCAGTCTCACCCGAAAAAGACGAGAAAGAGAAACGGGCGGTCATTTTTGTGGTCAAGGTTGACCACTTTGACCATTTCTGACAGCGTGCGTGCCGTTTAGGATTTCCCTCCGTGGAGTTGGATACAAACGCGATCCGGATACCTGGATATTCAGGAACCCGTTGGCTATTCCTGACGTATATTGTTCTGGAGTATGATCCTATTTAATTACACCCTGGAGGAACAAAATGGATTTCGGCCTGGCTTTCTCGTTTGTATTCAAAGATCCCAACTGGTTAAAGAAAATTGCAATTATCAGCCTTGTGGCGCTTATTCCAATCCTTGGGCAAATCGTTGTTTTTGGCTGGGCGTTGCAAATCAGCAAACGGGTGATGAGTCACGACCCAAATCCCCTGCCGGACCTGGATTTTGGCGGCGATTTGACCCGCGGTTTCATGGGGATCGTCATCGGTTTCGTTTACACACTTCCGATCACGTTGTTTAGCGGCGTTATCTCGTTCTTTAGCGCGGTACTCGAAAATTCGGGCGGCGACGAAACAGCCGTGGCCCTCTTCAGCATTGTCTCCATTTGCTTAGGCCTATTCTCCTTTATTTTTGGGTTGATTGTCGGTTTACTTCTGCCGGCAGCCCTGACCCGCTACCTGGAAAAAGAATCGATCGGCGCAGCTTTCGATTTCATTGAAGTGTTTAAGAAGGTTCAGCTCAACCTTGGCACCTATTTCATTGTTTTGCTGGGCACGATTGTTGCCGGGTTTATCGCGCCACTGGGATTGATCGCCTGTGTAATCGGCGTGATGCTGACTTACACCTATTCTCTGGCTATCATGGGGCATTTCTATGGGCAGGCTCATCTGGAAGCCAACAAGGACAAAATGGTGGTGGAAATCCCGCCCGCGGCGTAAAAAGACAAGAAGGGGCGGCTCGCGAGTCGCCCCAGTTATAGGCTGTGCCGCGCATAACGTCCAGCAGTTATACAAGGGTGTGCTTTCCGCAGGACGCTGTGCGCAACGCACCAGCTATTTATTGCCTGCCCTTCTTTCAACCGCGCAGCGGCTGTAGGGGCGCGCAATGCGCGCCCGGTGTTCTGCGTCAGGCAGAGTTTCAGCATTTAACCAAGACGCAAATAACGCAAAGGACCTTGATCGCGGTTGTTGCATCTCCGCCCACACCCACAGGGTGCCCTGCGGGCAGGGCGCTCTGTGAGCGAGAGAAAACCGTGGCCGCGTCACGACGCCCTACACATTGCACTCGATCTGGAGACGGTGCGATCCGAGATCCGGCTTGTAGCGTAAACAACAGTTTGCAAGGACGAACTGAGGTTTGTTCTTAATTTATTCGTTCTCTTCGTGAAATTCTTCCACCTGGTAAATTTCGACCCTTACCGGATTACAGCGCCAGTAATCGCGCGGCGCACCCATCTTCTGACAGAGATGGTCGAGAAAGCTTTCGGGTTCAGGTAGCTGCTCCCACACCTGCGGCAGGAAGGTGGCTCGCCGGAAATGGTCGCGCAGCACCACTCCATCGATGCCCGGCCGCAAAGCTTGCAGTAATTCTTCGGGGGAGGTGTATTCCAGCGGCTGTGGTGTGGTCAGCCGTGAAATTTCGATCTCGATTTCATCCAACTCGCGTGGCGCAACGGGAGGAAAGCGGTAATCATCCAGCCCCGCCGCGACGGCATGCTCGCGCACGTCCTCAGCCAATGGCAGGCGGGCTTCAAGAGTACCGATACAACCGCGCAGTTGTCCATTTTTGGTCAGGGTGACAAAACTGGCGCCCTGCTCACGCAGCGTTGGCGGCAGGCTGTCCAGGTCAACCGGGGTAATCCTCTGACCGCGAACGCCCATTTCAAGCGCTTCGCGGGCTAATTTCAATAGTTTGTGTTTTTCTTCAGGTGTTAACCCACCCACGCTTAATTTACCCACCCAATTTATGATACAGCCGGTTATGGTAAACCAGCGGACTTCCCTCATTCGTGTGCTGGATGGCCGTTACCTGGGCAACGTAGAGCGTTGCTGTTTCAGTTGGATAACGATGAACCACCCGGCAATCCAGACTTACCAACCCGGCGCGCAGCAGCGGTACACCGCTGTCCAGCTCAAAGGTCTCCAACCCGGCAAAGCGATCTTCACCTGCTGGCGTCCGGCCGGCAAATCGGTCAGAAATGTCCGCCTGCCCGTCACTTAATATTGTAACTCCAAAGACCCCGGTTTGTTCCACCAGACTTTGCGTGCGGGTGCCGGCTGCCAGGGTGACGGTCACCAGCGGCGGCTCGAGGGAGATCGAGGTGAATGAATTAACCGTCATCCCGTGGATTTGTTCATCAAGCCGCGCGGTTACCACCGCCACGCCCGTAGTCCAATGGCGCATGGCATGCCGCACCATTTCTGCAGTAACCTGCATGTTATCCTCCAATGGGTTTCACAATCGGCGATCCGGGCTGGCAACCAACTTGCATCTTCCCTTACAGCCCGTTACACTTATACTTTCACGCTTAGCATCCGTCAAGAGCCGGTTTCGGATTTCCAAATCGGGTAAATGCCAGCGCTGGCTTCAGTCAGTCGATTAAATACACCTGAAATGAAGTCAAACGATGGGGTTGAGGTGTAAAATGAAGGTTGCGCCGTTGATTATCCTATGCGAATTCGAGACAAGTACTTGCCCAATAAGGTCTAATTAAGTTACTATCATACAACCCATGAGCGAAAACAGCCTGCCCAACCCCACCCCTGGTAACAAACCGAAGAACAATTCTGCTTTTAGCGCTCTCTCCACCATTCTGACGGTTGCGCTGGTATTGGCCACGCTCTTTACCTTGTGGACGCCTGCCAATTTGTTTTCGAACCAGATGTTGGATAATTTTTTCCAGGCCTGGCAGGCCAACCCGACATTAACCATCCCAACCGGAACCCCCTCTCCCCGGCCGCGCATCGGTATTGTCGCCGGCCATTGGGGAAATGATTCTGGGGCAGTCTGCACCGACGGATTGACCGAGATGTCGGTCAATCTGGAAATTGCCACTCGCGTCCAGCAGCTGTTGTTAGCTGAGGGCTACGAGGTTGACCTGCTGCAAGAGTTCGACGAAAAACTATACGAGTACCAGGCGTTGGCATTGGTTTCCATCCACAACGATTCCTGCAATTATGTAAACGACGAAGCTACTGGCTTTAAGGTCGCTGCAGCAGCATCCAGCGCCTACCCGGAAAAAGCTGACCGGCTGGCTGCCTGCCTGACCGACCGCTACGCCAAGACAACCGGTATGAGTTACCATGCTTACACGGTCACCGATGATATGACTCAGTACCACACCTTCCGGGAAATCAACACCAACACTACCGCTGCCATTATCGAGACCGGCTTTTTGAATTTGGACCGGCGCATCTTAACTGAGCAGCCGGATCTGGTAGCACAAGGCATTACCAACGGCGTTTTGTGCTACATAAAAAATGAGCCCGTTCCATGACGGATACCCCTGCGAACGAATCCGGACATTCACAGGCCATACAAGCCCTCAGGCTTGCCAAGCAGGCTATTCATGAAGGCCGCCGGGAAGTAGCTTTTCAGCACGCCAAACTTGCTTCCGAGCTGGCTCCCGGCTTGGAAGAACCGTGGTTGATTCTCGGCGCTTTGGCTAACCCGGTTGAAAGCGTCTATTACCTGCGGAAGGCCCTGGCCATCAACCCGATCAGCGAACCTGCCCGCAAGGGGATGCACTGGGCTGTACAGCGCATGCGGGCGCAAACTGGAGAATTGCCAGCTGGAGGCCAATCCGCAAAAGCTGAGGCCACTGCTGGCACTGTTTCCCGTTCAGTTCGCCCAGCCCCCCCTATCCGCGCTCGCAGCGTGTCAAAAAAGACAAAATCAGCACGCTCCTGGCTTGTCCCGGTGACCGCTGGCTTCTTGCTTTTTTGCGTGGCAATGGCTGCCTGGCTGGCTGTTCCTACCCTTCAATCCCAAAAAAATGGTGGACCTTACGCAGCCAGACCGGTAGGAGCGCTGTTCAAGCCGTCGCTTACGCCGTCAGTCACCCCAACGCCGACGCCCACCAATACACCGACCGCCACGCCAACCTTCACCCCAACCGCAACCCCGACGGAGACACCCACCGAGACGCCGACCGCCACGCCAACCGACACCCCTCCCCCTCGGTCAACTTCGACCCCTGTAGTCTATAATGACATTCCAAATGAGGTCGCCAGTGACGAGTTTTGGGTCGATGTAGATCTGAGCGAGCAAATGGTGTATGCCTACGAAGGCGACAACTTGCTGAACAGCTTCCTGGTATCAACCGGCACAGCCGCCCACCCGACCGTTGTTGGCCAATTCCGCATCTGGATTATGCTGCGCTACACGGATATGTCCGGGCCCGGCTACTACCTGCCCGATGTCCCTTACACCATGTATTTCTATGAGGGGTATGGGCTGCATGGAACCTATTGGCACAGCAATTTTGGCACGCCCATGAGTCACGGTTGTGTCAACCTGCGCATTGAAGACGCTGGCTGGATTTTCGCCCGGGCGTCGGTCGGCACCCTGGTTAACGTGCATTATTAAGCCCATGGATGGATTGCTCTCGTCGTATCTAAAATCTCTCTCGCGGCGGGAATTTCTCAAATTTTCCGGCTCAGCCCTATTAGGCTTGTTTACGCTGCCATTTTCCAATCAGAGTTTGCGTTTAAACCAGCTAAGGACTGCCCAGGGCTACACTCTACCGTACGGGCGAGTCACCGCGATAAAAATAGACGGCTATGATAGACCATCATTCAGGGCTGAGTTGAAGCAATCGTATTGGGAAAATCTGGTGATGCCAATCACCGGGATGGCCCTCGGCGATGAAGAGTCTGGCCATAACCGGGTATGGTACCAGTTCAATAACGAAAGTTACGTTCACTCCGGCGATGTTCAACCGGTTGATATTCAAACCAACCCCATCATTGATCCAATTTTGCCAGAAGGACAATTAGCGGTCGTCACCGTTCCCTTTACCGACACGGTCTGGTCTTTGCGCCAGCAGGAATTTCTGGCTTACAGGTTGTACTATGCCACTACCCACTGGGTGTACGAGACCGTCCAGGACCGCCAAGGCGTGACATGGTATCGCATCGACGACGATAAATGGAAGGTCAAGCATTATGTCAATGCCACGCATTTGCACTTGATCACTGCGGATGAAGTGGCTCCACTCTCACCGGAGGTCCCGGCGGAGGAAAAACGGCTGGAAATTCATTTGCCCGAGCAAGTGGTCATTGCTTATGAATATAACCAACCGGTATGGATGGCGCGCACCGCTACCGGGGCTCGCTTCCGCGACGGCGATTACCGTACTCCGACCGGCACTTACATTACCAACCGCAAACGTCCCTCGCGTCACATGGCTGCTGGCGATGGAGCGGATGCCAATGGTTATGACCTCCCAGGCGTGCCTTGGGTAAGTTACTTAATGGAAAATGGAATTTCTTTTCACGGCACCTACTGGCACAACAATTTTGGCCGGCCGCGCAGTCACGGGTGTGTCAATCTCTCGCCGCAGCACGCCTTGTGGGTTTACCGTTGGACCAACCCGGTCGTCTCACTGACCACAATGACGGCCATCGAAAAAAACGGTACAATGGTGGAAGTTATCGATCAGCCGATGGCTGATTGAGACAAAGGTTTGTTACCGTCGCTGCGATCGATTCGAATTGTCTCCGTTGAAAGGAGAGGGTTGATGCCAGAGTCTCTTTTTGCCGGTTTGGTAATGGATGAAAACGACCAGGTGGTTGATGTCGCCCACATTGGGAATGAGGCCATGTATGTAGTCAACGACGCTGGTTTTCACCGACATATCCCGTCGGAATATGTCGATCGCCAGGTTCTGGCGCTGATGAAAGACCAGATCACCGGGCATGAAGATTTGATCAGCGAACAGACGGCTAAAATGCTCGGCCAGGATGATATTTTCTCGCGCGCCATTATAGATAATCAGCTTAAAAATATCGATCAACAGTTGGAACAGTTGCTCAAAACCGGAATTCCTGAAGCAGGTCGCGCCTATATGGGGATGATGGGCTTCAAAGTAGTGATCAATTTCCACGGTGATGTCATCCGTTTGGATCAACCGAGTACCGCCAGCGATGAAGGCGACGAATAACAAAACCGAATGAGAAACGGGTATGATGGCAACTGATTTCGTTGTTGACGTGAATGAGGTGGACTTCGAGTACGAGGTGATCTCGTTTTCGAATAATACGCCGGTAGTGGTCGATTTTTGGGCTGAATGGTGCCGGCCCTGCAAACCGTTAACCGCCATCCTCGAACGGCTGGTTCATGAAGCTCAGGGCGGGTTTCGTCTGGCGCGCGTGAATTCCGACCAAAATCCAAATTTAGCCTTGCGCTTCGGCGTCCGCAGTCTGCCAACTGTGAAAGCGTTCAGCGGCGGCCAGGTCGTAGCTGAATTTGTTGGCGCGCAACCTGAAGATCGCGTACGAGAGTTTTTAGATCATGTCGAACCGCCCAGCCCGGCTGCGTTGCTGATCGAAAAAGCATCCAGCCTGATTGCTTCAGAGCAGTGGGCGCAGGCTGAAATTATATTCCGCGAAGCGTTGGACGCTGACCCGAACAACCCGAACGGCCTGCTCGGGTTGGCAAAGACCCTGCTGGCTCAGGGCAAAAGCCATGAAGCGCTGGCACTGGTGACCTCCTTCCCTGCCAGCCGCCGTTACGCTCAGGTCATGACCCTGCTTCCGCTGGCCGAAGAAATGGATCAATTGCGCCGGCACACCATTGGCGCTGAAGATAATGAACAAAGCGCGGCATACTGGAATGCGATCCGACTGGTGGCCCGCGGTAAAATCACGTCCGCGCTGGATGGGCTATTGGATGTGTTGCGTTTGGACAAGCATGATTCGAAGTCCAGAAAAGTCATTCTTGCGCTGCTGGAGCTGCTCGGCGACGACAATCCCCTCACCCGCGAATACCGCAAAGAACTGTCGGCGATTTTGTTTTGAGGTTGATCTTCGTGCGATGCACCTTTCAGGTGCGTTGCAAGTGAATTAAAGGTTGTTTTGTGTGATGCACGTGGTTTCAAAGTGCGGGTGCATCGCTCCCAGGTAATGGCTCACCGGGCGTGTACTCCTGCCAGGAGCAACGCACCCGAGATAATAAACCTTTACTGTTTCAATTCCAGCAAAGCCCAGGTGGTGGGATCACGGAAATCACGGTTCAATACGCTGGACATCACGCTTTGCTGAATATTCTGGCTCTCACTGTCATTATCATTCAGTGATAGTGCAAAGCCAAACTGTTTGCCGCTTGTCGGTGAAACACCCAGCACGCTCCATGGGATGGCAATTTCTGTGCGGATAATACCGGCATTATAGACCGCGGCAATTTTGACCGTAGCTCGCGGACCTGCGACATTCGATGGATAGTACAGGTAGGTCTCTTTCACGCCAGTGACGCCCCCCTTACCTGCTGAAAAGACCAGCTGGTAGTCATCGCTGTTGAGTTCATTCGAATTTACATCGCCAACCAAGTCAACATCAAACAGCAGTTCGATTGAATCCCCTTTGAAAATATTAACGTCGGTCGCGTTCTGAACATATTTCTCGTCGTAAACTTTGGTTGCCAGGTAGAGATAGGTGTTGTCCCAGCCAACCCGGAAGGAACCTTCCAGATCCGCCTTGTCCGCCACATTTTCTTTACCAAACACGATGAACTTGGCGGAGTATGCGGTATTGGTCCATTCATCCCATGGGCCATCAAGGACCGGGGGGGTGGTCATGAAATCGGCGGTGAATTTACCCGCCGGGCGTGGTTCGGTGGTAGGCATAGGAGTAGTAGTAACAAGCGGCAAAGGAGTGATCGCGCTGGTCGGGCTGGCTGCTGGGAGTTGTGGGTTGTCAGTGCCTGGCACAGTAGTCGCCGTGATATCCGGTGCTACGGGGGTGGATATGCCAGGCGCTTTCGTGACAATACTGAAAAGAGCCGTCATGGTCATATTAGGCGTCGGTACGGAGGAGGTCGGTTGAGCATCGCGACCGGGAAGGTTGCATGCCAGAATAGCGCCAATCAAAATGAGCGAAACAAATCCCAAACGTTTGGCTGCTTTGTGCTTCATACCCGTCCTCCTGTTCAAACGCGGCTTTTCGCGTCCGCCGCCCCTGATCTTCCGAAATAATTTCAATCACCGCTATAATCATTTTAATGATTTATACCATCGGTTGGAAGACACTAGGAATTTTGAAATCCATATGTTAACGCTGTCTGACCTTGAAGTGCGGGTAGTCGCCTTCACCCTGCAAAACAATCAGTTGCAAGTATTGCTCCATCCCATCAGCGACCACGAGCTGTGGATACTGCCTGGCTGCAGCTTGTTCGAAAATGCTGACCTGGAAAGCGCTGCTGCAAACTGTGTTGAAGGGTTGACCGGTTTAAAAGAAGTTTTTCTCGAACAGCTTTATACCTACAGCGGCCCGGGTCGCCATCTGCAAGGGCGGGTGGTCTCCGTAGTTTATTTTGCGCTCCTGGCAGCCGATTCGCTTTCCCAGGCACGGATTGAGCAGGTTCAGGCAGCCTGGCAGCCGGTTGGTGATCTGCCGGCGTTAGCGGACTACCATGCTGAAATCCTGACCTATGCAATCCGCCGCCTGCGCTACAAAATAGAATACTCGGCAGTCGGATTCGAGCTGTTGCCAGAAGTCTTTACCTTGAGTGAATTGCAGCACACGTATGAGCTGATTCTGGGGGAGCATCTCGACAAGCGCAATTTCAGACGCCGCATTTTGGAGGCAGGGATCATCGAACCGACCCCTGAACGGCGCTCTGGCGAAGGGCGACCTGCACAGCTCTATCGTTACCGCGCAGACGCCGTCGCCGAGGTCAAAGCCCGCCGGTTGTTTCCGTGAGATGCTCGCTAGAAAAAATATTTGTCATCCGACCACCTTATCGAATTGTGCTCGATGTAATCCCAGATATTTTTGAAATCAATTTCCTCACGAATAATATGGTCATGGAACGATTTCTGACAAACAATCAGATGTAAATTTATTGTATGGATTTTGTTTGACACTCCTGATTTATACAATCCCAAAATTGCCGAATGGTCAAGATCATTCCCCAACAATTTCGCATAAAAGATTATTCCGATTTACTGTACTGATAGTTACAAAATAGGCCCCGCTTTGGCTGTAATCAAAATGCTGCAAGCGATGGGGTAAATTCATTTTGTGGAAGCTATTCGGAACGGTCCCTCCCGCTCTGCTCGCTCGCAGAGTGCCCTGCCTACAGGGCACCCTGTGGGTGTGGGCGGGGATGCAACAACCGCGATCAAGATCGTTCCCTACTTTGCAATAGGCTGGCAGGTCGGGCAAAAATACACATTCCCGCCAAAATATGTCTGCCGAATAACAGTATGCGGCTAGATCGCCCGAGAAAAAGGCAAATTTATGCGAAGAGGTATTAGCCTCCACCTTTACGATGGTCTTGCCAACAATTGTTCGAGTTAATTGGCCAAAAATAACTTTAGCTTCCGGCAGTTCGAGCATTTGTCACGTCCCCAGGTTGGGACCCTTATGACACAGAGAACTTACCGGGAAATTTAATTGTGAAGGTACTTATAAAAAAATATTCTCAGTGCATACTTTAAATTTGCTTCCACGCCGCAGCCAGTGAATAATGAATTGCAATAATGATGGCTGCAATTACCGCCAGCGAAGTTTTTTGAAGCTGCCATAACATGCCCACGCCAATGGTCATGATGATTAACTTGATAATCAGCAACCATGGCAACTTAAGTCGGTGAGTTGCGCGAGGGGCTAGAAAATATCCCCAAATTATCGCTACGACTGCGGGGAATGTTATTGCAAGAGCAATTCTCAGCACCAGCGGGGCATTGGTTGAAAGCAGGTGATAGCCAAAATATCCATAGATGGCTAACATTGCCATTTCAAGAAGGAATGCAATTCCTAAATTACTCATTTTCATAATTTATCCCCGTCAATCGGGTAATCAGATAACAGGATCGGCTTAGTTCTTGTTCATCAACGCGATGCACTCGACATGGTACGTTTGCGGGAACAAATCAAACGGGGTAACCTGTTTCAAGTTGTACCCCCTGGCAACCAGCCGCTTGACATCTCGCGCCAAGGTAGCCGGATCGCAGGAGACATAGGCAATGGTTTGCGGCTGCAAATGGATCAACGCGTCCAGCGCTGTCCGCTCCATGCCGGATCGCGGCGGATCGACCACCGCAATGTCCGGCTGGACGTTCAACCCGGGCAATATTTCTTCCGCCGCCCCAACGTATAGCTCGACGTTGTCGAACTCGTCCAGGTTAACCGCGAAATCGTCGCAGGCCGACTCGGATAATTCAACCCCGATGCAGCGCTTGACCCGCGATGCGAGGAAGGCCGAAAACAGTCCTACTCCGCAGTACACGTCGAGTACGGTGTTATTCTTGTCCAGTTCGAGAACATTCAACACATGGTTGACCATGGCCTCGGCTTGGGTTGTATTAACTTGAAAAAACGACTCGGCTGAGACCTTGAAGACTCGCTCATTAATTTTCATCAACAAATAATCGTCGCCGGCCAGAATCAGTTTTCCTGCCGGGCTGAGATGAACGGCTGACAGCGGGAAATCCACGCTGAACTCGGGAGCCGCCAGATCGGAGCTTTCCAGCGCCAGCAGTGCTTCATCCTCAGCGCCCAGACGCAGGTCAATTCGTTCGATCCCCGGCAGCGGTTCCAGATCCAGCTGCGGCCAGATTTGATTGAGCGTATCCTCAGGCAGGTGGCACTCGCTGATCGGCACCACCCGGTGCGTTCCCCAACCCTGGTAGCCAATTTTTCCCTCCGGTGTGATATGAAACTGGACGGTATTGCGGTAGTTCCAGGCCGCCGGGGAAGGCACTACTTCCGCCACCGGCGGGTTGGTAATGCCGCCAATGCGTTCGAGCTGATCGCGTACCACCCTGCCTTTAATTTTTAATTGTGTCGCATAATCAGTGTGCTGGTAATGGCAGCCGCCGCACACGCCGTAATGCGCACAGCGCGGAGCAATTCTTTCTGCCGCAGGCCGCACCACTTCCAATAACCGGGCGCGGGCAAAACCGCGCTTCTCTTCCACCAGTTCCACCCGCACCTGCTCGCCGGGCAAGGTATAGGGAACAAAGACCGCCCGACCATCAGGCAGGCGGCCAATGCACTCTCCACCGTAAACCGGTACTGTGACTTCGACCAGTATGGGTTGTTTTGTTTCGCTCATGGGGTGGTGATCCGCTTTCAGTGGATGCCTACCCGCGGGATTATATCATGTGCACCCAGATGTAATCTTCCAGGCTCTGGATGGTGGAATCCTTTTCGGACATGATCTGCCGGATCACATCACCTATCGAAATCACGCCGACCAATTTGCCATCTTCCAACACCGGCAGGTGGCGGAAGCGCTTGGCAGTCATCATGGCCATGCAAGATTCGACTGACTGGTCGGGGGTCACGTAATAAACCCCGCGCACCATCAAGTCACCTACCGGCGTGCCAAGATTGACTTCCGGCAGGAGCGCTTTGCGGGCAAAGTCGCGCTCGGAAAAAATACCTACAATTTTTCCGGCCTCTACGACCAACACCGCGCCAATCTGTTGTTCGGCCAGCAATTTCAGGGCATCAGACACGGTCGAAGTCGGGGTGACATACCAGACCTGTGTGAATTTTGCTTTGAGCAAGTCTTTTACCGTAGCCATCGGAAATCCTTTCTCAATCACTCGTCTGATCCGTGATTAACCGCTGTAATCCCGCCCGAGAATGTAATTCTCGAGCCCCAGGATAGTGGTCTCTTTGTCGGACATGATCTGTTTGACCACATCACCAATGCTGATAAGCCCCACCAACCGCTCGTTGTCCATGACCGGCAGATGACGGATTTTCTTGGAGGTCATTAATGCCATCACCTCTTCGACAGTTTGGACCGGGCTCACATAATATACAGAATGGGTCATCAAGCTATGGATTGGCTCTTCCAGGAGCATGGAACCCTTTCGGGAAGCATGGCGGGCATAATCCCGTTCGGAGAAAATCCCGACGATCTTCTGGTTTTCCATCACAAGAACAGCCCCAATGTTCTTCTCCCCCATCAACTGCAAGGTCTCCCTCACGGTACTGTCTGCCTGGACTGACCAGACATCCTTCCCCTTATGGAGTAACAAGTTGTTCACCGTCGCCATCGGCTTGTTCCTTTCAATTTATTTTTCGGAAAATAACAAATGGAAAATCGGTCGGTTGCCCCAGGTGAGCCAGACATATATTCCTACAAATAAAGATGCAATGCGTTTGGAAAGTACCAGTGACTACCTTCATTATCGCAAAAAGCGCTGGATTGTCAAGTTTGAGGACATTCTTTGTCGGGTTATTTTAAAATCACCCGAAAATAGGCTGAAACTTAGATACCTTTAATGTATAATGTCAACTAAGGTGGGTATGAATATCGTTTAGATAAATAATTATGCGCGATGATAAAGGAGATACGCAATGAAAAGAATTATCTCTGGAAGTCTCCTTATCCTGATATTGGTTTTAATCCTCGGGCTGCTGGTGAACAACGGCTACGCTTCACCGGATGTAGAAATCATTCGGGGAGCCCAACTTTATGATGATTGGGCGAAGCTCATTTCACCGGCGCTAACCCTTACAGGTAATCATCCAATCTGGGACCGGCAGGATACCGCCACCATGAGTGGTGTGGACACCTGGCGCTGCGTCTCCTGTCACGGCTGGGATTACAAAGGCAACGAAGGTGCTTTCCGATCCGGTCCGAATTACACCGGCTTCCCGGGGATCTATGCCGCCCGCGAGATGGACCCCAGTGAGCTGGAAGGCACCCTTGCCGGGGTAAATGATGAACTGCATAATTTCAGCCCCTACCTCGGCGAAAGCGACCTGCAGGCGATGGTTGTATTCATCCAAAATGGCTTGATTGATGATAATGAGTACATCGATCCAGTCAGCCTGAAAGTCCTAGGCGGCGACCTGGCCAATGGCCAGGCGTTATATTCAAGCACCTGCGCGCAATGCCACGGTGAGGACGGCCGCCAAATCCAGTTCCGCTACGAAGGACAGGATATCAACCTGGGTAAGCTGGCCGGGCAGGATCCCTGGCGCTTCCTGCACCGCACGCGTTTTGGCACTGCCCGGGCGCCTGAAATGGTCGTCGGCGCCAGCCTTGGCTGGACTGCACAAGAAGGGCGCGACGTTCTTTTATACGCTCAAACACTGCCAACCGGTTTGGAGTTGGAGAATACCCCCTCGATTGGTGAACAAACCCCCGGCAGCGGCGAACAACCGGGTGGACCGGCTTCAAACGTTTTTACCGGCATTTTGACAGCCCTGGGCGCCATAGCGACTGGGCTTGGTTTTGCCATCATACTGGGTGCGCTGCTCATTGGAATCATCTTACTGATTGTCTGGTTCCTGCGCGGTCGTAAATAACACTGAAGAACAGCGTAAAGGAGACGAGCATGAAGCTTAAGAAACCCTGGTGGAATCAGCCCGGCATGCAAATAGCCACGGTTTTGGTGACGTTGATTATCGTAGGTGGAATCGTGGGGGGAATTTTCTTGACTCAAACATCGCCCGAGCAACCGATTGCCTTCCCCCATAACCGGCATGTTGGCATTGGAGCTTCCTGCCTGTATTGTCACACAGGCGCAACCCTTGGACCAAGTGCAGGGTTGCCAGGTATCGAAAAATGCTGGGGCTGCCACCAGCAAGTCCAGAAGCAATCGCCTGAACTGACGAAACTGGCCGGGTATGTCGAACGCAATGAAGCGATCCCCTGGGTACCGGTAGCGATTCAACCGGATTTTGTACATTTCAAACACAGTCTGCACGTGAACGCTGGCCTGCAATGCTCAGCCTGCCATGGTGACCTGACCAAGATGACGGTGGCCGAACCGCAAAAGGGGCAAAATATGGGCTGGTGCTTACAGTGCCATAAAAATTCTGCACCTGAGCAGTGGACGAAACTCTCCGACTGCGCGACCTGCCATTATTGATTCATAGAGAGGAAGCAGTATGAGCGACAAGATCACTCGCCGAAATTTCCTGAAAATAGCCGGAGCTGGCGCCGCGATCTCAGCGGTTTTGACCGGCTGCGGACCGATGTCGCGCTATATCGTCCGCCGCCCGTACACGGAAATGCCCGAGTATAACCAGACGGGATTGAATACCTATTATGCCTCCACCTGTCGCGAATGCGCTGCAGGCTGTGGTATCATCGTGCGCACCAAAGAAGGCCGCGCCATCACCATTGAGGGTAACCCGCAGCACCCGCTCAATCGCGGACGGCTGTGCGCCCGCGGCATCACCGCCCAGCAAGGCCTGTACAACCCGGACCGGGTGTTTGGACCTATTTTTCAAGCCCGTGGGGACACAGGCCGCCAGGCACGAACCACCTGGGACGAAGCGATTCCGGTAGTGAGCGAAGCACTCAAAAGCCCGGCCGGGCAGATCGCGTTCTTGCTGGGAACTGCTCCTGACCACCTGTTCGACCTGGTGACCGAATGGACTCGTTCCATCGGCGCTCCGGCGCCGCTGCGTTATTCAGCTCTGGCTTCCTTCGAAGGCCGTTCCACGCTTCAGGAAGCAGCAAATCGGACGTTCGGCAAACCTGCCCTACCGTACTTTGACCTGGCCAATGCCGAAGTGGTCTTTTCCTTTGGCGCCAACTTCCTCGAAACCTGGCTTTCCCCGGTCTCTTATTCGGCGGCTTATGGGGATATGCGGCAAGCGCGCCCGACCCGGCGCGGTTACCTGGTGGCCTTCGAAGCGCGCCAATCGCTTACCGCCGGTAACGCTGACGAATGGATCCCCATCAAACCCGGCAGTGAGGGGCTGGTGGCGCTCGCGCTGGCCCGCCTGGTCGCAGAAGCCCGTGGGGAGGCCGCTCCCGCTGCTGCCCGTTCAATCGATCCGGCGGCTGCGGCAGAAGCGGCTGGCATCGAACCAGCCAAACTGACCGACCTGGCGCGCCTGTTCGCTGCCAGCGAGCATTCGCTTGCCATTCCCGGCGGCGGCGCAATCGGCCAACATGAAGGACTGGCAATCGCTCAGGCTATCCTGCAATTAAACGTACAGGTGAACAACCTGGGGCTTCCCGGCGGTGTTTACCTGACCAATACAGAACAACCAACCACTTCTTTGGCAGAAGTTTACAACCTGGTCCAGAAAATGAACAACAGCCAGGTGAAGGTTCTCTTTATCCACGGCGCCAACCCGGTTTTTGAGCTCCCCAAAGTGCTCGGGTTTGAAGAAGCTCTGGCAAAGGTTCCGCTGGTGATCTCTTTCGCGACCTTTCCGGATGAAACCGCCATGCTGAGCGATTACGTTCTGCCCGATCATTCCCCGCTCGAATCTTTCGGGTACCAGCGCATGCTGGCGGCTGCCGACCGACCGGTGTACTCCTCCATCCAGCCCGTGGTCGCTCCGCTCTACGATACCCGCGCGACCGCCGATGTGCTGCTGACTGCCGCTGCAGCGGCTGGATCGCCTCTGCCATATACCGATGAAGTCGATTTTGTTCAACAAATGATTGTTCCGCTCATCAGCGCAGGCGGCTTCTACACTGCACCTGAAATTCAGACCTTCTGGAGCCGTTGGCTGCAATATGGAGGCTGGTGGGTCACCGAACAGGCATTGGACACGGATATTTCCGCGGCTTCTGAAAGACCCGCTGCGTTCAGCGGCCCGGCTACGCTGGAAGAGGACAAGCAGTTCTATCTGGTTGTTTTCCCGACACAGCTGGGTGATGGCGCCGGCGCCAACCGCCCGTGGCTGCAGGAAATGCCCGATCCCATGACCACCCTTACCTGGAATACCTGGGTTGAGATCAATCCAGAGACAGCCGACAAGCTTGGCATCCACGATGACGATGTGGTGCGGGTCACCACCCCTTACGGCGCGCTGGAAGCCTCGGTTTACCGCTACCCGGCCATCCGCCCGGATACCATTGCCATCCCCTTTGGGCAGGGTCACACCGCCCTGGGGCGCTGGGCAGAAGGCCGCGGGGCAAACCCGGCAGCCTTGTTGCCGGCCGCAGTCAATGAAGCGGGTGACCTGGCCTATAACGACGTTGTTGCCAGTATTGCGCTGACCGGCAAACGCCGGCCGCTGGCCCGGGTGGAAAGCCGTGAAGGGGTCTATGGTGAACATTAATGTTACGCACAACGCAAAAGGAGACTGAGCCATGGCTGAAGTGAGCAAAGGAATTGCCGAGAAGTGGGGGCTGGTGGTGGATCAGGACCGTTGTACCGGCTGCAATGCCTGTGTGGTGGCCTGTTCGATGGAAAATAATGTCCCCTTTACCGGTGAAGATAATGTGGCTTTTGGCCGGGGAACCTACTGGATTTACAACAAGCGCATGTGGGAGGGGAATTACCCCGAAGTGGCGCCTGCCTTCCAGCCTGTGATGTGCCAGCAGTGCGGCAGCGCGCCTTGTGAGCCGGTCTGCCCCACATTTGCCGCGGTGCACAGCGAGGAAGAACAAATCAATCTGCAAATTTACAACCGCTGCATTGGTACGCGATATTGCGCCAATAACTGCCCCTACCATGCCCGCCAGTTCAACTTCGAGGATCCCAACATCCCCGAACCGATGAATTCGTACCTGAACCCAGATGTGACCGTCCGGCGGCGCGGTGTGATGGAAAAATGCACCTTCTGCGTGCAACGCATCGTGGCTGGCCGGCAGACCGCATCCGCCGAAGATCGCTCGCTGCGCGACGGTGAGGTAATGCCGGCCTGCGTGGCTGCCTGCCCATCGGGCGCCCTGGTGTTTGGCGACCTGTCCGACCCCAACAGCCGGGTCAGCCAAATGGCGCAGAACGAACGCCAGTACAAGCTCATGGATGAACTCGGTACCCGGCCAAAGGTTACCTATCTCAAGGGAGGTGGACGCAATGGCGGCTGAGACGAAACTTTTTGGCAAACTGAAAACGACCGAGCAGGAGCACGAAGACCCGAAAGAACAGCTCATGTTCGATCCCCGCCCGCGCGAGGAGTTGAACCGCATGGTAATGGAGATGATGACTACCACGACCCGAAAATTCTGGTTGTGGGCCATCGGTCTGGGTGCGGGGGTGGCCGTGCTGCTCTTTGGCGCCTGGGGTTACATGATCAGCACCGGTATGTGGGTCACCGGGCTGCGCCGGCCCATTTACTGGGGCGTGTTCATCGTCACCTTCGTGTTTTGGATCGGCATCAGTCACGCCGGTACCTTCGTTTCGGCCATTTTGCGGGTGTTCAAGTCGGAATTCCGCCGGCCGTTTACCCGCGCCGCCGAACTCATGACCACCTTCGGCCTGGCAGCCGGCGCGCTCTACCCGCTCATCCACCTGGGGCGCGTCTGGGTGTTTTATTTTATGGTGCCCTACCCGAACGCCCGCTGGCTTTGGCCTAACTTCCGTTCCCCGCTGGTTTGGGACCTGCTGGCAATCACCACTTACCTGCTCAGCAGTACCATTTACCTGTACCTGCCGCTGGTGCCAGACCTGGCCATGGCGCGCGACCGCACAACTGGTCTTCGCCATACCGCCTACAAAATCCTGGCGCTTGGCTGGCGCGGCACCGAAGCTGAATGGTTCCGCTTGAAAAAAGCCATTCAAATTTTCGCCTTTGCCATCATCCCGGTGATGTTCTCGGTACACACCATCGTGTCGTGGGATTTTGCCGTAAGTCAGGTAGCCGGGTGGCATTCCACCATCTTCGGCCCCTACTTCATCATTGGCGCTATTCTTTCGGGTGTCTCGGCAGTGGTGACCATCCTCTATGTGCTGCGGTCCACGCTCAAACACATGGACTACTTCCTGCGGCCCGAGCATTTTGACGCTCTGGGCAAACTGATCCTGGTCTTCTCCATGTCCTGGGCGTACTTCTTCTTCAACGATTACCTGCTCGGCTGGTACGGCGGTGAGGCTGCGGTGCGGCAAATTCTGACATTGCATGCCAGCGGCCCGGCCGCCTGGGTATGGTACACGATGTTGATCTGCAACATTGTCATCCCCTGGCTGACGCTGTGGAACCGGAAAATCCGCCGCACCCCCTGGTTGATGTTCATCATCACCCTGCTGATCAATGTTGGGATGTACCTGGAACGCTATACCATCATCCCCCTGACCCTCGGCCATCAGCGAACCCCCTTCGATTGGGGCGTTTACACGCCGCAGCCGGTTGAAATCAGCATCGTGCTGGGCACTTTCTGCCTGTTCACTTTCCTCTACCTGATCATGTCGCGCCTGATACCACTGGTGCCGGTGTGGGAGGTACAGGAAGGCCAGGTGGCTCATACCCTGCGTAAAGTCGGCAAGGCTGAAGTGCCTTCCGTCACCGAGTTGGATTAGGAAAGGAGCGCAGCATGTACACCAAAGTTGTCCATATGGCGCTTTTCAAGGAAGAACAGTTGGATCACGCCGCAGAATCCATTGCCCGCCTGCGCTCGTTGGGCGTCTCGGACCGGGACATCTCGGTGATATCCGGCATCCCCTTCTCCGAGAAAATCCTCGACCGGCCGATGAATTGGACTAATGTCGGGCGGATTGGAATAGCTGGAGCGATTCTTGGCTTTATCACTGCACTGCTGCTCAATTTCGGCACGCCGTTTCTCTACCCGCTGCGGGTGGCGGATATGCCCATTTTCTTCCCCATTCCTACCTCGATCGTGGTCACCTTCGAACTGGTCATGCTGGGACTGCTCATCAGCACGTTCATCGGGGTTTTCGTCGAGACCATTTCGCCATCCTATGGCCCGCAGGGTTATCACCCAAAGGTCAGCGACGGGCATATTGCGGTGCTCTTTAGCGGCCCGATGGATTTGGACCAGCAGTTCCATTCCACCTTTGCAGAATTAGGCGCAACGCTGGAGCATGACGTCGAGGAGGAGAAGTTATGGCTATAGTAAAACGCCTGATTATTGTTCTGTTGATCCTGGCCAGCCCGTTGGCGGTGGGGCTGCTCTTTACGTACGATGTGATCAAAATCGACTGGGTCAGCTTCATGGAAATCCAACCGAACTACCGGCCCATGGAGGATCCGCTGCCGTTACCGGCGCGTTCCATTCCGATTCAGGGCGCAGCTTACATCCGTGAACTGGGCGTTCCGGTCAACCCGGTTTCGGCTGACGAAGCTTCGCTGGCGCGCGGCAAAGCTTCTTATGATACCGCTTGCGCGTTATGCCACGGGCCAACAGGCGGCGGCGACGGCGCTTTCGCTGGCTTTTTAGCCAAGTTCCCACCAGCCAACCTGGTTAAACCGGATGCGAATGCCCGGTCGATTTCCGATGGCGCGATTTTCATGACCCTCACCGATGGCATCGAGGGACGCATGCCGCCGCTGCGCGACAACCTGCCGACAGCCGATATGCGCTGGGATGTGGTCAATTACGTGCGTTTCCTGCAATCCAGCGCAGAATAATGAATGGCGCGCAGTGCGCGCCGCTACGGGTGGTTTGGAAATTCCAAAAAACTGCCCCCAGGGCAGCGGTAAGGGACGGGGTGGACCCGTCCCTGTCTTTTTGCCACACCCTGGAGGTGAGCGGCAGGGGCCGCCCCGTTGAGAAGATGAAACGCTCACCAGGGATGGCGGGTATTTTTTTGTTGCCTGGACAGTTTGTTAAGGTACAGAGGGAAAAAGGGATATTCGTTTCAAAAAACGAATAATAACAGACAGGCGATTTTAAGGTTAATTGGCCTATATGCGGAGTGGTTTGAGTGCATGACCAGCACCGCTGGGGGTTTTGCTTATTCGTATTCGTTTTTTTCAAAACGAATAGAAACGAATAGGCAGTGGAAAGAATAGTAAATATGTTCTATTATAACATGGATGTCAAGGAGAGAGCAACCAAGGGGGAAGTAATCGACGAGAGCAGGCACGGTGGTTGCCCTGCGCGTAAGGTCGGACCGGCAGTGAAGCTATGAATTGGTCTCCAGAAATGGAAGATGTTTTTTGTTGGAATGTATAATCAAGGCATGGGGGAATATGTAAAACCCGGATTGGAACGGTGCGGTCACCCACGGGGCGAAACCCCACGAAAACCGACCACACTGGCTATCTTTCACGATAATTTTAAGGTTTTTGGAGTTGATGATGTTATAAGTATTTGGTATTATTATTGAACATCCGTTCAGATTTACGAGCATTACGCCATGCATTCAATCCGAGAACAACTCCCACTAATACCTCAATATTCTGTTTCAGATTCCTTCATTTATCATGGTGATGCGTTCCAAGTCCTAAAGTTACTCCCTGCTGGAATTGGACGTACTTCTATAACATCACCTCCTTATTGGGGGCTGAGAGATTATGACACCTCGGGCCAAATTGGGTCTGAAGATGATATTAATATTTATGTCAATAACCTTGTTGAAGTATTTCGTGAGCTTCGGCGGGTATTAACTGATGATGGTACTCTTTGGCTAAATCTCGGTGATAGTTATACAAGTGGTGGTCGCACATGGCGTGCACCAGACAAAAAAAATCCAGCACGCGCAATGTCGCACAGGGCACCTACACCAAATGGACTAAAAGCCAAAGACCTTGTTGGGGTTCCTTGGCGTGTCGCAATGGCTCTCCAGGTAGATGGGTGGTACTTACGCAGTGAGATTATATGGCATAAGCCTAACGCCCTCCCTGAGAGTGTCAAAGACCGCCCTACCCGAGTTCACGAAACTATCTTCTTGCTATCAAAAAATGAAGATTATTATTACGATTACGAAGCAATCCGCGAAAAAGGCTCAAACGGGCAAAAGAGAAATAGAAGAAGTGTTTGGTCTATATATACAGAGCCGTTTAATGGTGCACATTTTGCAACTTTCCCCCCTAAGTTAATCGAACCTTGTCTTCTTGCTGGAAGCCAAAAAAATGATTATGTTATCGATCCGTTTTTTGGATCGGGAACAACCGGTCTCGTTGCAAATTTACATGAGCGTAACTTCATTGGAATTGAGTTAAAGTCAGATTATATAACGATAGCCAAAGAAAGACTTTCTGGTCAGAGAATAATATTTGATGTAATCGATCCCAATGAGAGGAGCCTACACCTTGCCTAGCTTTCCTGTATTATTACCCACGCTTCAACTTGGTTTTTACCAACGACTAAAAGAATCCGAGAAAACGCATCTTCTTCCAGCACTTCTTTCACATGTTGGTAACAATGACATTGAACAAATCGACCAAGAACTTCATTTGTTCGTGGGGGGCGAAAAACTAGCTGTACTCGCTCGTCAAGGCCTTAGAGGGGAACTTATTTTCCCTATTCCAACAATACTTATTTCAAAACCCTCCCTTCTTGGCTATTACCGTCTGCTTCTTGGATTTTCGCAAAAAGAGTTTTACAAAAAAGAATTCGCTAGATTCAAATCACTTGAAAATGGATCATTATCCCCGTTATTACTTTCTTATTTAAACCCTTTATGTGAAAGCTTAATCGAAAGCTCATGGTTTCTTGTAAAGGGTATCCCAGAACTTTCGCAAGAAATTATTCACTCCTTGACTTTGCTTTCATTAGGGCCACAATTTCGAGGATCACGAAATGTTAACCTTGGCATCGATGCAATTCAATCGGTTTTTACCGTTGTTAAATCCATAGTTGCTGATCATGTCGTCGAAGAGACTGGAACATATTTAATAATTGAAAACTCAAACTCCAGACGTTACCAGATAGAGTTTGCTCCTGACCCGGATATAGCAATAAGGCAATTATTAGCAGACGGATCATATCGAAATAGAATTTCAATTGAGGTCAAAGGTGGAACAGATTTTTCCAACATTCACAACCGGCTTGGTGAGGCTGAAAAGACTCATCAGAACGCAAAAGCTGCCGGTTTTACGCAATTTTGGACTGTGGTAAATGTTGATCCTATCGATAGAAAAACTTGGAAACAAGAAACACCAACAACACATGAATTGTTTTACCTTAAGCAGATTATTAATCCGAAGGATCCTGGCTACAAGAGATTTAATGAATATCTAATATCTGAATTAGGCATCTAAGTGTGCACAGTAATATTTTAGGACGCAAAGCATATTAACGATTTTATTATGGATTGAAAGCTTGGTATTTGCCTACTAATAGTTAACCTCGTCGACTAGGACGTGAAGATTGGCGTGTCGGTGGCAATGCTCACACGCAAGACCAAGGATGCCTTTAACCGGGTAGTGGCGAAGCCCAAAGAGCCTGGCCCGGTTAACGCCGCGCTCTTTGCGTTGTTTGGTGCGCTTCGCACAGAGAATTGGTGCGCTTAAGCGCACCCTACCTCAAGCATGTGCATTGCGGACAAAGTCCCGTGGACAGCGTCCTGCGGAAAGCGCATCGTCAAGCACCTGTTGCCGTAAATTAATCCCCGTGCCCAGCGTGTGAATAAAATCCGGGCACGGGGTTAGGTTAAATTAATAAGGTTGAACTTGCGATCCCCGTGCCCCTACTTCAAAACCTGGGGTCCGTGGGTGGGCCGCGATAGTTTCCCTGCCCGCCCGCTTTTGGGACAGCCTAAATTTCAATTGCCTTGCGCCGCATTCAGCAATAAAATGCGCACGCACGCTTCGGTATGCTATAATTTTTCCCCGGAAAGGGTGCTTTTATGCTGCAAAAATTTGTGAAAATTCTGGGTGGCGACCCCAATAAACGTGAAATCGAACGCCTGACCGCCCGCGCCGAGGAAATCAACGCCCTCGAGCCCGAGTTCGAAAAACTCACCGACGTTGAATTGAGAAACAAAACGGAAGAGTTCCGCACTCGCCTGGCCGAAGGCGAAACCCTCGATGATCTGCTCGATGAGGCCTTTGCCGCGGTTCGCGAGGCCAGCAAGCGCACTATTGGGCTCAGGCATTACGAAGTGCAGCTCATCGGCGGCATGGCCTTGAACGAGGGCACAATCGCTGAAATGCGTACCGGCGAAGGCAAGACCCTGGTCGCCACCCTGCCGCTCTATTTAAACGCCCTCACGGGCCGCGGCGTGCACCTGGTGACGGTCAATGACTACCTGGCGCGTCGGGACGCCCGCTGGATGGCGCCGGTTTACCATTTGCTGGGTCTATCCGTCGGCGTGCTGCAAATGGCATCCCGCACCGAAAACGGTCGCAAAGCTTTCATCGTGGACCCGGAGAAAACCTCTCCGTTCGAAGACCAGCACCAACTCCGGTTGGTCGATCGCTTCGAAGCCTATCAGGCGGATATCACTTACGGCACCAACAGTGAGTTTGGCTTCGACTATCTGCGCGACAACCTCACGAACCGGTTGCAGGACCGCTCGCAGCGCGGCCATTATTATGCCATCGTGGATGAGGTGGATAACATCCTCATCGATGAGGCGCGTACCCCGCTGATTATTTCCGGGCCGGCCTCAGACGACACAGAATGGTATGTAAAAATGGCGCAGATCGTGCGCGCGCTCAATCCGGAAGACTATGAAATCAACGAACGCGACCGTACCGTCACCATGACGGAAGTCGGGCAAGCGCATGTGGAAGAAATGCTCGATATGTCGCTTGGCGACCCGGAACGGCCCGAAGACATAGCGCCCGAGCAGGCGCGCGTTTTGGGCCACCTGGAACAAGCGCTCAAGGCGCAATTCCTGTTCAGGCGTAACAAAGACTATCTGGTGCAAACCGGCAAGGTGGTCATTGTCGACGAGTTCACCGGCCGCTTAATGCCCGGGCGGCGCTGGTCGGAAGGCCTGCACCAGGCGGTCGAAGCCAAAGAAGGCGTGAAGGTCGAGCCAGAGAACGTCACCTACGCGACCATTACCATTCAGAATTATTTCCGCATGTACGAAAAACTGGCCGGCATGACCGGTACTGCGCTGACTGAAGCGGAAGAGTTCCACAAGATTTATAAACTCAACGTCCTGCCCATTCCCACCAACCTGGAATACAACGCCATCCGGCCCAACCCGACTATAAAAGAAGTCAATGACAAAGATGATCAGGGTTACAAGTACACTTATTACGCGCGCAAGGACGGCAATGATCTGACGCCGGTGTTCTGGAAGCGCAAGGACTATCCGGATGTGATCTACCGCACCGAAGAAGCCAAAATCCGCTCCATCACCCAGGAAATCATCCGTTACAACGTAATCGGCCGCCCGCAACTGGTTGGAACAACCTCGGTGGAGCACTCCGATCGCCTTTCGCTGCGCCTGCAGCCTGAATTACTGCGCCGCCTGACCCAGGCCATGTTGATCCGCGACGCCTGGCTAAAGAAAAACAACCGCGAGGAGAGCGAAATCGCCATCCCCGAGCTGCAATGGCTCTACCGGTCGCTGCCTGACCTGAACGCCGGCGAAATGCGCCAGTTTGCCCGCACGGTGGGAATGAATTCGATCAGTCCGGAAGACGCGGGCAACCTGGAACGCCTGTTGGCATTGCTGGATCTTGCGCCAGCCGATGCGCCGCGTTTGGTCAAGGTGCTGCAGGGCGGGGTCGATCATAAAGTATTGAATGCGCGCAAACATGATGAGGAATCGCAGATCATTGCCGGCGCGGGCGCCTTTGGCGCCGTGACCATTGCCACCAACATGGCCGGCCGCGGGGTCGATATTAAATTGGGCGGCGAGTTGAACGACGAGTGGGTCAATGCCGTCATTCGCGTGCTGAATCAGCCGGGCATGGACCCCTACGAAATGACCAATCAAGAACGCCGGAATGCCTTACGCCGGATGACCGAGGAAGATTACAGCATCTATGCCGAGGGCGTGCATGCCTTCCTGCAATATATGGATGAGATGGACAAAGTGCACGAACTGGGCGGCTTGCATGTCATCGGCTCTGAGCGGCATGAAGCCCGCCGCATCGATAACCAACTGCGCGGTCGTGCTGCGCGCCAGGGCGATCCCGGTTCGTCGCGCTTCTACCTGTCGCTGGAAGACGAATTGATGCGCCTGTTCGGCGGAGATCAGGTAGAAGGACTGCTCACGCGGCTAAAAATCGACGAAAGCTTGCCCATCGAAAATACCCTGGTAGCACGGCTGGTCGAACAGTCGCAGACCCGGGTGGAAGGTTCCAACTTTGATGTTCGCAAGCACCTGCTGGAATACGACGATGTACTCAACATGCAGCGCAAGCGCATTTACGAGCAGCGTGACCGCGTGTTCACCAAGGATGACCTCAGCGAAGACGTCGATGATATGCTGCGCAGCGAGTTGCACAGCCGCGTCGCCGCCGTCGCCGGAGACGAGGAAGGTCCCTGGAAGCTGCTGGCCTTCCTTGATGAAACCCAGCCGCCCATGGACGGCGAAGGCGTCGTGTACCCCTCCTTCACCCAGCGGCTGTTGATCGACGATCTTAAATACAACCTGGCTGAGCCAACGGTGAACGCCGGTCTGCTGCGTAACGCATTGCTAAAGCTGGCGGCCAATTCACTCGAAGCAGAACGGCAGCACTTGATGAAATCGGCCGAGACGCTTTTGCAGCGCACCGAGGAAACGATCGAACAGGCCCGCCTGGAGCGGTTTGAAACGCTGGACACCTTCTTTCAGGGGCTGCCCGATCGAGTGGAAGAAGCCGGCGGCAGCCTGCGCGCGCAGGAGGTACTCGACGAGCTTTCGGGATTGGTGCGCATCCCGCTGCGGCTGTCACCGGACGAAATGCGCCGCCTGGCTTCGGGGGATGACAGCGTCAGCGATACCCTGCGCGAACAGGTGGATACGCTCATCGTTCAACTCAACCTGGTGCGTCTGATCGGCACGCTGCAACGCCGTGTGGATGATCTGGACCTGAAGCCGGCCCAATTCCAGGGAATGGAATGGCAGGATATCGCTAACCAGGTGCTGAATCAACTGGACGCCACCCTGGCCCGCCGCACCGATCAACTGGCGGCGCCAGGCGCAGCAATCGACCGCGATCTGGAGTCCGCCTTCGAGAAAGCCGGTGACGGCCTGATCGACCTGGAGCAGAATCTACATGCCTTGATGGGCTTGCTGGCAGTGATGGCTCAGGGCACAAAAGTCAGTTTTGACCGCCGTACCCACCGCCGCGGCCAGCAGCGCATCATCCGGCTGACCTATTTCTTCCACGCCGCCCATTTGATCGATGATCGCGAACCCGGTGAATTGGAAGCGTATATTTTGGAGCACTTGCAAGGCGCACAGGTCGCTCAGCAGCAGCTCTGGGGACGGTTCGAGTTCTCACGCCTGGCGCAATCCGAGGTGACTTTGTCACAATTGGATGCGCGCGTGCAAGACCAGTTGACTGAAGAACTGGGCGCTGAACGTTACTTGGAGGCTGCCAGCCTGCCGCTCAAAGACCTGGCCTCGGAAGAAATCGGCAAGGTCGTGGGCGTTCTTGGCAAACGGCTGCAAAATGAAATTTACCGCGAAGTGCTGCTGAGCGTCATCTCCAACTTGTGGGTCGATTACCTGACCCGTGTGGATGCCTTGCGCGTCTCGATTGGCCTGGAAGCCTTTGCGCAGCGCGACCCGTTGGTGCAGTACAAGGGCAAAGCCTCTGAAATGTTCCAGACCCTGCTGGCTGAAATTCGCAGCGGGGTAGTCGGGCGCATGCTCACCTACCAACCCAGTCGGCGCTCCACTGCAAGTGTTGACAAAGACAAACCAGCCGCGGAAATACCCTTAGCCGCCCCCGGAACAGGATCGGATGACGGCGACTCACGCGCGGATCGCAAGAAGAAACGACGCAGACATTAGGGCTTTTCAGGCATAAAAGATTGTGTATAAAAACGATACAACTTTGCCTGCTTGCCAGTATTGTCGGTATTCACTAGACATTAATCAGGTATAATGGTAGGGCTTGACCAACCTTAGCCGGGTTGTCAAGTCGTACCTTCACCCTTATAATGGGTGGATATCTTTTCACCATTGGAGTACTACATAGTATGGACCAGAATGACGCCCAACTCGAGCAGGGGGCAGCGCCCGAGAACGACCAGGTAGAGAATAATTTTGCTTCTTTGCTGGAACAGGAAGAAAGCAACATCGATTTCCCCAAGCAGGGTGAAATCCGCACCGGTATGATCGCCAGCATCTCACCTGGACAAATTCTTGTGAGCGTGGGGACGAAATCCGAGGGTATCATCAGTGGGCGAGAATACGAAGCAATTCCTGCCGATGAGTTAGCCGAAATAAAGGTCGGCCAGGAAGTACCCGTTTTTGTGATCAACCCCGAAGATTCCAGCGGGAACGTTGTCCTATCCTACGTGCGCGCACGCGAGGAAATGAGCTGGAAAGATGCCGACACGCTGATGGAATCGAAAGAATCCTTCCACAGCAAGATCATTGGCTACAACAAAGGTGGTTTGATCGTTCCGGTGGGCGGTTTGCGCGGGTTCGTGCCCGCTTCGCAGGTCAGCCTGTCGCGCCGCGCTGCCATGACCGGCGACACCCCTGAAGCGCGCTGGAGCAAGATGATCGGCGAGGAAATCGACGTTTGCGTGATCGAAGTGGACCGTGAACGCCGCCGCCTGATCCTCTCCGAGCGCCAGGCCAGCACCGAAACCCGTGAATCCATCAAAGAACGCGTCATCGATGAACTGCATGAAGGCGAAATCCGCTCCGGTCGGGTCACCAGCCTGGCTGAGTTTGGCGCCTTCGTCAACATTAGCGGGGCTGACGGATTGGTGCATCTCTCCGAAATCTCCTGGGACCGTATTCAGCATCCCAGTGAAGTACTCAAAGTCGGGCAAGACGTAAAAGTCAAGGTTATTTCAATCGACCGCGAGAAGAAACGCATCGGCCTGTCCATTCGCCAGTTGCTGGAGGATCCGTGGAGCCATAAGGCTGCCAAGTACCAGGTCGGCCAGTTGATCGAAGGCACCATCACTCGGCTTACCAAATTCGGCGCCTTTGCCCGCATCGAAGACGACATCGAAGGCTTGATCCACATCTCCGAAATCCACGATAAGCGCATTGAGCATCCCAAAGAAGTACTCAAAGAAGGCGACGTTGTCACGCTTCGTGTGATTAAGGTCGATCCCGACAATCACCGCATCGGGCTGAGCCTGCGCCGCGTCGAATCAATGGCCTACGCGGATATGGACTGGGAATCGCTCGAAGGCGTTCTGGAAGAAAGTGATCTGCCCGCCGCCGAAGTACCTCCGGTTGAGAGCGACCAGCCAACCACGCTTGAGGAACCCCCGGCCGAGTCTGATCCAGAAACCGAAACCAAGTAATCGATCTTCAATACGGAATAAACAAAGCGCACCGTACGGGTGCGTTTTGTTTCACCGCACTTCTGAACCCTTTATGCCGCGAATAATAGACGCTCACCAGGATATTGCCTACAACATGTACTCGTTTGGCCGGGACTACCGCCAATCGGCGGCGGTGACCCGCGCCCGTGAAGCGGGTACGCGCATCCCGGAGCTCCAGAATGGGCAGTCCACTTTAGGTTGGCCGGAATACCAGCAAGCTCAACTGGCTGTGATTTTTGCCACTCTGTTCGTCCTGCCGCGCAAGTACAAGGCCAATGAGTCGGAACGCGTTGATTTTGCCACTCTGGAAGAGGCCCACCGCCTGACCAGCGCTCAGATGGATATTTACAACTGGCTGGCAGATGAATCGCCGGACCAATTTACGCTTGTTAAAGACCTTCCTAGCCTGACAAAGGTCTTGAACGCCTGGGAAGGCGACCCCACCGCTACTCATCCGGTGGGATTGGTGCTTTCCATGGAAGGCGCCGAAGGCGTCTCAGGGCCGGCTGAATTGGAAGAATGGTGGGAACAGGGGTTGCGTCTGATTGGCCCGGTCTGGGCTGGCACCCGTTACTGCGGCGGCACCTACGAAGGCGGTCGTTTTACATCTGAGGGATTGCACCTGCTAGAAAATATGGCGAATTTGGGCTATACTCTGGACATCGCGCACATGAAAGAGGAACCCGCGCTGCAAGCGCTGGACCGCTATTCTGGTGCGATTATTGCCAGCCATGCCAATGCCCGCGCCCTTTTAAAAGAAGATCCTTCCCAGCGCCACCTGACCGATACGGTTATTCGCAGCCTGGTGGAACGGGATGGCATCATCGGGGTGGTACCCTTCAACCGCTTTTTACTTTCCGGATGGAAGAACACCGACCCCCGCGAGCAGGTAACCCTGGAAATGGTGGTCGATCACATCGATCATATTTGCCAGATAGCCGGTGATGCGCTGCATGTTGGCCTTGGCACCGATTATGATGGCGGTTTCGGCTGGCCGGCTATTCCCCTGGAATTGAACACGATTGCAGATTTACCCAAACTGGCGCAGCCACTCACCACGCGCGGCTACTCTCCGGAAGAGATCGAATCGATCTTTTCCGGGAACTGGCAGCGGCTTCTGGAGCATACTCTCCCTGCATGAGCCAAACCTCTGACATAAAAGCACCTCTCCGCCCTATCCCTGCCTGGCAAAGACCGCCAAAAAACGGTTTTTCAGCCCGGCGGATTCGCACCGGATTGGCAATTACCCTGGCAGGCCTGGTCATTTTTCTGCTTGGCGCCCGCCCTGCCCTTTTTGGTGCGGACCGCAGTCCGGTGATCGGCTTCGTTCAAATTGCCGTCTTCCTGATCGGCCTGGCTTTGGTTTGCATGGGCGGCTACTTGAGCCTGATGGCCCTATGGAAAGACCGCCAGACGAGCATCCTGGCTGATATCGGTCTGCGTCTGGTAGCCACAGGATATGTGATCGCCGTTTTTGCCGGTATGGCAGACATCTTTGGGTTCGGCAGCCACCCGCTGCCAGGCATCCCCTATTTTGGCGCCTGGCAAGCCCGCGGCGTCGAAATTGGCCAGGCGGTGATTGCACTCGGGTTCCTGTTGCTGATCCCCATCGTCCGTCGCCAGGGTGATTCAAGTCAAAAACCTGCCAGCGACTAAATAAACAAGCATTTTTGCCTACGGAAAGCGTACTTATCCATAGGTATACCGTTGCTTGACCGACATTAATGGTTATGTTATATTGACAAAAGAGGAATTTTTAGCATGAGTGATTCGTCGGAAACAAAAATTCCGATTCCGAATACCCCAGACAATTTAACCTCAACTACAAGCCCGCAGCCAGACCGCCCGCGCCGTGGTTTTTTGGAAATCTGGGGGAATATTCAACGCATGGGTTTGGGCGATATGGTCCTCCGAATCGCCACCGGTATTGTTTCGATCACGCTGATATTAATGGTCGTATGGGTTATGAGCAATTTCTACCTCAAAGGGACGGTCAAAAGCCCGCAGACTGCCGCAGTTGCTGCTGCCTCCCCCACTCAGACGCCAGTGGTCCGCCCACCCATGTTCGAGCCGCCTGATCGAATGGCCAATATCCGCAGTATCCTGCGTCAGGTAACGCTGCACACCACCCTGCCTTCCCGCCCGCGCTTCGAAATGACCACCTATACGGTGGAAAAAGGCGACACGATTTATGACATTGCGGCCCGTTTCGAGCTCAACCCCCGCTCGTTGATGTGGAGTAACCCGGCTAAAATCCCGAATGTAAATCTGCTCCAGCCCGGTCAAGAGCTGGATATTCCACCAGTCGATGGGGTGGTTTACGAATGGCATGAAGGCGACGGCCTGAACGGCGTGGCCGAGTTTTACAAAGTAACGCCTGAGACGATTATCAATTGGCCTGGCAACAATATGATCGCTGCCGCAATCGGCGATTTTGCTGACCCGAACATTGAGCCAGGCACGCAGATTTTCGTCCCCGGTGGCATTGGACAATTTGTCACCTGGACCATGCCTGGCATCACCCGCGATAATCCTGCCGCGGCAAGGACGGTTGGCCCGGGTTATTGCGGCACCATATATGACGGCGCGATGGGCTCCAACACCTTCATCTGGCCGTCTGCCACCACCTACATTTCAGGTTACGGCTACGACCCGGATATCAATCATCTGGCGATCGATATTGGCGGTTCGATTGGCGTTGGGATCTATGCCTCAGACAACGGTGTGATTGTCTATGCCGGATGGAATGACTTCGGCTATGGCAATCTCATCGTGATCGACCACGGCACCGGCTGGCAGACGTACTATGCTCACTTGAACGACATAAACGTTGGCTGCGGCCAGAGCGTATACCAGGGCGATTTGATCGGGCTGATGGGCTCTACCGGCCGTTCTACCGGCCCGCACTTGCACTTTGAAATGCGCAGCGACCTGTACGGCAAGGTTAACCCACTCAATTACGTTTCGCCGTAAATAATCCGCGAAATTTAGAAAACCTGGGTCGACCTATGTGTCGACCCCTACGAAACCATTGGTGTATTGTAGGTGCAGACATGCATGCTCGCCCAAACCGTTAACGCTTCGTTAAACCAATCCCTCAATTTCCTTCCTGGCATGTGCCAGGAACTCCACCACGCTGATTGCGCCCAGATTCTCTCCTGAACGCAGCCGCAACGCAACCTGCCCGGCGGCCGCTTCCTTATCCCCTACCACCAACATATAAGGGACCTTCATATTCTGCGCATCGCGGATTTTGGCCTGCATCCGGTCATCACGTTCATCCACATCCACCCTCAGTCCGGCTTCGCGCAGCTGCTGCGCAACCAGGTGAGCATAGGCAAAATGCCGGTCGGCAATGGGAATGACCATTGCTTGAGTTGGCGCCAGCCAAACCGGGAAAGCCCCGGCATAGTGCTCGATCAGGACGCCCATGAAGCGTTCCATCGATCCCAATAGGGCGCGGTGCACCATGAAAGGCCGATGCAGCTGCCCATCATCACCGGTGTATTCGAGGACAAACCGTTCCGACAGGTTGAAGTCGAATTGTATGGTGCTGAGCTGCCATTCCCGCCCGAGCGCATCGATCATTTTGAGGTCGATCTTTGGGCCATAAAAGGCTGCCCCACCTTCATCCAGATCAAACAGCAGCTTAGCCCGCTCCAATGCCTGGCGCAGCGCCTGGGTCGCCATGTCCCAATCCGGCAGCTCACCGGCAAACTTATCCGGGTTGCGGGTCGAAAGATAAGCATGAAAATTGTCCAGGCCAAAATGACGCAGGATATGCAGACAGAAATGGAGCGCCCTGTCTATTTCTTCCGGCATCTGGTCGGGACGGCAAAAAATGTGCGCATCATCCTGAGTGAAGCCGCGTACCCGCAGCAAGCCATGCAGGACGCCCGAGCGTTCATAACGATAAACCGTACCCCACTCGGCTATGCGAATGGGCAATTCCCGATAGGAGCGGGTTTTATTTTTATAGATTTGGATATGGAACGGACAATTCATCGGTTTGGCATAGTAGGCTTCATCATCGATTTGCATGGGCGCATACATATTTTCCTTATACCAGACCAGATGCCCGCTCGTTTCCCACAACCCCGCCCGCCCAATGTGCGGCGAATAAGCCAGGTCGTAGCCATTCTTAATGTGTTCCTCCTTGCAGTAGGCTTCAGCCAAGTGGCGCACCATAGCGCCGTTAGGATGCCAGAGTACCAACCCAGCCCCAACTTCCGGATTAATACTGAACAAATCGAGATCCTTGCCAAGCTTACGGTGATCTCTGCGGCGGGCTTCCTCAATTCTCCACAAATAGGCATCCAGTTCCTCTCGGGTGTTCCACGCGGTTCCATAGATGCGCTGCAGCATCGGCCGGGTTTCACCTCCGCGCCAGTAAGCTCCGGCGACATTGATTAATCGAAAAGCCTGCTCATTGATCTGCTGCATATTTTCAACATGCGGGCCGCGGCACAGATCCACAAACCCATCCGATTCATAGATCGATAGTTCAGGAGGTTCGTTCAGCGGGTTGCCATGTTCATCCACCGCCCCTTGCTCCAGGCCATCGATCAACTCAAGTTTATAGGGCTGAGTAGAAAAAATAGCCCGCGCCTCCGTAGCGGTGATCACCTTCCGATTGAAAGCAGACCCGCTGCGAAGGATGGCCCGCATGTGTTCTTCGATTGCTCCAAGGTCCTCCGGCGTCAAAGCCCGCGGCAAGTCAAAATCATAATAAAAGCCGTCCTCAATGGCTGGCCCAATAGCAATTTTGGCGTCCGGGAAAAGCTGGAGCACTGCCTCGGCCATCACATGCGCGGTCGAGTGACGGATGCGGTAGAGCAGCGATTGTTGATATTCAAGTTGTTTGACATTTACGGACATAGGTTCGTTCCTCCTTGGAATTGAGCGTGCCCGCCAGAAATAAAAAAACGCCTGCCCTTACTGGGGCAAGCGTTTCAGCTCGCGGTTCCACCCAGGTTAGCTGCCGTGTGCAGCTATCTCGTGGCGACGGATAACGGTGTCTGCCGTTTACCTTACTGCTGGAATTTGCATCCGGGTTCAGGCTTCCACTCGCAGGTGGTTTTCACTGTTCTTGGCCTTCAGGAACTCTCACCTGTACATCCCTGTCTCTGTTGGTCGAGAGATCAGCTACTCGTCCTGGTCGAAGTGTTTAGTTACCTATTATAGCCATTCCGCCTGTACAATTCAATATCTCTTTATGCTTCCTTCATCGCCGGAGTCAACTGTCTGCCCAGCCGTAAGATTTCATCGACCAGGATATCAAAATCCTCGAGCCGGCTGCGTTGATTGGTGTTGGCGACGCGCAAGGCATACTTGCCCTTCAGCGTGGTGTACGACGGAACCGCCACCCCACTCTCATGCAGAAGAATCAGGAGTTCTTTGTTGAGCGCGTTGAGCGACTCCTCATCCATGCCGCCCGGGTTATAACGGAAACAGACGATATTTAACTGCACCGGAGCAATGCGCTCCAATTCCGGTTCGCGGTCGATCCGCTCCGTCAGGTAGCGCACCTGGGCGACATTTTGTTCCATCATCCGCCCATATTTATGCACGCCTTGCTCCTTGATCATCATCCAGGCTTTAAGGGCTCGAAAGCCACGCGAAAGCTGAATGCCAAGCTCTGAAAACCACAACGTCCCGCCTGCCAGGCCGCGGTCGGCGTGCGCCAGGTATTCAGGCGTCTCAGCAAAAGCGTTGCGGTGCAGTTGCGGGTCACGCACAAATGCGCAGCCAATTTCGTAAGGCATATACATCCATTTGTGCAGGTCGATGGCGACCGAATCGGCGCGTTCCATGCCGGCAAACAGCAGCTTGAGGGTCGGCGAGCTGCCTGCCACGCCCCCAATGGCCCCGTCCACATGGAACCACAGGTCCTCGCGCTGACAAAAATCAGCCAGGGCGCGCAGGTCATCGATGGCGCCGGTATTTACTGTCCCGGCGTTGCCAACAACCATGATCGGCTGCCGCCCCTCGGCTCGGTCAGCCTGGACGGCAATTTGCAGCGCTTCCAGGTCGATTTGATACGCATCGTTGACTGGAATCAAACGCAGTGACTGGCTGCCAATGCCAAGCAGCTCGACACCCTTCTTGATGCACGAATGAGCCTCGACTGAGGCGTATACCGTCAGGCAATGATTGCTGCATTGCAGCCCTTCCTTGCGGACGTCAAATCCAGCTTTGGCTGAACGCGCCACCGCCAACCCAACCAGGTTGGCCACTGAACCACCGCTCACCAGCAGTCCGGAGGTCCCTTCGGGCAGCCCAACGATCTCGCGCAGCCATTCGATCACCTGTTTTTCGACATAATTGGCAATATGATCGGCGCCGCCCATGTTGGGATTCATCGTTGCGGCCAGCATCTCCGCCATCACCCCGGTCGGCGACCCGGTGCCGATCACCCAACCCCAAAAACGCGGATGAATATTGCCCATCGGGTTGGGCAGGATGTGCTCAAGAAACTCGGCATAGACTTCTTCCACCGGCTGCGGTTCGAGCGGCAGCGGTTGAATGAGAAAGTCTTTATCAGTCTGCGGGATCGGATGCCAGACTGGGTGTTCGCGAATGCCCTCCAAATAATCCAGCATATCGTCCACCATGCGGTGACTCAGATGCCGCATGGCATGCCAATCCTGTGGGTCAATATTTTCTTCTGTGCGTAGGGTGTCGTCAACTGGTTCCATTGCCATCTCCATATCCTTATGGTAAAGTGTACGGTTGATAAGATAAAGGCCGCGCCCCATTCATGTTTTCGGTCCGGCGGTCGAAGATCAGCAAATATTATTGATAATTTTACTAGTAGTCAGTCACCGTGAATAAGATGGAACAATCCTTGCAACCAAGGAAGGCAAGGAGATGGCCAAAATGCCTAAAAAACTGTACCATATCCACCTAAACGATGAAGAACGCCAGTCTTTACTG